>Ga0316217_10000620_pt1 | contig 49356 bp, 37 predicted proteins | sample 1anoAmetaG_FD_203633 | JGI IMG/M metagenome (GOLD analysis project Ga0316217, IMG submission 203633) | Freshwater microbial communities from Trout Bog Lake, Wisconsin, USA - 1anoA | ecosystem: Environmental > Aquatic > Freshwater > Lake > Hypolimnion/Profundal zone | place: USA: Wisconsin...
CGAACCCGCGCTCCGAACGCGCGATTGGGTCGGGGAGACGACTGAGAACATCCATCCCACCGCGGCGCCATTCCGTTCCGAACGGCTGACCGTGGGTGGCGCTCGACGCGCCGCCCACGGCTACCAGCACCGCATCGCGCCGCGATGCGGGGACCCGCGCCCGCAGAGCGCGATCGCGTCACCCCCAGGGCCTCGATCCGACCCGCTTGGGCCGCGGCGGAACCCGGGAGCGTTTCATTTTGCATGGGGAGACGGTCGCACTTCGAGGGTGGCCGCCTTGAGCGTGGCGATCGCGGCGGCGGTGTCGCTGGCCACTTGATTCGAGGCCAAGCGGACGTCGTTATCGTCGCGTTCGGCGATGAGCATATCGAGGAGGGAAGCGCCGCCTTTTTCGTAGGCATAGGCTTTGGTTTGGCGGACTTGCTCCGACTTGGGACGGATGCTCGAGCGGTATTGGGTCCAGCGGTTGACGGCGTCCCGGTAGGCCAGCAGGGCGGTGGCAATGTCCGCTACCGCCTGGGCTTTGGCTTTTTCGAAGGCCAGGCGGGCTTGCTCCCGCGCCGCCTCGGCCGCCAGGATGCCGCCGCGGTTGCGGTTCCAGAGCGGGATGGGAAGACTCACGCCCAGCCCCACGCTGTTGGGAAAATCGGGCGGCTGATGATCATATTGCGCCTGGACGGTCGGGTCAGGAATGCGAAGGGCCTTTTGCAGGCGGAGATCGGCTTCGGTCTTGCGCCAGGCGGTTTCGGCGGCCACGACATCCGGACGCCATTGCCCGACGGAATTGGTGTTGCCCAGTTCGCTGGAGCCGGCCAGGTCTTCCAAGCGATCGGACAGCGCGCAGTCCGCCGCCGGCTGCGGCGCTCCCAGGAGCACCTCAAGGGCCACGCGAGCCTGCGCGGCCGTGGAAGCCGCCGCTTGCGCGTCCAGCTCAAAGCGTTGCGCGTTCATCTCGAGTTGTGCCTTGTCCGCACTGGAGATTTCCCCCGCTTTGAGCCTGAGTTCGGCGATCTTGACCTCCTGCCGGAGGGTATCGGCGGAGTGTTGAAGCACCTGGGCGTTCTCCTCGCCCAAAGCCGCGGCGATATAGGCCTTGGCGACCGCCAGGTCAAGCGCGCGGCGGGCATCATAAAGCTGGGCGCGGGCGCTTTCCAGCCCCGCCTGGGCGGACAACTGCCGGCTGCGGCGCTTGCCCCCGATCTCGAAGAGTTGATTGATGGCGACGGTGGTAATATAGCTTCGGTCCCACACGCCGTTGCCGGCCGAAGTGGAGTTGGGGTGGTTATCGACGTTGATCTGGCTGGTGGAGAGCGACAACGCCGGGTTGGGGAATTCATGAGAGATGATTCGTTGGGCCGTAGCGGCGTCCACTCCGGCGGCCGCGGCCAGCAAATCCCAATTCCTCTCCAGGGCCAGGCGTTGCGCCGCCGCGAGTGAAAGGTGTTGGAGGTTGCTCCGATCGAAGGAACTGGACGGGGGAGAAGGGAGGTCGGCGCCGTCGCCCGACGCGGGCGGCAGGAAAATCAGGGCCAACCCGACCGTCAGGACCCAAATTCCGGAGCCATATCGGGACCGTTTAGGACTGGAAAAATGATGCATGCTTGGTTTCCGCTCTTCAGCATAGTAAGGGCGCGGAGTTTGTCTAGACAGGCACGACCTATCTTTGGTGTAGGACGAAATCCTACAGGTTCCGGAATCAGCCCTTGCGCGTCTCCTCGTGCCAGCGAACGGCCTCTCGCAACAACTCGGTAGCGCTGGCCAGGTTCAACTTCTCTTTCATACGGGCGCAATAGGCCTGGACGGTCTTGATACTGACCCCCAAGAGTTCGGCGATTTGCCGCGTCCCCCGTCCCTGCCCCAGCAACTCGAAGACCTCCAACTCGCGGTCGCTCAGTTGGGCGGTGGGAGAAGCGGTCTCGAGGGTCTTGCCGGCAATGAACCGGGAGGCCATGGATGCCGCCATGTCCTCGCTGACGGCGAGCTTGCCTTCGAGCACCTGGCGGATAGCGGTGACGACCTTTCGGGTGGTCTCGCGCTTCATGACATAGCCGCGCGCCCCCGCGCGGAGGGCGCGTTCGACATAATGAGCCTCCTCGTGCATAGAGAGCACCAGGACGCGCACGTTCGGACAGCAGCTTTTCAAGTCCTTGATCAACTCGATGCCCGAGGAGTCCTTGAGGGCGATATCCACGATGGCCACGTCCGGTTTGAGCGCCAGGATCGCTTCCCGCGCGGCCGGCCCGCTTTCCGCCTCGCCGCAGACGGCCAGGTCCGGCTGCTCGTGAATGAGATTGGTCAGCCACTCGCGCACCAGCGGATGGTCGTCGGCGAGGAAAACGGTCTTTTTGGCGGTGGAATGTTCTGGCGTCATAAAATCTCCGGTCGCGGCTCACGGGCCGCCGGCGAGGGCGGCGCCTCCGAATGCCTTCCGGGAAAGAAGCAAGTAACGATGGTACCCCCGGTCGGCGCGGGTTCGATTGCGAAGCGCCCGCCGACCATGGCCGCCCGATGCGCCATGATACGAATGCCGAGTCCGTTGCGCGCGCCGCCTTCCGGCAGGCCCGCGCCGTCATCCTCGACGGTGAGGCTAACCTGCCCCTGATGCTCGGAGAGGTTGATGCCGATCCGCTTGGGCCGGCCATGCTGGAGGGCGTTACGCACGGCCTCCTGGGCGATGCGATAAAGTTGCGCGGCCACGCTGTCATCATGAATCAGCACCGGCAGGCGGCATTCAAAGACGCACCGCACCCGGGTGCTCCGCGTGATATTGTCGGCCAGGTCCTGAAACGCGGCCATGAGTCCTTCAGCTTCCATCTCCACGGGGTACAATCCGCGCGCCATGCTGCGGGCCATGTTGATGCCTTCCTCGACGAGGCGCACGACCTTGGCGGCGGCGGCGGCTTCCGGGAGGCCCCGGGCCGAAAGGCGCTCGTCGAGCACTTGCCCGGCCAGCGCCGTCGCGGTCAGGTGCTGACAGAGACCATCGTGCAGGTCGTGGCCCATGCGGCGCTGCTCCCGCTCGCTGATGGCCAGGATTTCCTCCTCCAACCGCTGCCGCTCGCCCATCTCCCGCGTCAAGGCTCGCGTCCGCTCGCTGACGCGGATTTCCAATTCGCGTTGGAGCAAGCGGAGGTTGGTCAGGAGCCAGACCACGATGAGATAGAACACCAGCAGAATGAGGGCGTTCCAGATGGGGATCCACGGCTGGTGGTAGCGCGCTCCGGCCGCCATATCTCCGCCGATCCACACGACGACGCTCAGCACGGACATCAGCAGCCCGAACCAGCGTCCGACGAACCAAGCGGCCAAGGCGACCTCGAGCAAATAAAAAACCGAGAACAGCATCTCATAGCCGGTCTGATAATCGATGAAACCGATTACCACCAGCAGCGTAAGCCCCGCCGCTACCAACCACGGGCGCGGCCACCGTTCCAAGTTCTTCAGCCACCCAATCATAAGCGCAGCGCGGCCATCCTAATCCATGGCGCGGAGAACGTCGATGGAAGACAAGACCGGGCGCAACTCTCAGTTTTGATTGGTGTTTACACCGAATGACTGGTAACCTTTAGCTATGACGCAGACATCTAGAATGCTGATGGGCGTCCTGGGCGGCCTGATGGTCTGCACGACCGCTCCCGGGGCGGACTCCGCCGACCCCGCGGGCAATCCGTATCAGAGCATTGTTGATCGCAATGTTTTCCACCTGGTTCCCCCCCCGCCTCCGCCCGATCCTGAAGCCACCAAGCCTCCGCCGCCAAAGATTTTTCTGACGGGCATCACCACGCTCCTGGGCAACCGGCGCGCCCTGCTCAAGACCACCCCTCCCGCCAAAGCGGGCGAACAGGCCAAAGAGAAGTCCTACATGCTCACCGAAGGCGAGCGCCAGGATGAGCTGGAGGTGTTGGCGATTGACGAAAAAGCCGGCACGGTAAAATTGAGCTACGCGGGAACAGAACTTACGGTCGACTTCAAGAACAACGCCGTCGCAAGCACGACGCCAACCGGTCCGCCTCCGGGAGCGCCCGGCGCGCCGGGAGGTCCGCCCCCGCCGGGCAATCCAGGGTTCCGCGCCCCGATTCCCCCGCGGCCCGTTCGCGTAAACGAGCCCGCTCCGCCCCAACCCGGCACGGCCTCCAACGGCGTTCTGGATCCCGGCGGCGGCGCGGGCGCGTTGGGCGGTTTGGGTGGCTTGGGCGGCGGGGCTGCGGGCGGCATGGGTTTGGCTTCGGCGCAGCCGGCCGCTCCGATTAGCGCCGAACAACAGGCCATGCTCGTCGAGTTAAACCGGGAGGCCAGCAAGGCGGGGCCGGAGCCGTTGCCCTTTCCCCCCACAGATTTGACGGAGCACCTCAACGCCGCCGCGCAGGAGGAAGCCGCCGCGGCGGCGGCAGCGGCGGCGGCGGCGGCCGCTCGATCAGGGCGGCCTTTCTCGTTTTGATGTTGGTTTCAGAAGAACCCGCTCGCGGCGACGACCGAGTTCAGCCGGGTCTTGAGGTCTGACCGAGGAAGACCTGAGTCAGCGCTCGGGTGGTCCTCGCGATGTCGAGCGATGCGTTTAAGTCGTCCGCGTATCTTCCCCTTTAGTCGCATCCTTTTCCGTGAACCTCCTCTCTCCAGATGTCTCTCCTCCAAAGGAGGCGAGGGAGAAATCGCCGGCGCCGTTGGAGTTCGGGGGCGCGAAGCGCAAGGTCCCGGCTGGCGGATCCTCTCCCCACCCCAGGCTTGCATATGACCCAATAGATAGCCAGCATGCAACGGTCTGCTGTTTTGTCTATGCGTTCATTGCCTCAATTGGGAACTCTCTTTCTGCTGGCCGTACTGCTGCGCGCCGGCGAGTCCGCGACCCAAGCGGACAGCGTGGTGGTGTTCAACGAAATCATGTACCACCCGGGCGCCGATGCCCCGGACAACGAATGGCTGGAATTACGCAACCAGATGGCGGTGGATGTGGACCTGTCCGGTTGGTCCCTGGCCAGCGGGGTGATGTTCACGTTCGCTGAGGGCACGATCATCCCGGGCGGGGGTTACCTGGTCGTGGCGTTCTCCCCCGGCGAGTTGGCTGCGGCCACCGGGTTGACCAATATCCTCGGCCCTTACGCCGGGCGCCTTTCCAACGCGGGAGAAAAGCTGGAGCTTTACAATCGCAACCAACGTTTGATGGATAGCATGACCTACGGCGTGGGTGGGGCCTGGCCGGTAGGTCCGGATGGCTCGGGCGTCTCGCTGGCCAAGCGAGATGAAAACAGCGCCAGCGGACTGGCCGCGAATTGGACCGTGAGCGCGCTGGCGGGGGGCTCGCCGGGTCGGCGAAACTTCCCGCTCACGCCGATCCAGGTTACCAACACGACGCCAGTCCTGTTCAACAGCCCGTGGAAGTATGAGGCTGCCGGCGATGACCTGGGTTCTGCCTGGCGTCAGCCGGGCTTCGATGACACCTTATGGCCGAGCGGGCAGAGCGCTTTTCAAGCCGGCTCGGTGGCGTCGCCGCTAGGCGGCTATGAGGCGCTGCCCACCGTGTTTAGCACCGGCTTAGACGGCAATCGCGCGGTCCTGGCGCCCGGATCGGCCGATCCCCACTACTGGTTGACCGTGTCGGCCCAGTCCACGCCGCCGCCGCCGTCCATTGCCGCGACGGTCATTCAGAACCATCCCGCGTGGTTGGCGAACGATGCGACCTCGAGCTGGATCGGGCCGGTCAACCCGGGCGAGGCCAGCGTGGCGGCTGGCTCGTATAATTACCGCACCACGTTTTCGCTCAGCGGTTACGACTTGGCGAGCGCCCGGATCACCGCCACCGCCGCCGTAGATAACGAGCTGACCAATGTCCTGTTGAACGGAGTTTCGCAGGGGATGACTTGGGTGGCGTACAACGGTTATAGCGGCAGCTTTGCGCTCACCAACGGTCTGGCGGCAGGAACCAACACCCTGGATTTCTTCACGGTTAACGATGGTCCCGGGGCCAATCCGGCCGGCTTTCGCGTGGCGCTCACCGGCGCCGGCCGGCGGTCGTTGACGAGCAACACCTCGTTGCCCGCGGGCCATACCAACTACTATTTTCGGACGGGATTCAATCTCGCCGGCTCTCCGCAACGGGCGGCCTTGCAGCTCCAAACCGTCGTCGCGGACGGCGCGGTCTTCTACTTGAACGGGACGGAGGTCTTGCGGCTCAACCTGCCCGCGGGCGCCATTACCGCCGGGACGCTGGCGCTGACCAACAACCTCAAGCCGGCGTTTCTGGGGCCGTATGGGTTGCCGAACTCAGCGCTGGTCTCCGGGTCCAATGTCCTGGCCGTCGAGGTGCATCCCGCCGTCGCCGGCGCGAACCATATGCTGTTCGCCGCCAGCCTGGCGCTTTCGGTTACGAATATTCTCGTGCCGCCGCCAACGCCTCTGGCCTTCAACGAACTGGCCCCCGCGACGAATGGCAACTTCTGGTTCGAACTCATCAACTACGGTTCGACCGAGCTCGACCTGGGCGGGTGCGCGCTGGCGCGGTGGGGCGGCGGGACGAGCAACCAATCCACATTCCCAGCGCAGACTGTGGCGCCCGGGGCCTTCGCGGTGGTGAACCCGGCCGCGCTGGGCTTTGGAGTGTCGGCGGGCGATCGACTCTTCCTTTATAGCCCCGGAGGCCAGAGTGTGCTGGATGCGGTGATTGTTCCTTCCGTCCCGCTGGCGCGCTGGCCGGATGGCGTGGGAGCGTGGAGTCACCCCGCCGGCCCGACGCCGGGGGCCTCGAACGCCTTCGTTTTCAACCGCGACGTCGTCATCAATGAGATTATGTATCACGGTCCCACGCTGCCCGGGGCAGCGGGGCAGCCGGCTCAGGTCTCGCCTGAGGCGTGGGTGGAGTTGTTCAACCGCGGCTCCAACAGCGTGGACTTAACGGGTTGGGCGCTGGGCGGCGGGATCGGATTCGGTTTTGCCCCCGCGACGGTCCTGCCGGCCGGCGGCTACCTGGTTGTCGCCAACGACGTGACGTACATGCAATCGAACTATCCGGGAATCTCGGTGGTCGGTCCGTTCACCGGCAAGCTCGCCCATCATGACGATTCGGTCCTCTTGTTGGATGCGGCGGGGAATATCGCCAACCAGGTCCACTACTATAACGGAGGGCGTTGGCCAGGGTATGCGGCGGGCGGGGGTTCCAGCCTGGAACTGCGCGATCCCTGGGCGGACAACTCACAGCCCGAGGCCTGGGCCGCCAGCGACGAATCCGGCCGGTCCGTCTGGAGCAATTACACTTATAGCGCTGTTTCGACGACGGTTTTGGGCCCGGCCCAGTGGAATGAATTCCAGTTGGGGTTGCTGGAGGCCGGCGAGTGCCTGCTGGACAATTTGCAGGTGGTGGAGTCGCCGACCACGGCGCCGGTGTCGTTGCTGCAGAATGGCGCCTTCGAGACGGGGCTCTCGGCCTGGCGCCTCCTGGGGGATCACAGCCACAGTTTCGTCGAGACGGACCCGAGCAATCCCGCCAACCACGTCCTGCGCCTGGTGGCGACCGCGGGCACGGAACACCTGCACAATCACCTGGAGACCACCTACGCCAATGGCCGGGCCATCACGGACGGCAAGACCTACCAGGTCTCGTTCCGGGCCAAATGGATCGCCGGGGACAACCATTTGAACACGCGGCTCTATTTCAATCGCGTAGCGAGGACGACGGTATTGCCGCTGCCTGCGCAGCGGGGGACGCCGGGGGCGCGGAACTCCACGTTTACCCCGCGCCTGGGCCCGACCTTCGCCGGGTTTGGCCACTTTCCCTTGGTACCGCAGGCTAACCAGCCGGTGACGGTAAATGCGAGCGTGGCGGACCCAGCGGGCATTGAAGGCCTGACCCTCTGGTGGTCGGTAGCGACGGGGGTCTGGCAGCCGACCCCGATGTCCCCGGTGTCGGCCGCCGGTCCTTCCGGCTACATCAATTACGCGGGTTTGGTTCCCGGCCAACCCGCGGGGGCCGTGGTCCAGTTCTATGTCCAAGCCACCGATAACCCGGGCATCTCCACCACCTTCCCCGCACGGGGCCGGAACTCCCGCGCCTTGTTCAAGGTGGACGACGGCACGGCCCTGATGACGCAGTTGCATCGGTTGCGGCTGATCATGACCGCGGACGACACCGGCCTGCTGCTCGCGGCCACCAACGTCATGAGCAACGATCTGATTGGTCTGACGGTCATCCATGATGAGAGCGAGGCGTATTACGATGTGGGGGCGCATCTCCAAAGCAGCGAGCGAGGGCGGGATGACTCGAGCCGGCAAGGGTTCACGGTTAAGATGCACCCGGAACAACCGTTTCGCGGCGAGATGGAAACGGTCACGCTGGATCGGTCGGGCGGTTACTCCGGCTTGGGCGGAACGCATGATGAGATACTGCTTTGGCACGCGATCAACCACGCCGGCGGCCTGCTCGGTTTCGAGTGCGACCTGGCGCAGGTCTTCGCCCCGTCGTCGCAGTTGAATAGCACCGCGATGCTGCGGATTTTCGCTTTTGACGGAAACTATTTCGACGAGCAGTTCGAGAATGGCGGCAACGGCAACCTCTACAAGCTGGAGCTCATTTATTATCCGACCACCACCGCGACCGGCGACCCGCAGGCGTTCAAGCTCCCGCAACCCGACAACGTGATCAATATGGATATCCAGAATTGGGGCAACGATCCGGAGAACTACCGGTGGATCTTTCTGGAGGAAAACAACGCGAATTACGACAATTACACGCAGTTCATGACCTTCAGCAAGTCGTTTAGCCTGATCGGGGCCGCCCTTCAGACCCAGACGGCCCAACTCATGGACACGGACGAGTGGATGCGAACGCTCGCTTTCAAGGCGTTCACCGGGGACGTCGACACTTTCACGGCCGGCTACAACCACAATTTCATGGTCTATTTCCGACCATCGGATGGGAAGGCGCTGGGCCTGCTTTGGGACGAGGATTTTTCCTTTTATGCGGCGATCAACACGCCCTTCCCGGGCACCGCGTCTCCCGGAATGTACAACATCATCATGATCCCGAATAATTACCGCCGCTATTACGGCCATCTCCTGGACCTCATGACCACGACGGTCAACAGCGCGCATCTCGGCCCCTGGGCGAAACGTTATGCCGGGTTGCTGGGACAGGATTGGAGCGGGGTGGTTAACTATCTCCAACAGCGCGCCGCCTTCATCCGCTCGACGATGCCCTTGACGACCCCCTTCGCGATTACGAGCCATGCGGGCAAAGGCTTCGCCACGCCCGGCAGCCCGGTCTTGCTGACGGGCACCGCGCCGCTCACGGTCAACACCCTGCAGGTCAACGGCGTTCCCTATCCGATCACCTGGTTGAGTCTCACCAATTGGACGGTGAGCGCGCCGTTGTTCTACTACAGCAATTTCCTGGCCGTACAGGGATTCGACGCCTACGGCGCGCCGGCGGCCAAAGCCTCCGCTTCTATAATCGTGACCAACCTTGGCCCGGTCGCGCTCCGGCCGGTGGTGATCAATGAATGGATGGCCAAGAACAACGGCCCCGCCGGCTTCGCCGATCCAGTCAATGGCAAATTCAGCGATTGGTTCGAACTCTACAATCCCAACGGCACCGCAGTCGACCTCAGCGGATTTTACCTGACCGACGATCTTTCGAACCCGACCAACTCGCGGGTCCCGGCCGGCGCCCTGATTCCGCCGTACGGATTCCTCCTGGTTTGGGCGGACGCGAACCCCGCGTTGAACGGTTTGGGAACCAATGGCGACCTCCACGTCAATTTCAAGCTCGGCGCGACCGGGGCGACCCTGGGTCTTTATGGGACCAACGGGGCGCTCCAAGAGGCGGTTACTTTTGGCGCGCAGACGGAGAATGTGAGCCAAGGCTTGTTCCCGGACGGGAACACCAACGCGGTTTATAGCATGACGAACTGGACGCCGCGGGCCAGCAACCAGTTGGGGTCGCCACCGGCCCCCGACGTCGCCAGCCTGGCGCTACAGGCGGACGGCTCCATTTCCTTCCAGTCGCGCGTGACGCCCAACCGGACCTACAGCGTGGAATACAAGGACCAACTCGGCGCGCCGGCGTGGACCGCGCTGGGCGCCGCCCAGACCGCCAGCGGTTCGATCCTGACGGTCATCGACAAGCCCGGCAGCCTGGCGCAACGGTACTATCGCCTCGTCCTCTTGCAATAAGGGGCTGGCGCGCTGGTTCAGGGGTTGCCCAATTCCTTCCAGAGGGGTTCCAGGTCGGGTTCCTCGCGGGCGAGTTGGCGGATTTGTTTGGATCGGCCGCGGCGATCGGCCGCCTTGAACGATTGGGTGAGCCACTGCTTGCCTTCGTCGTTCCGACCAAGTTGGCACGCGTAACAGGCCAGGTTGAAGGTTACCTGCTCCAGGTCTTCGAGACGATCCACGGCCGGTCGAAGCGCGTCGTAGGCCGCTTGGAGGCCGCCCCCAGGGGCCCGGCGCAATGCGTAGGACCGATTAATCCATCCGAAAGACTCGTCGGGCTCCAACTCGACCAGCAAGCGCCCCAGGTCGGCGCAGACCTCCCACTGTTCGAGCTTGGAGTGAATTTCGTAACGCGCTTTAAGGACGTCGGGATGCGTCTGGCGCTCCGGGGCGATCTTGGCCAATTCGTCGCCGGCGTCGGCGGGACTGCCCAGTTCGAGCCAGCCATGCGCGGCCAGGAGGTGGAAGCTGTCCGGCGGTTCGAGGGGCGCGATCATATTACACTCTTTCTAACGCCAAATCTGAACCTGGCAATCAAAATTCGGCAAGAAAGCGGCGAGGTTCGCGGATGGGACGGGAGGAGCCGGTAGCCGCGGCGGAATCTTGTAGGCTAATTTGCGGTCGGGGCTTTACACTGGGACATCATGAAAGAGCTGCCTCATACGCATTCCTGTTTCGTTTGTGGAGAATCGAATCCGATCGGGTTTAAATTGCGCTCGGAAACCGACGGCCGGCTGGTGCGGGCGCATTTTGTGTTCGACGATGGTCACGTGGGGTTCAAGCGGACGGTGCATGGAGGACTGACCGCGACGTTGTTGGACGAGATCATGACGTGGGCGTGCGCCGTGCAGGCCCGGCGCTTCGCGTATTGCGCCGAGTTGAAGGTGCGCTATTTGCAGCCCGTCCGGCCGCGCGAGCGGGTGCTCGCGACAGCCGAGTTGGCGGCCAATCGGCGCGGCCGGTTGTTTGAGACTAAAGCGGACCTGCGGGACGAAGCGGGCGTCGTGCTGGCGACCGCGACGGGGAAGTACCTGCCGCTCAAAGACACCGAGGCGAGCGGAATGGCGACAGATTTTGTGGGAGATATCGGGTGGGTGCTGGCGCCGGATTCGTTGCCTGGGGGGTAGAGGATTTCGCGGGCGGCGCGAAGCGACGTCGGAGAACGGCCTTCGGTCCGCGCGGCGCCGGGGGGTTCAGGCATCGCTTCCGCGATGCGCGGGGTTGCCGGCGTGGTTTGCCGTGGGCTGAAGCCGCACGGCTACCGTCAGAGCATCGCATCGCGATGCGGGGGCCAACTCCGTCCGTCCCCATCGCGGAGCGATGACGCCAGGGTAGGGAAGGCGCGCCGTCTTATTCCGCGCCTCCGAGCAAGGAGGGTCGTCGGGATCCCTCAGGGCTGGCATCCCTCCGGGATGCGGTGGGTATTGGGATGGCGATCCGGTGGTGTCGTCGCTTCGCTCCTCGACCACCGGCTAATGGCTGGGAACCCTTCGGGTTCGGGGAAGCGGGGCAGCCTCGGTCCGCGCGGCGCTGGGGGTTTCAGGCATCGCTTCCGCCTTCGCCGCGTCTACGGCGGACAGGGCGCGACGCCATTCCGTTCGGCGCGGTTGACCGTGGGCGACGCTTGACGCAACGCCCACGGCTACCGTCAGAGCATCGCTCTGCGATGCGGGGGACAGGCGGTTTTGCGCGTTTCTCCCGGGTTCTTGCATGAAAATGCGAAAATAAGGTAATGGAGGCAATGGAGGTAATGGGAGGCTTGGGGCTTTGAGAAAAGGGTGAGAGAACAAGGACGTGCGCAAGCAGTGCGACAACGAGACGGGAGCGACGAACGGTCGAGAATGGGGAGGGCCGGCGATGGCGGGCAAAGTACCAGGATGGCGGCGGGGCGCGGCGGCGGGCATGAGCCTGGCGGCGGCAAGAAGAGCGGGCGAAGGGGCGCGGCCCGAAGCGGGGGATATCAGCCGGTCGTTGAGCAAGATCTTGAGGCCGCAAGCGGCGTATCGGTGGCTCTCGCCGCAGTTGGCCGCGATCACGCCGCAATATATCGAGATGGCGCTGCGCGGGGCGCTGGCGGGGAATCACGTCCAAGCCTGAGAGCTGTTTGACCTGATGGAGGATACTTCGCCGCGGCTGATGAAGAACCTCAACGAGGTGAAGCGGGCGGTGGTCGGATTGGATTGGCAGTTGTTTCCGTGGCAGGGGGAGAACGAGGCCCCGAGCGAAGCGGCGCAAGCCAAGGCGCGGTTGGTGGGGAGCGCGTTGCGGGGGATGCGGCCCGATCCGGCGGCGGACGAGAATGATTTCAGCGGGACGATTTATGACGTGCTGGACGCGTGGGGCAAGGGCCAGAGCGTGCTGGAGGTGGATTGGGAGGTGAGGGAGGCGGGCGAGGCGGGCGAGGCGGGGTGGATGGTGGCGCCGCGGGCGACGTACTGGGTGCATCCGACGTGCGTGAGTTGGGACATGGCCGGAAGGCTGGGGCTGCGATGGGAGCTGGGGGACAGCTCGGGCCGCGCCGGGACAGCAGCGCAAAGGCCGCCCTTGACGCCGGGGGTGTGGCAGACGACGAGCCGGCAGCCGCGACCGAGCGAGGTGGCGGAGTTTCCGCCGAACAAATTCCTCATCTCGATTTGCAAAGCGCGGAGCGGGACGGCGTTGGGCGGGGCGTTGCTGCGGCCGCTGGCGTGGTGGTGGTGCGCGGCGAATTTCAGCGGGGATTGGTTGTTGAACCTGGCGCAGATTTTCGGGCTGCCCTTCCGCTGGGCGAATTACGAGCCGAGCGCGCCGCAGGGGACGATCGATGGGATTTGCGCGATGCTGGCGAACATGGGCAGCCAGAGTTGGGCGGCGTTCCCGCTCGGAACGACGCTCGAGCTGAAGGAACCGGCGCGAACGGGCGAGACCTCGCCGCAGGGGGATATGCTGGATCGGGCGGAGAAACAAATGGACCTGCTGATCCTGGGGCAGACGTTGACGACGGATGTGTCGAAACAAGGGGGGAGCCGGGCCTTGGGGGAAGTGCATGCCGGGGTGAAGAGCGAGGTGGTGCGGGCGGCGTGCAACTTCAGCGCGGGAGTGATCAACACGCAGTTGATTCCAAGCATCCTGAGATTGAACTACGGCGAGAGCCGTGAAGCGCCGGAGTTTCGCCCGGCGCCCAAGGCGGTCGAGGATGCGCGCGTGAACGCGGAGCGGGATGCGCTGTTGCTTGGGGCGGGCGCGCGGATGCCCAAGGCGTGGTTTTACAAACGGCACGGGATTCCGCTGGCGGCGCCGGGGGAAGCGGCGGTGGGGGAGGAGGAGGGGAAAAGCTGAAGGCTGAAGGCTGAAGGCTAAAGGCGGATGGGGGAGCTGAGGACGAGGATATGAATTTGGAGATGGCCAGGATGACATCGGCGGGGACCGGAGAGGCGTTGCGGGGGCGGTTGGCGGTGTTGGCGCCGGGCGGGCTCGAGGCGGGCAGCGAAGTGGAATTCATGGTGATGCCGGGGGGGACGCATACGTGCTGGTTTGGGCAAGGGGAACGCGCCGTGCGGCGGGCCGTCCTGGTGGACCGCGCGGCTGCGGACGCGCTCAACGAGCAGTTGGCGGCGGTCAATGGTCGCGGCCAACAACGGGCGTATTTCGATTTCGACCACCAGGAGACGGGGCCGGCGAGCGGGTGGCCGATCGAGTTTTGTTGGCGGCAAAAAGAGGGGAAGGACGGGGCGGACCGAAGCGGCGTGTATTGCCGGGCGGGTTTGAGCGAGGCGGGGGCGGCGGCGATCCGAGGCAGGAATTACCGGGCGTTTTCACCGGTGTTTTATGTGAGCGCCGGCGACCCGGCGCGGGTGATCTGCCGCGAGGATGCGGCGCTGTGCATGGGGAGCTTCGTGAACGCGCCGGCGTTTCATGAGATCGAGCCGCTGTGGGCGAGAGAAGCGAAGGCTGAAGGAGGAGGCCTGGAACCTGAAGGCACAATTTCCGCGACACCGGTCGCGGTCACAACCGAGATAAATCAGCGGCGTTCAACCGAAAGGCCGCTACAAACCAAAGGACAAACCAGTATGGCTGAGCAAGCAGAGACGGCGGCGGCGAATAGCGCGCAGGCCGCGGAGGACGCCCTCAAGGCGAGGGATAACACGATCACGTCGCTGGAGGGCGAACTGGAAGCGCTGAAGGCCAAGGACGCCCAGCGGCGCAAGAAGGACGCGGAGGCGGGGGTAGCGGCGGCGGTGAAGCGCGGGACATTGCCGGGGCAGGACGAGGCGCTGAAGGCGCGCTGGACGCGGTTGATCGAGGAAGACGCGGACAACCTCGCGCTGCTGGCGGGATTGCCGGATAACCTGGCGCTGACGGGCAGCGTGACGCGCGGGGCGGAGGTTCGGTCCCCGGGGTGGCGCCGGCAGGAGGCCTGCGCCACGGAGAGGTTGGAGGCGAGCGAGGGGCCGAGCCGGGTGCTGCGGGCCTACAGCGCCCTGGTGGGCAGGAACGCCGGCGTGCAGGACCTGACCTTCGCCGGGTTCCGGCAGAAGGGGGAGCTGGCGCGGGACATGGGCGTGATCTTCGCGCGGGAAATTGCGCCGCGGTGGAACGAGTTTCGCGATATGCCTTTGCGGGCGGCGGATGCCACGGACGCGAACCTGGGCACGCTGTCGGGCACGCTGGTCGCGCAGCGGACTTTGGAGTTGTTCAAGCTGAGTTTTCCCGCCATCAGCCGCATCCACACCGATTTCTCGGAGATGCCGGCGCAGTTCCGCCAGACGGAGGCGACACGGATCGTGGTGACGCCGTCGGTGCAGAGCTACAACGCAACCGCGGACGCGACGGGCCGGCCGCAGGGATGGAGCACGGTGAGCGCGGCCCAGACCAAAGACGTGTTGATCACGCTGGATGAGCACATCGGGGTGCCGATCGTGTTCGACGCGAACACGCTGGCGAGCACGATCCGGCGGCTGTTCGATGAGCAGGCGCCGGCGGCGAGCTACGCGCTGGCCAAGTATTTTGTGGAAAAGATCTACAAGCTTTTCACCTTGGCCAATTACAACGCCTACGCGGCCAAGAACGGAGCGAAGGTGCCGAACGTGTACGCGAAGTACCCGGTGGCGATCGGGGATTTCGCTCGGAGCACGCTGACGCGACTGGCGGCGATCTTCAACCCGAACGAGGTGCCCATCAACGATCGGTTCGTGTTGCTGGCGTCGGATTATTTCGAGCAATTGGCCACGGACCCGAGCCTGGTGACGTTTTTCGCGGGGCAGCGATCGCCGGAGATCCTGACGGAAAGCCGGCTGCCGAAGCTGGCCGGGTTTGAGCCGATCGAAGCGCCGAATCTGGCGGCGCCGGGGGTGACGCCGAACCTGGCGGGGATGGCGTTGCACAAGGCGGCGGTGATCGCCAAGACGCGGTTGAGCAACGACTACACGCAGGCGTTGCCCGGGGCGAGTTATGGGAGCGTGACGACGGTGACGGAGCCGGATTTGGGGATCTCGGTGGTGCTGGTGCAGTACGTCAACCACACGGGGGTTACGCGGAGTGGCGCATCCAGGTCATGCTGGGGGCGGCGGTGGGAGACAACCGGGGCGGTTTGTGCATAACGAGCCAATAGGGGAACTGACTACCGACCACGGACCACGGACTACGGACTACGGACTACGAAGTCGGAAAACGAACAGGGACGGAAAGGACAAAGGAGCAATGAAAAGCAAGAATACTGGACTCTTGGCGGGCTGGTTGGCCGGATGCTTGGGGCTGTCCGCGGGGGCGGAGAGTTTCAACATCACGAACACGATCCTGCCGGGAGCGGCAATCACCGGGTGGCCGACAAATAGCGTCGGCGCCAATGGGCTGGGCGCGGGCGTTGGCGGCGCGATCAGCGTGAACAACCAGGAATGGGCGGGGTTTTGGTTCACCGGTTACGTGGTGACCAATACCGGAACGATCAACGTGACGCTGCTGCGGTCCTGCGCGCCGAATCCGCCCCAGGTGGTGTATGGGACGAATAGTTGGTCGGGGACGAACCTCGTGCTGGTCCAAAGCGACTGGGAGACGTACAGCAATTCGCTGCCGCCCCTCACGCTTTCCATTCCGATCAACACGACGAACCAGGTGATGTGGTTTACCAACCTCGACCGCTGGGCGATCGGGGGCGCGACCTGGGTCGGGATTGGGGTGATCACCAATAACTCCGCGGGGTGTTTGGTGACCAATGCGGCCATGGGGCTGAACAAGAAGATCCTACCGGTTAGGTTCCCGTGAGTGGGAGGAAGGAGCCGGCGGGCGCGGATGAGGACGCGCCCGCCGGCAAACAAAAAGGCGGAAAGCGGAACGTTGACGGCGGAAATGGGAGCGGAGGAGATTGGCGGTTATTTATGGCGTGGAAAACGATAACGGCGGAGGACGTGTTGAGCGAATTTACGCCACAGGAGCAGGCGACGCTCAAGGGCATACAGGGGGCGACCGAGCAGTTGCCGGGGATCGTGGGGCGAGTGATCAACGCGGCGCGGGGCGCCATCCGGGCGGGCGGGTACGCGCTGGGAGACGAAGGGACGGCGCCGGAGCAGTTTGAGTCGGATGTGGTCGCGATCGCGCGGTGGCGCTGGTTGATCGCGTTTCCGCAATTACAACGCTTGCAGACGCCGGAGCGCCAGGCGGCGCATGATTTGGGGCAGAGGCGACTGGACCAGGTGGCCTTGCAGCGGTTGGGGGCCGAACCGCCCGTGGCAGGCGCCTACCCGGCGAGTGGAAGTTGGAACTCCGAAAGCAAAGTCATAGGCCGGATGCAACGACGGGAGTCCGAGTTTGCGGGGGGCGACGCGAGGGAGGACAGGCCGGGGGAACAGGGCCGGCTCCCGAGGCATGATTTCCCGCCGCCAAGCGCTGAGGAGGAGCGATGAGGACCACGGATTTGGCGCGGATCCAGGAGGATTTCACCCAGGGGCTGCTGAGCGAGCCGGCGTTGCGGCGCATCAACATTGTGCAATATCGGAAGCTGCGGTTGCAGAGCGAGATCGATTGGTCGGGGATTTATACCAAGCCGCGGGAGGGGCGGGCGGGGTGCGGGGTGGTGGTGGAGATGCCGGCGTTGGAGGTGCTGCATCCGGGGGCGCCGGGACCGGTGGGGAACCTGGTGTTGTCGTGCGTGGTGGCGGAGGAACCCAACCTGAACATGGAGCCGGAGACCGGCACGGGCCTGAGCGCCGAGGCGGTGGCGCAGCTTATTCTCGAGAGTTCGCATCAATGGGAGATTGGCGGCGTGGGGGTCATGAGCGCGGTACGGGAGGCGATTCGCGGCTTGTGGCGGACCGAAGACCTGCATGGGTTGGTGGGCCAGGGCTCGCTGCGGGAGGCGGTGTGGGACGCGCAACGGTTTCGCGGGTTGGTGGCGTACCGGGTGAAACTCCAGATGCAGGCGGCCGGCGCCGCGATACCGCGCGCGCAACCGCCCGTGGCGCGGGAAGATGGGGGCGAGGTCACGCTGAGCTGCGCGACCGAGGGGGCGGAGATCTACTATGCGATCGATGCGGGTTTTCCCGGGCCGGCTAACGCGCAAGCGGTGAAATACCAGGGGCCGTTTCAGATGACGGGAAGGGTGTTGCGGTATGCGGCTTACCAGCCGGGTTGGTGGCGCAGCAACGTGGGGGAGATGGTCAGGGCTCGGGCGGAGACGTAGCGCGGACCCCCGTCGGCTATTTCGCCGACTTTCAAGTCGGGGGCGTTCGGCAGCGGCATGAAAAGTTGGGAGTAGTTCAAACACGGAGAATTGTATGAGCACATTATATGCGGGGCCGGGAAAGATCTGGATGAACGGAACGGCGCTTTGGCCGGAGGGGGAGAATGGAGAGATCCGGGCGAGCATTGAGCAGGAGGTGGCGGAGTTGGCGGGGGGGATGCATGGCCGGGTGACGGCGGTGCAGGGCGGGGTCGCGGGTAAGATCGTTATAACGCCGTTCGACCACTGGGGAGCGCTCGGTTTGCTGTTTCCGCCCTATCTCGGGGTGAGCGTGGGGGCGACGACGGGGGCGCTGGCGATCGGCGCGCGTCCGCATGGGGCGACGGATACGGCGTGCAAGATCTGGACCCCGGACGGGCGGCTCTACTCGTTCGGGCGAGCGGCGGTGACCCGGCATCCGGATCTGCGCCTGGGGATTGGGAGCGCGTTGTTTGGGCGGGTGGAGATCACGGCCCTGGTAGCGAGCGGGAAGAAGCTCGGGGACGCGGCGGCGCTGTACACGATCACGGAATCGGGCGCGGCGGATCCCGGGGGGCAGATGGGACTGGCCGATTTCGCGCGCGGGACGTGGACGGGAGTATGGGGGACCGCGGCGGGTTTCGGCGGAGACGCGGGCGGGACGCCCATCGAGGCCGAGGATGAATGGGTGATCTCGAGCGAGGTGAAGTACTCGCCGCTGCCGGTGCAGAAGCTCGCCCGGGCGTACAAGCTGGATTCGGTGAAGTTCATGGCCAAGGTTCGGCCTTATGGACCGACCCATAGCCAGATCGATGCGGCGATTGGAGTGAATAACGGGCGGTTGCTGGGGAGCCAGATCGCGAACGCGACGACCGCGGCGGATCTGGCGCTCTCGGGGCCGAACGGCAAGACGATCACGCTGAAGAGCGCCGACGTGGTGGGAGCGGGGTTCGAGTTTGGGGGGACGCGGTTGGGCACGGGGGAAATTGGGTTTGTGACGACGGTGCGGTTTGTGGGCGGGGCGGCCCAACCGCTATTGGTGTTCTCGGCGTGATGGGCCGCGAAACGACGCGCGGGAGAGAAACGCGGAACATCAAACTCCGAATACTCGGGTCATTCGACAGGGGGACAAAGGCAGGAGGCACCAATGAAGATCACGGCGACACCCATACCCTCCGGAGCGGCGATCACGCTGGGAGATGACTCGGCAGGGGATTACATCATCGATCCGGCGCCCATGCCCGTGGAGCGGCGGCGGGCGCAGGTCGAGGAGTTGGCCCTGGCGGAACAGGTGTTTGTGGCGGGGCGCGGGAACCGGGAGACGAGCTTTTCCTGGACGGTGAGCCGGCAGCATGCCGACCTGGCGACGGTGGCGGAGTTTGTCTGGGGCCATGCGGCGTCGGTCCCGGTGGACTGTTCGCTCGTGGTCACACAGGATGCGGGGTCGGTGACGTTCGCGACCGCAGTCATGGTGGAGGTGGGCATCGTTGAGATCACCGGCCTGAACACGAAGACCCGTTACCGGGTAATCGGAGTCGGGTGAGCGCCGCTGGAGGCTCAGGACTCCTGAAACCGTGGAAATCAGGTGACACCGCGATTCCCCTCACCCCAGCCCTCTCCCGAGGGAGAGGGAGCAGGATCGTCCGCCCGGAGAGGTCCACCGGCTTTCCAGGTCTGCGAGTTTCTGTGCGGCGGGATCAGGAATCCTGAGGCTCAAGCGGACGCAGGCGCCGCCGAGACGCGCGCTTCGCGGATACGATGCATGGGAGAAAAGGAGAGTCTATGACGGACGACATAAGGAAGCATTGGGGGACGACGGTTTCGGCAACTCCGGCGCCGACGGAGGGAGCGGACGCGGCGACAGGCGAACCTGAGCCGGAGGAGGGTGCTTCCGCGGCCGCGCTCCGAATGCTGATCGAAAGTGTCTTGCGGAGCCCGGCGTTGTGGGAGGCGGTGCGGACGTTGATCCAGGCGAAGCGGGCTCCGATCTCGCCGGCCGGCCCACCGGAGGGGAGGTCTGGTTCCGCGTTAGAAGTCCGGTTCGAATCAGGCGACGCCGAAGCGGTGACGGCGAGGGCGGAGACGAGGTCGGCGGGGAGGCCGGCCGAAGATCCGAGCGCCGCCACGGCTCAGGGCGGTGGCGGGGTGTGGCCTGGGGGCGCGGGCCCCGACGAAACATGCGGGGATGAGCCGTCCCCGTCCGAGTCCGCGCGCCCTCCCGGACTCATCCCGTCTGGGTGCGAACCCATTAAGAGGGGCGCGACGCGCGGCGCGGAAGAACTCGTGGCGGTAAAGGACGAACCCGAGGCGGCGGGGCGGGCGAAGCGAGTTGACGCGGCTTGGACTGACGCGCGCGACGGCAAGCCGGGCGTGGGCGATTGGCTGTCGGTCGTGGCGCGCATGAGCGAAGGACACCTGGCGTCGTTGAAGGCGGCGACGGAATTGCTGCGGGCGCAGAATGAATCGGTGGCGGAGCTACGAGCCGAGTTGGAGCGGTTGCGGGCCGGGGTGCGGACGCTGGGGTGGCGAACGGATCAGGAGGCCCGACGCCTCCAGGCGCGCGTGGCGGGGATCTACAATCAATAAGGTTTTCACCTGCAATCGGTTTTATGAGCGAGTGGACGATCACTTATGGAGGGGTGGAGAAGAGCCTGGCGGAGTGGGGAGCGCGGGCGGATTTCCTGGGGGAGTTCGTCAGCAAGGGGCGGGACACGGTGAGGCTGACGACGGTGGAGGCGTTTGATCCGGGGGCGGCGCGGTTCGCGTGGGGGAGCCGGATCGTTATCCACCGCGACCGGGTCGCGGCCAACGGTCAGTATGGGGGAGGGACGATGTGGTTCCAGGGATGGGTGGGGGAGTTGCGGATGGAAGCCACCGGGAGCGGTCAGGCGATCGGCTACGAGGCGCATGGGCCGTGGTGGATGCTGGAGCGTTTGCAGTTCAAGCAGGCGCGGAAGGTATTCGCGGGATGGGCGACGCCCGGAGAGCCCGGGAGCGGCCCGACCTTCCAAACGGTGTTCGTGGCCGAGAGTTTCTTGGGAGAGGATTTGACGGAGGCCCTGTGGACCGGCGCGCAGGCCCTGGGCGAGATACTCAATTACGCGAACGAGTGCTGGAATCCGACCAAGCGGGGGGCGGTGTCTGGCCGGGACGATGCGCAGGATATTTTCCAGGTCGGGACGATCGATGCCGGGCAGGTGTTTCCAAAGACACGCGCGCAGACCGTGAGCTGCGCGGAGGCGATGATCCAAGTGCTGCGCTTTTTCCCGACAGTGGTGACGTGGTTTGACTACACGACCTCGCCGCCGACGCTGTGGATGCGGGATCAAACGAACCTGGCGGCGGTAAGCGCGACGCTGACGGCCAGCCAGGAGCGCGAGGTATTGGTGGCGCCGCAATTTAGTCGCCAGCTTGCGGGGGTTATCCTGTGCTTTAAGCAGACGAACAATTTTAATGGGGTTCCCTGGCCGCAACTCTATTTCGACCGGTATCCGGCCGCGATCACCGACTACACGCCGAACGTGCTGACGCACGTGGTGGAACTGGCGGGGGCGAAGACGACGGCGATGAGCGGGACGGTGGAGGTGACGCCGCTGGCACCGGCGTATTCCGCGAGCGCGGGCGATCGGGCGGCGTTTTGGACGGGATTGGACGCGTCCCTGCAAGACCCGCTGATCCAGCCGGCCTCGATCGCGGCGGCGGCGCCGCTGAGCGTGACGGACCCGAGTGGAGCGGCGGTGGACCTGGCGGTTTATCCGAATATCCTGCTGCCGGGGTCGGAGGTATCGAGCTGGATGGGCGCGCGGTGGGTGGAGGCGACGATCCAGGTGCAGGTGAGCTTCAACAAGTACCATGACGCCGGGTTCAAGCTCCTGGCGGATGCGGTGGACCACCGGCTCATTAGCTACCGGGTGATCCTGACGGATGCCGTGAGCAAGACCTATACGGGACAGTTCTTGCAAGAGACAGGGGACGCGCCGCCGCCGCTTTACCCGGCGCCGGGCAGCCTGGCTTACGCGCTCTACCAATCGGCGAGCCGATTGCAGTATGAGGGCGTGTTCACGGCGGTCGGGACGGCGTTGCGGAGCGATATCCAGGTCGGGACCGTCCTGACGCTGATCGGGCCAAACCGTACTTACGCGGGATTGCTAACGCAGAGCGTTCAAAGCCGGCCGCACTTTGGGGAACTGCGAGTTGAGTTTGGGCCGGGGGCGCGGATCGATGCGGCGGGCCTGGTGGAGATGTGGCGCGCCTCGCGGTGGCGGACCCTTTACAACCTGCCGAGCGGACGGAGTTCGGGGGTGGCGACGGTGAGCGCGGCAGTGGATACCAGCGGCGCCGCGGCGAAGGAAAACACCTCGCACGGGCTGGGGACCTACAGCGTGCGGAGCGCGACTTATGATCAGGGGACCGGCGCGAACGGGCCGAATGGAGTGACACAGATCATCCAAAACGCTCAAACGGAAGCGATCGTGCTGGCGCGGCAGAATCCGGATGGAAGCGGGGTGATGAGCGCCGACGGAAATGGGCAGGCTCTGGGCCGGGTGGCGATCTCTTTGCAGGATTGCGGGGGACATGAGGTGACCCTGAGGGAGATGACGGTCTGCGATGCGGCAACAGGGACGGTGAAGAAGGCGCGGGTGCTGGCGAGCCAGCCGTATTAGAATGGTCGCATCCCCAAACCGGTCGTAAACCAGTCAAGGGTTGAGGCGCGGGCAGGAGGTCCGCGCGGCGTGAGACAAAGGAGAAAACAAACAGCGGAAAGGGGAGATCCACACTATGAATGACGACCCAAAAACGATTGCCCCGGCCTGGGGACGCAGGGCCTTGGTCCTGGCGTTTTGCTTTCAATGCTCGGCCTTCTCCCAGCCCATCGCCGTGCAGTTTTCGACGAGGGATTTTACAGGGATGGCGGCCGCGCGCCGAATAACGATCACGCCGAGCGGGGAAACACTCTTGCAGACGGATGGGACGAACCTCATCACCGGCGGGCCGCTGGCGTTGCCGATCGCGCCGGGCGGGGGCGGGGCGACTACGAATCTCTGGCCGGGGAAATACACGGTCACGCTCGAGGGAATCCCGAAAAGCTGGCGGATCACGGTGACGACCAACTATGGCCTCGGCCCCGTCCCCGCCGTGTGGTTCGCGGCCGACCTCGTCACCTACGTCGGCACCAACGCCGCCATTGGTGTGACTGAGATCCTCCCCGGTTCCAGCAACGTCCATCTGAGCCCGTCCTTCGGCACGGGCATCGTGACGCTCAGCGTGGACGAGCCGGGGGCGATAACCCATGCCACGACCGCCGATACGGCCAACGCGGTATCGGGCAGCGTGTCCAATACGTTCGACCTGGCCGGCGCCGGCGCGGCCGCCGCGAGCGACGCCACCAACGGGCTCACGTCCTGGCTCCTTCAATCCAAGATCGGCCCCTCGGTTTATGATCTTTATGGCGCCGCCGCCGCGGCCGCCCAAGACGCGACTAACGGTCTCACCCAGTCGTTGGGCAGCCCAAGCGGCGGCAACGCCAGCGCGGTCATCGCTGGCACCAACGGCATCCGCGTGGACACCAACGGCGCCGCCTTCACCGTCAGCGTCTCCGGCGCGGTCGCCCAGGCCGCCCACGCCACCAATGCCGACACCGCCACCTACGCCGCCAGCGCCGGTTCGGCCAGCAGCGCCAGCACCGCCACCTACGCCGCCAGCGCCGCCACCGCCGCCAGCGTCCCCTGGTCCGCCCTTCCCGCCCCGGTCCTCACCAATGCCGCCGCCTTCGACGCCGCCTCCGCCGCCCGCAATGCCACTAATCCCCTGCCGGCCCTCATCAACGCCGGCATCTCCAATTACTCCTTCCCGACCTATTTTAGCGCTTTCGACTTGCCCGTCTTGGGCTGGTTCAACAACGGTCCGGGCGTCCTCGGCAACTTGAGCTATCATCCCTCCACGGGGATTTTGGGCGCGGCCGGAGGCTTTACGGGCGTGGCCCTCACCGGAACCAACAGCTTGGGAACCAATACCTTGAGCGGCGACGGCCTTCACGATATGGCCGGAACCTCGCGCCTGACGCTGCTCTCCTGGCTCTCCCAGCTTAACGATCCCAATGGCCGCGAGCTGATCGGGAGCGGCGCCGGTCTCACCAGCATGGTCATTGGCGACGGCCTTCCTATAACCTTTGGCAGCCCGGTCGCCTCCGTGACCGCCACCGGCGTTTTCTATGGCTCCTTCTCCGGCGTCGGCGTCGGGCTCAGCAACTTTAACGGCAGTACTATCCAGGCGGGCACCGTCAACAGCAACGCCTTTGACGCCCCCACCAAATCGCTGGTCAGCAACAGCGGCAGCGCCGTCACCAACAATCTCCCGTGGATCCCCTCCCCATCCATCCTCCTGGCCTCCGCCGCCGCCGGGGCCTACCAAGTGCTGGTCATGAACTACAACGCCAACCTGACCCCCACCAATGCCACCGTCCTTTGGCCCGATGGCACCTACGGCGTCTGGACCGCCACCAACCTCAACGCCACCTGGCTCACCGCCGACGGCTACACCCTCACCTACACCAACACCGGCAAACTCATCGCCCAACCCACCGTCCTTCGCGACCAAAACGGCAACATCACCAATTCCCCCGCGCTCCTGATCGCCCCGTAGGGCGAAGACTACTGACCACTGACCTCATGAATACAACACGCGTCCGCTCCTTCCCGTTTTCAACTTTCAGCCTTGCGCTCCTTTTAGCCTTCAGCCTTGAGCCTTCAGCCTTTTCCGCCCTCCCCTCCGGCCCTCCGCTGTCGCCGCTCTACAGCACCAACCGCACCGCCGCCGCCCTTATCAGCGCCCTCAAAGTCTCCACCAACGGCCAATCGCTCTCCTTCGACGGCGGCTCGGTCACCAACTTGCAGGCCACCAACATCGTCATGAACGGCGCCAATGCCGCCTATGCGGTGGCGACCACCATCTGGACCCCGCCCGGCGGCCCCGCCGAGGTCTATGGCGGCCCGACCGTCTATATGCCCCTGGTCGGCGGCATGTACGAGATCATGACCCAGGCGGGCTTTCTCACCAACCTCACTTGCAACCTTTACGTGCCCGGCGGTCAGCCCGTCAGCCTCTTGATCATCACGAACAACGCCACCCTCCAAGGCAGCAATTTCTGGTCGCTGCCCTACGTCGTGAGCAACTATTACGGCCTCAGCGTGTTTCCCGAATCCAGCAATTTGCTCAGTCTCAATATCCCCGCCACCCCCGTCGCGGTGGGGACCTATGTCCATGTCCTGGCGATGGCTTGGAGCGGGTCGGAATATGTCGGCATCCAACGCTGGTCCACCAATAACGCGGGCGGGACGCGGCATGGCTATGAGTCCTCGACCACCACCAACGGCAACATCAATGTCAGCGGCAGTTATTTCGGCCCCTCGTTCTTCGCTTACGGCTACACCAACGTCTCCGTCACCGCCACCAATCTCATCACCGCCCTGGCCGCCTTGAGCGCTCCCCCGGCCGCCGCCTCGGTGACCTACAGCACCAACACTTCGGGCCTGCCCTTGACCAACCTCACCGCCCAAGGCGCTCTGGACGGCCTCAGCTACCTCTGGGCCACCTCCTCCATTCCCTTCCTGGCCAGCAACACCATCGTCGTCGCCGACGGCGACTCCAAAATGCGGGGCGTGGTCAACTACCTCAACGCCTACCCCGGCTGGTCCTGGTGGAAGTCCCTCCCGCTCTTGACCAACGTGGCCGTCAACGGTTCGACGCTGAGCGACGCCACCAACCGCTGGGCCACCAACACCGCTAGCCTGTCCTCCCTCCTCAAGAATGGCACCAACGGCCTCTACCTGCTCTGGACCATGCATAACGACGTGGACTTGAATACCCCCGCCACGGAGATCGGCATGTTGTCCAACCACCTGGCCCAAGTCGCCAGCAGCAATTGGAACATCATGGTTCTGACAGTGGCCCCCATCGTCGGGACCAGCCACGACACCCCGGCGGCCCGCCTCTTCGTGCCGGCCGTCAACAACTGGATCCGCAACTCGCTCTTTCCCTGGCGGGTTGTGGACGCGGAGCAGATCCTGCCCAACCCGTACGACACCAACCTGGTCTCGGACGCCGTCCATCCCCAGCCGGCGGGCTATACCAACATCATCTACGCCATCAACAAGGAGCTGTTTGCGCCGGCCAAGACCATGTGGCCGCAGCGCTGGGTCAACGCCTACGGCACCAACATCGTTGTTTCCGTGCCCGGAGCCACCAACGCGGCCCCCGTGGTGGCGGCGCAATTCAGCGCCTCCGGCTTTTTCCTGCCCACCAACAGCAGCGCCTGGCCGGCGGCCTCGCCCAGCCCGGGCGGTTGCTGTTTCGTCAACTCGAACGGGACGGTTTACTTGCTGAACTGTCCGCCGGGAAGCACGAGCTGGAGCGCCACCAATCTCCTCGGACACCCCTGATGATCCCATGCCCGGCTCCTTCGGCTCTCCCTATCGCGCTCCGTGTAGCGGCTGGCCCGCGCAACAGACCTGGTTTCTCGGCGGCCCTTTCCAGCACCAGGTCTCCGCCGCTGAGGCCGTCCCGCTCCATGCCAACATCACCACCGTCCCCGACTACCACCTGCCGGCCGGGGCCGACATCGCCCCCTACGTCCGCTTCGATAACCGCATCACCTGGCCCGACACCGGCACTTGCCCCGGCCCCGGCCAACAGCCCAACACGACTTGCGCCCAGGTCACTCCCGGCATGGCCCCTTGCGGCCCCTGGCTCGGTCCCGATGGCGATGACCGCCCTTCGGGTGGCAGCGTGGACCATAACGCCTACGCCACCGCCAGCTCCGCCACCGTGGACCTCTCCGCCTGCCGCAAGCTGGGCTTCAAAAACGTCCAAGCCCGCAAATACTGGCACGGCCGCTTCGGCTACCTCTCCCATGACTTCAACGCCGTCGGGGCGACCGGCAGCTTCTTTGACCGCATCAAATACACCGACCTGACGCCGCTCTGCGCTTGCGACGTCGAGTTCGAGCAACCCGCCCCTTCCGCCGCCCTGTCCAAATACCGCTCCGCCGTCTATGCGACCGCCTATTCCATCACCACTGTCATCAGCGGCGGTACTCCCTCCACAACCACCCTCGCCGCCGCCGTGAGCCGCTCGGCCACCGTCAATCGCTACAGCGGCGTCATCACCCTCACCCCCTCGGCCGCCATGACCTCGGGCGCGGATCCCGGCGGGTTCATCGCCACCGCCTGGTCCATCCTCAACGGCCATCTCGGCAAGACCGCCATGATGACCCGGGACGCCTATGTCAATTATGCGGGCGTGATTACCGACAGCGAGACGGTGACCGAGGCCGAAAACGCGGGCGTCTATACCCTCACCGGCCTCGTCGGCGAAACGCCCGTGGTCACCGTCAGCTATACCCCGGCGACCGGGGCCTTTGAAGCCTACTGGTATGAAACCGACGGGACCACCGTCAAACAGCACGAGGTCTTCACCTGGAGCAACACCGGCTTTTCTCACACCCTCGACGTGATCCAGAACCTGGAGTTGACCACCATTACCACCCATGCCCAGACGACCGGCGTCCTCTCGGACGCCTACGCCGGCTCGGACCTGGTGACCGATGCGGTGGGGCTCCTGGCTTATTGGCCCCTGAACGATGACGTGGTCTATCCCTGGCGGACCGACGAGCAAGTCGCCATCGCTCCGCTCATGAGCTATGACGAAGTCCCGAGCGCCGTCAGCCCGGATGGCGGCCAGTGCTACCAGGACGACGGAACCACCCCTTGGACCGACCCGAACGCCGCGCTCTATTCGGGCGTGGTCCGGGGCGCTCCGCTCGCCGCCGGTCAAGGCCCGCACTTTGATTGGCTGCATGAAACTTGGCGGGTGTGCGCCGATGACGCTGGACACAAAGCTCCCTACCGGTTTGCCTATGGCGCTTGGAGCGCCGGCTTCACCCCCCTCCACGCCGCCTCCGGCGCGGGCGACGCCACCGACCAGGTCGTGCCCGCGACCGCCACCCAATGGACCCAGAACTCCGGCCAGGCCCCGGTCCCTGGCTATATGCCGTCGGGGGCTTGGATGGTCTTCGGTCCGCAAGTCGGCGTGGATTCGTCCAATAATCCGGTCTATGACACCGGCTGCCTGGTGGCCCAGAAGTGGGCGGAGATCAAGGTCCCCCGGCCCAGCGTGAACTTTGCCCGCCCCTGCGGCCCGGACCGCCTGGCTATTGACCCCGTGAGCGCTCGTTGCGCCACCTACCTGGCCGCCACGCCTCCCCGCGTGACGCTGGACAGCGCCACGAGCATCGCGACGGGGGACCGTTGCCTGGTGGCCGGCGTGACGGGCGTGGCGACGGGCATCTACCAGGTCGCCAAGGTCTCAGATACCGTCTATGAGCTGACGACCGTGGTCCAGTTGTCCTGTGGTCCCGTGGTCCTGTCCGACCCCGGCGCGGGTCTCCTCGGCAAGCTCCGCTGGCCCCTGGCCCCGGGCCTCGGCGGCCGGATCGCCGTCGCCGCCGCCGCCCAGTCGGGTTCTTCCGTGGCCCTCACGCTGGCGGCGGCCGCCCCCTACCTATATAGCGGCGACCTGGTGGACCTCACGGGCGTCGCCGGCCTGGGCTCCAGCCTCGCCGCCACGGTGACGGATGCCACCCATTTGACCGTGCCCGGAACGCTCTCCGGCGCCTATGCGGGAGGCGGTTTCCTCTCCTCCCATGGCGCGGCGGATTATTCATGGTATGACGACCAGCCCAAGGGCGACTTTTACAAAGTGGATTGGTCTTTCAGCTACCGGGATTACCAGGAGCGCCAGCGCGTGGTGGACCAGGCCTCGGCTTGCGCCAATTGCCCCGACCTCACCGTGGCGGACCCGACGCCGCTCCGCCCTAACCAGGCCGGCCACGGGATGCCCCGCGCCGTGAGCGCCCTCCAAGTCACCGCCAGTTGCCTTCCCTTCCAAGTCTGTTGCCCCCAAGTGATCTGCCTCTCCCCCAGCGCCGAGACGTGGACCAACGGCGTGACCTACGCCTTCCCGGCCTTCGCCCCCGACGCCCGCTACGGCGCCCGCTGGCAATCCGCCATCGTCCAGACCATGGCCGATCCCCTCTGGGAAGCCCCGCGCAAGCTCTGCGTCGCTGGCGACAACGGCTCGACGCCCACCGCCTGCCCTTGGGTGGAAGACCTCGGAACCTGCCAGGCGGACCAGTGCGACGAGTCCACCGGCCAGACGGCCCGCTATTACGCCCAGCGCCCCTGGGTGGAGGGCAGGGCGACCGTCCCCACCGGCGCCCCCGCCATGCCCGCCGGCTGCGAGATCAATATCCTGGGCCTGGGCGACCTCAACGGCTCGACCGTGCCGGCCGGCGTGGTTTTGCCCCCGCCCCAAGGCCTGGGTTACGTGGACGCCGACAACGGGGCCGATCCGATGCAACCCATGCCCGCCGTGACGCCCTGGGGCCTCTATCTTCGCGAGCTGGGCTGTGTTTGCGCCAACGGCGTCTTCGCCGCCCCCTACCAGGCCAACGGAGTGACCTGTTAATGCCGAGGATCGTCCTCCTCTCGCAACCCTCCCTGCCCAGCCTGGGCCGGCAGGCCCTCAACCTGGCCGGCGCGGTGGGGCGGGTGGCCATGGCCGCCGCCACCGGAGCCCCGGTCCTGGCCACCCCCGAGCAGCTCGCCGCCCGCGCCGCCCTCTGTCGCGCCTGCGCCCACTACCGCGCCGACGGCCGTTGCGCCCTCTGCGGCTGTTGCGCCGCCCGTGGCGGCCTGGTCCTCGACAAAGTCAAATACGCCACCGAGCGCTGCCCGGCGACGCCGCCGAAATGGGCGGCTTAGAAGGGACGAGCGCTTTCTGGACTGCGGCGGGAAGCGAAGCGCCACGCCGCTGTGGCTATTGGGGGTGAGGCGGAGGACTCCGTTTGGCGGGGGCCTTTGGGGCGCACAGCCAAAGCGGTGTCGCGCTGCGCTCCCGCCTTCGCGGAGGCTACGGCGAGGCAGGCGCCACGGCAGTCCAGAGGTTTTGCCACTTCAATGCCAGGCTTGAATTCGGCGGAGGCGTAGGAGCGCATTGGGTTGTACTGCAGAGCTCCCCCATAACGAATATCCCATAACCACCCGGTCGACCAGAGCTCCGCAGGACGTTTTAACCGTCAGCTATCTTTACACTGCAAATCGGAATCCATAAGGTATTCTGTTAGAACATGTTGTGAGCGGACCGCCGAGCCCTGCACGAAATTGCGTCAGGAATGCTTACATTCCGGGTCTCAACCTCCGGCCAAGGAGGAAGCGTCGCGCACATCGGGTCATTGATGCAAGTAGTGTGTATTAAATAGGTTGCGATGATGAATCACCTGCGGGCGCACGGCGGGACCTGTTATGGTATGATTTATGCTAATACATATGGTAATCTCCGTTGGTGGCGGTCGTCTTTCAGGAAGGTCGTCCGATAGCCTTGGCGCTGACGCCAGGAAGACTTTCCGGACCACGGCTCGCCGCAGAGTGACGGAGGCGAGCAAAAAGAACCCGGAAGGGTTCTCGAACCGGAAAACACAACCAACAAAAGGAAAGGAAAAAGCAAGACATGAACCGATTACTCAAAAGTGGACTGTCGCGCGCGTTTGGTGTTGCGGCGGTCGTATCGCTGGCCCTCCCATTGGACGCCCAGACGGGTCCGGCCCCGGATTCAGACGTGTTCACGCTGACGGTGGGCACAGCGCAATATAGCTATACTCTGCCGGAGGGAAGCCCTCTCGAGGGGCAACTCATCGAACCCGGGGTCAACGGCAAGGGCATCGAGGGGGACCCGGGCATGTTTGGAAAACCGATCGTGCTTATGGACAGTCCGACGGTCATTAGCGACGTTTTTGGCGTCATCCAGGATAATAACAGCCCCAGTGGATTCGCGTTGGCGTTCATCTCCGATGATGAGAAGGGCAACCCGGCAACCATTCCAGGGAACTTCTATGACAACAATGGCAATATTGCGCCAGTGTATCTCGCGGAAGATCAAGTTCCTAATGGAGTGGATGTCAGCAGTTACGTTTACCAGGGTTACGGCCAGGGGCAGGTGGTGACGGCGCATTTCACCTCTGACGTTCCGGATGGGGGCGCCACGTTGGCCTTGCTCGGTGTGGCGGGCTTAGGTTTGGCCGGCTTACGCCGGAAGTTAGCTTAGGGATTAGGGACTTCGGGCGCTCCTCTCGCGCGAAAGCCGACAGGAGCGCTTCCCAGCCGGCCGACGTCATCCAGCGGGACTTTCCCCTTGTTTTCGCGGGGGAGCCGAACCACTTTGTGGCCGTATGAGAAACGTTGTTTGGCGGGGTGTAATGGCCTTGATGCTGGCGGCTTGCGCGTACGGCGAGAACTGGCCGCAATGGCGCGGACCGTTCTTTAACGGTTCAACCACCGAAGCGGGACTGCCGGTTGAGTGGAGCAAGACGGAGAATGTCGCCTGGGTGGCGGCGTTGCCGGGCTATTGCGGCGCCACGCCGGTCATCTGGCAGGACGCGGTGTTTGTCTCGAGTCCGGACGCGGAGAAAAACCTGCTGCTGATTTGCTTCGATCGCAAGACCGGGCAGGAGCGCTGGAAAAAGATAGTCGCCAAGGGGGACCGCGAGAAGGGCCGCAACAACCTGGCCTCGCCGTCGCCGGTTACCGACGGTCAGAGCGTGTTTATCCTCTTCGGCACGGGGGATTTGGTCGCGTACGATTTCGCGGGCAAGGAGCTTTGGCGCCGGCAATTGGGCAAGGATTTCGGCCATTTCACCATCAATTGGCTTTATGGCTCCAGCCCCATGCTCTACCAGGGCCGCCTTTACGTTGAAGTGATCCAGAGCACGTCGCCGAACGGCATGGTCGATGGCCCAGACGAGGCGGCGGGGCGCGATTCGTATCTGCTGTGCGTGGACCCGGCCACCGGCAAGGACCTTTGGCGCCAGGTCCGCCCCACGGACGCGATTTCGGAGGCGCAAGAGGCCTACACGACCCCGATTCCGCTCGAAGGGAAAAACGGGACGGAAATCCTGGTGGTGGGCGGCAATTATGTGACCGCCCACTCGGCGGCGACGGGCGAGGAACTGTGGCGCTGCGGAGGGCTGAACCTACGGGGCGAAAAATACTGGCGGGTGGTGCCCACGCCCGTCGTGGCGGACGGGATGATCATCGCGTGCGGTCCCAAACGCGATCCGTTGCTGGCCATCCGGGATGGCGGCAAAGGCCTGGTGACCGACACCGCGCTGGCGTGGCAATCCAAGGAGTTCCCCAGCGATTGCGTGACGCCCTTGGCCTATCGCCACCAGCTCTATGTTCTGGACGGCGACCGCCAGACGATGACGTGCCTGGACCCGAAGACCGGCGCGAAAAAGTGGCAGGGCAACCTGGGCGCGCGCGAGATCTTCCGCGCTTCGCCCACCGGAGCGGACGGGAAGCTCTATTGCGTGGGCGAGGAGGGGACGGCGGTGGTATTGGAGGCGGGGCAAGAGTTCAAGATCCTCGCGACGATTTCCATGGGCGAGGCTCCCGTGCGTTCCTCGATTGCCGCGGCCCAGGGCCAGTTGTTTATCCGCACGGCTCGCAACTTGTACTGCATCGGAAAGCCCGCGCATTAAGCGGGTTCATTTTGCTTTCGCCGGGGGGCGGGCCATGCTACAACCGGCGGATGCCAGAAAAATTGACCATTGGATTTATCGGCGCGGGCAAGATGGCTACGGCCCTGGCCAAGGGATTCCTCCGGGCGGGCCTGGTGTCGGCGGAGGATTTGATAGCGAGCGATGCGAGCGCGGCGGCGCGCGGCGCGTTTGAGAAAGAAACGGGAGCGCGAACGGCGGAGGAGAATGCGGCGGTGGTTCAGGCCGCGGCGGTGTTGATCCTGGCCGTCAAGCCGGACCAGGTTGGGGGCGTGCTGGGGGAGATTCGCGGCGCGCTCAGCCCGAAACAATTGGTGGTTTCGATCGCCGCCGGGGTAACGCTGGCGAAACTGGAGGCCGGATTGGGCGCGGGGACCCGGCTGATCCGCGTGATGCCGAACACCCCGGCGCTGGTGGGAGCGTCGGCGACCGGTTTTGCGGCGGGCAAATCGGCGCTTCCGGCGGATGCGGCGCTGGCGCAGCAGCTCTTCTCGTCGGTGGGCGTCGCGTTTCAAGTCAAGGAATCGCTGCTGGACGCGGTGACCGGACTGAGCGGCAGCGGGCCCGCCTACGTCTATTTGTTCATCGAGGCCCTGAGCGATGGGGGCGTGGCCGCGGGCCTGCCGCGCGAGGCCGCGACGCGACTGGCGGCCCAGACCGTGCTCGGCAGCGCGAGGATGGTCCTGGAAACGGGCCTGCATCCCGGCGCGCTCAAAGACATGGTCACCAGCCCGGGTGGCACGACCATTGAAGGCATTCATGAATTGGAGTTGGGCGGCTTGCGCGGCACGGTCATGAGCGCCGTGCGAGCGGCGGCGGACAAGTCCAAGAAACTGGGGCAGGGGTGATCGACGGGCATCCCGAGCGAAACCACCTCCAGGCTGAGTGAACTTTCCACCCCCAACAGAACGCCAGGCGCGCGCGATCTGGCTGGCCCTGACCGGGCTGGCGGTGGCGGTGGTGGGCGGGTTGGCGGCGGGGCTGGTTTGGGCCCTGGGCCAAGGGGTGCGTTTGCTCGCGCCCGTGCTGTGGCCGCTGGCGGTGGCGGGGGTGATCGCTTACCTGCTCGACCCGGTCGTGGATTTCATCGAGCGCAAAGGCGCCTCCCGAGGCCGGGCCATCCTCTCCGTGTTTGGTTTGGCCTTGGTCCTCGCGCTCGCGCTGGGCACCAGCGTCGTGCCGCAGTTGGTGGAGGAGGCGGGCGACCTGGCGGGTCGCGTTCCGGCTTACGCGGGCCGGCTGGAAACCCGGCTCAGCGATTGGATGAAGCACCCACCGGCGCTGGTCGGCCAGGTGAGGAATCTGCTGGCCTCCCACCGGGGCGGGCCCCCGCCGCCGGGCGAACCCTGGGGGCCGCGCGAGGCTAAAGGCGCTACCAATGCCGTCGGCGCCGCCGCCGGCGGCGTCGGACCGAGCGCTCCCGGAGAAAGACCCGGTCCGGATGAGTATCAAGACGCCGCGCGCTGGGTGGCCAAGGCGCTGCCGGATGTCGGGGCCTGGATGCTGAACCAGCTCAAGCGGATGGCCTCCTGGTTTGGCGTGGTGGCGGGGTTGGGCCTCATCCCCGTTTACGCGTTTTATTTCCTGCTCGAAAAGAACGGGATTGCCGCCCGGTGGACCGATTACCTGCCGGTCAAGGACTCCGGCTTCAAGCAGGAGTTGGTGTTCGTTCTGAGCTCTATTAACAGCCATTTGATCGCCTTTTTTCGGGGCCAGGTCCTGGTCGCTATCTGTGACGGCGCGCTCTATGGGATGGGGTTCCTGTTCATCGGGCTGCCGTACGCCTTGCTGATCGGCGCGATGGCCATGGTGGTCACGATGATCCCGTACCTGGGCGCGATCCTGGTGGCATCGACGGCGCTGCTGATCGCCCTGGTGCAATTCGGGGATTGGCGGCATCCGGGGCTGGTGCTGGCGGTGTTCGGCGCCGTTCAGGTGTTGGAATCGCTGGTCATTTCGCCCCGGATCATGGGCAACCGCGTGGGGCTGCACCCGGTCACGATCATCGTGGCGGTCATGGTGGGCACGACGTTGCTGGGCGGTTTGTTGGGGGGGATACTGGCCATTCCGCTCACCGCCGCGCTGCGAGTGGTCATGTTCCGCTACGTCTGGAAGAGACCGGACACGGAAGCGCCTCCGCCCGTTCCCGCGAAAGGGTGAGCCGAGGGGGCTGCAGCCAAAGCGGCGTGGCGCTTCGCTTCCCGCCGCCGTCCAGAAGGGAGGCTCGACGCGAGACGCATGAGCGGTTATGGTGCGGGGCATGAGTTTGACCGCGACTGAACAAGCGCCGGACGGGCAGGGCCACTTCGGTCCCTACGGGGGGCGATATGTGCCCGAGACGTTGATGCGCCCCTTGCAGGAGTTGGAACGGGAGTATTTGCGGGCCAAAGAAGACGCCAGGTTCCAGCGCGAGCTGGCCTACTACCTGTCCGAGTTCTGCGGCCGACCCACCCCGCTCTATTACGCGGAGCGGCTCACGCGGGAGTTGGGCGGGGCGAAGATCTATTTGAAGCGCGAGGATCTCCTGCACACCGGAGCGCACAAGATCAACAACTGCATCGGCCAGGTGCTCCTGGCGCGCCGGATGGGCAAGACGCGGGTGATCGCCGAGACGGGGGCCGGCCAGCACGGCGTGGCCACGGCGACCGTGGCGGCGATGTTCGGGCTCCAGTGCGTGGTGTACATGGGCGCGGTGGACTGCGAGCGCCAAGCCCTCAATGTGTTTCGCATGCGGATGTTGGGGGCCGAGGTCGTGCCGGTCAAGGCGGGCCAGCAGACGCTCAAGGAAGCCATCAACGAGGCCATGCGCGATTGGGTGACCAACCTCCGGACGACTCATTATATCCTGGGCACCGCTTATGGGGCGCACCCGTACCCGCTCATGGTGCGCAATTTCCAGCGGGTCATTGGAGACGAAGCCCGAAAGCAGATCCTCGAGAAGGAAGGCCGGCTGCCGGACCTGCTCATCGCGTGCGTGGGCGGCGGTTCCAATTCCATCGGCCTGTTTTATCCATTCCTGGAGGATGCCGCGGTGAAAATGGTCGGGGTGGAAGCGGGCGGAGAAGGCATCGAGGCCGGCAAGCACGCGGCGCGTTTTCAGGGAGGATCGCTCGGCGTGTTGCAGGGGACGCGGTCCTATTTGCTGCAAGACGAGTTTGGCCAGGTCCAATTAACGCACAGCGTCTCGGCGGGTCTGGATTACGCCGCCGTGGGACCGGAGCACGCCTGGCTGCGGGACCAGGGGCGGGTCGAGTACACCTATGCCACGGACGTCCAGGCGCTGGCGGCGTTCATGAAACTGGCGCGATTGGAGGGGATCATTCCGGCGCTCGAATCCGCGCACGCCGTGGCCGAGGCCATGGAGCGCGCGCCCAAGCTGGGCCAAAACAAAATCCTCGTGGTCAATCTCTCCGGCCGGGGGGACAAAGACGTCGCGCAAGTGGCGCCGAAGGTGGGGCTGAGCGCAGCAGTTTCTTAATTTCATGATTGACCAGGCAGCAGCGGTCATTATGATACGTCACCAAACTTGGTTTACAACCGAATAGACTAGCATTGAAATTGAATTATGGCAGTGAAAGTAGCAATTAACGGGTTCGGCCGCATTGGTCGCTTGGTTTTCCGGGCGTTGGTCGAACAAGGCTTGATCGGCAAAGAGGTGCAGGTGGTCGCTGTCGGGGACATTGTGCCCGCGGACAACCTGGCCTACCTGCTGAAGTATGACTCCACCCAGGGACGGTTCGGCGGCACGGTCGGCAGCAAGACCTCGCCGGAGGCGATCGCCAAGGCCATCGCCGCGGGCAAGAAGGCGGAGGACGCCGAACCCGACGTTCTGATCGTCGACGGCCAGGACATCCGGGTGGTGAGCGCCAAGACCCCGGCCGAGCTGCCGTGGAAGGCGATGGGCGTGGAACTGGTGATCGAATCCACCGGCCTGTTCACCGACGTCGATAAGGCCAAGGGCCACCTCGCCGCGGGCGCCAAGAAGGTTATCATCAGCGCCCCGGCCAAGGGCGATTGCCCGACGATTGTCATGGGCGTCAATGAAGGCAAGTACGACCCGGCGATCCATCACGTGGTCTCCAACGCCTCCTGCACGACCAACTGTCTGGCCCCGCTGGTCTATGTCCTCCTCAAGGAAGGCTTTGGCATCGAGGAAGGCCTCATGACCACGGTCCACTCCTACACCGCCACGCAAAAGACCGTGGACGGCCCGAGCAAGAAGGATTGGAAAGGCGGGCGCACCGCGGCCCTCAACCTGATCCCCTCGACCACCGGAGCCGCCAAGGCCGTCGGGCTCGTGCTGCCTGAAGTTAAGGGCAAGCTGACCGGCATGGCCTTCCGCGTGCCCACCCCCACCGTCTCGGTCGTTGACCTTACGGTCCGCACGGTCAAAGAGACCAGCTACAAGGAGATCAGCGCCGCCATGAAGAAGGCCAGCGAGACCTATCTCAAGGGCATTCTTGAATACACCCAGGACGAAGTGGTCAGCAGCGACTTCATCCACAGCAAATCCTCCTCGATTTTCGACGGCGGCTCCGGCATCGAACTGAACAAACGGTTCTTTAAGCTGATTAGCTGGTACGACAACGAATGGGGCTATAGCTGCCGCGTGGCCGACCTCGTCAAGTTCATGCTCGGCAAGGGCCTGTAAGCGCTCTTTTCAACCGACTTCTTTGCGAACGGCGGCCTGGCGACAGGCCGCCGTTTTTTGCGCGAGCGGCGCTCCTGCCATGAACGAGCCAACTCCTCCCCCCAAACCCCCGAAGCGATCCGAGACTGGGGACCTCCCGATCGAGTCTAGAGCGGGAACCTCCTCACCCCGGCCTCCTCCAGGGGAGGCGAGGGAGAGGCCGCTGGCGCGGGTGGGACGCTTTCTGGCGAGCCCGGCGGGCCGGGCGCTGATCGCGCTAACGCTGGTGCTGGCCCTGGGGACGATTTTCAACGCCGATGGGGCGTTTTTCAAGAAGGGCACCCACCGGGACGCCCTGCGGCAGGCGTCGGTTTATGGGATGCTGGCGTGCGGGCTGACGCTGGTGATCGTGTCCGGCGGCATTGATTTGGCGGTGGGCAGCGTTTTGGCGCTGGTGTCGGTGTGCAGCGCGAAAATGGCCATCCAATGGGGGTGGTCGGGGTGGGTGGTGGCGCCGGCCAGCCTGGCGCTGGGCGCCGCTTGCGGGAGCGTGGCCGGGGTGATCACCGCCCGCCTGCGCGTTCAGCCGTTTATCGCCACCCTTTCGATGATGGTGCTGGCGCGCGGCCTGGCCAAATACGCCTCCGGCGGCATGAAGATCTCCACCGCCGTCAAGGGGTCCGATGGCCTGTACCATAACGTGAGCCTTCCCCCCCTGTTCACGGGCATCGATACCCGGATCCTCGGGGGCAACCTTTCGATGGTGACGGTGATTTTTGGCCTGTGCGTGGCGGTCGCCTGGGCGGTCCTGGCGCGGCACCGATGGGGGCGCTATTTATATGCCATCGGCGGCAACGAGGAGGCGGCCCGGCTCTCTGGCGCGCCGGTCCTGGCCGCCAAGACGGGCGCGTACGCGGCCTCGGGGCTGTTCGCCGCCGTGGCCGGCATCTGCCAGGCCGCCCAGGAGCAACAGGGGGATCCCGAGGCCGGCGCGGGCTACGAATTGATTGGCATTGCCATGGTGGTCATCGGCGGCACCAGCCTCATGGGCGGCCGGGGCGGCCTCGGCCTGACCCTCCTGGGCGTTCTGACCATCGGTTACCTGGACAAGATCCTCAGCATCAACGCCGTGCCCGAAGCCGGCCGGCTGGTGCTCACCGGCATTATCATCGTCGCCGCCGTGCTCACGCAACGCCGGCGGTAAATGCGCGGTAAAGGCAAGCAATGGCGTTGCATCCATTCCCATTTTCCTGTACAAGGCAGCGCGCTATGTTCAAGAGATCAATTGGATCGCTGTTGGCATTGATAATAGGGTCGAGCCTGTTCTGCGGTTGCAAGCCGGCGGAATTGCCCGTGGAAAAGCCCAAGCCGGCGCCGCCCGCTCCCGAGACCCTTGCCCGGCTCCATTGGCTGGGAAAGGATCGGCTCGCCGCCGACACCAACGCCGGCTATTTCCTGGCGGTTTGGGGCATGCCGGAAAGCCGGCGGCTGGAGATCCAGACGCTGGATAAGCTCGCCCTTTTCCTCGCGAGGACGCCGGTCACCCCATCACCCGTTCCCACCAACTACCAGTCCCTGGTCTCCAACTCCCCCGCCGCGCTGCTGCTCCGGCCGGTGTTGGACGACGTGGTCCGGGCGGAATCCTACCTGGAAATTCAGCGGATGCCGGGCGGGCCGTTGGACGTGGCGCTGGCGGTTCGGCTGGATGACGCGCGGGCGGCGCTTTGGGAGACCAACCTCACCGCCGCGCTGGACGGCCGGGCGGAGCTTGCGTTACCAACCGCCACCAATGGGGTCCGGCGCTGGCAATGGGCCGGCACGAACCACCTTACTTTGACCCGAGCCGGCGGCTGGACGGCGGTCGGTCTCGACGCGGAAGCGCGGAGCCGCCTGGTCGGCGACCTCCTGACCCGCGTCCAGGGCCAGCGGGCTGCCGCCACTCTCCATGAATCTCCGGATCGAATCAAGAACGGGAACCTCCCCACCCCCGCCCTCAACTCCAAAGGAGGCGAGGGAGAAGCCGCTGGCGCCGTTGGCGTTCGGAGGCGCGAAGCGGGAAGTTCCGCCTTGGGGGATGCTTCCTCGGAAACCAACTCCTGGATCGAGGTGGCGCTCGACTTACGCGCGCTGGCCGATGCCTTTGAGATCCACTGGGCGCCTCCACCCGGCTGGCCCACCGCCTTCGTTTCCGTCACTGGCGACGGACTGAACGTCCGGTGGCGAGCCGACTTGAAGTTCCCCAAGCCGCTCGCCCTCGAGCTGGAGGCCTGGAACCTCCCGACCAACTTCGTGGAGGGCAACCTGGCCAGTTTCTCCGCGATTCGGGGCTTGGGACCGTGGCTGGCCTCGACCAAGGCCTGGACCGACCTGGACCTCGGCCCGGCGCCGCGCCAGTTCTTTGCCTGGGGACTTCAGGGACTATCCATGTTTTCGGCTTTCGCGACGCCGCAGCCCGACGCCAGCAACCAGGTCAGCCGCGCGAGCGAGCTGCTGATGAGGCAGAATGAGACGTGGTTCGGAACCAATAATAACCTCGCCCGGTTCATCCGAGCGCCGGATAGCAATGGCTTGGCGTGGAAGGGCCTGCCCTACCTGGCGCCTTGCCTGCGCTCCGCCACGACCAACGGGGACCCCTTTGTCCTCGGCAGCCTGGGTCCCATGACCGGGGTAAGCTGCCCGCTTCCGGCCGAGTTGCTGGGGATCCTCGACCAGACCAACCTGGTCGCCTATTCGTGGGACCTCACGGGGATGCGCATCGAGCAACTAGTATATATAGGTCAGTTCTGGCGCTTTGTGACCGGCCATGCCCAGTTGACCGGGCCATCGGCCAGCCAAAGCTGGTTCCTGGCCTCGCCGTTGAAACTAGGCAATTGCGCCACCATGGTCACCCTGGAGAACGCCAACCAGCTTGCGGTGGTCCGAAAATCCTCGATTGGCCTCTCGGCCTTGGAATTGCACTTGCTGGCGGACTGGCTGGAATCGCCCCAATTCCCCCGCGGCTGTTTCACCCTGCTAGCCCCCCCGCCGATCGAGGATATCCCGTTGAAGGTTCCCGCCGGCCCGCCGCCGCCCGGCGGCGCAAAGGGCCGCAAGTAACCCGGGGCGGGAAAATGTTCAAAAAAAATTCAAAATAGTGTTGACACCCGGGTGGAAATCTGTAAAAGTGGCGATACACACGGTTAATACACAAACTACAAATAAAATATGAGAACAAAAGCACTTCTGTGCGCTGCGGCTGTCGCGGCTGGCGCGGCCACCACTATGGCCCAAAACGTTTACTCCTTGAACGTTGTCGGTTACATCAACCTGAGCCTCACCAATGGCTTGAACCTGATTGCCAATCAGCTCGACCTGGATGGCACCATGACCAATAACACCCTCGCCACGGTCTTCTCGACCAACCTGCCGAGCGCGAGCAAGGTTTTGGCGTTCGACCCCTCGAGCGGTAACTTCCAATCGACCACCTACTCGGCCAGCTCCCAGAAGTGGACCGGCACGGCGGCGCAACAGGCCTTCATCAACTCGTTCCTGGCCCCTGGTAGCGGCGTGTTCGTTTCGATTCCTACCGCGGCTGCCACTCCCATCACTCTGACCCTGGTTGGCGAAGTGATTCAGGGCACGAATAATACCAAAGTAGTTGCTGGTCTCCAAACTCTGTCCGCGATTCCTCCGATCTCCGGCGGCGTGGTGAGCGTTCTCGGGTTCCCGGCTCAAAAGCTGGATAAGTACCTGGGCTGGAGCCCGGCCACTGGCAATTACTCGACCCATACCTACAATGGCACGACTTGGGCCGGCACTCCCGCTGGCGAACCCGCTCCCGCTGTTGGCGAAGCCTTCTTCTACAATGCGAAGAGCGCCACCAACTGGGTGCAGGCTTTCACTGTTAAATAAGCCAGCCTGATCAGGCACTGAACCATCACAACAAAGAAACCGAAACAAATACAACGAAAACAACATGAAAAGACTAATCCTCAGCGCAGCGCTCCTCGCCAGCATGGCCGCCAGTGTTCTGGCCCAAGGTCTGGTGTATTTTGACAACAGCAATAACACCAGCAATGACCCGAAGGCCACCACCGGTGGGCTGTTCTGGATCCAGCTCCAGGGCGCTACTACCGCCTCGCTGCTCAACCAGGATGTCAATGCTGTTCTCTGGGCCGGAGCTTCGGCTACCAGCCTGACCGCGATCGACACTCTGCTCCTGTCTAACGGCAGCGCGGCCGGCGACATCACGTTCCTGGGTAGTGGCGTGTTCACTGACAACAGCGGTAACGGTTATGCCGTTCCCGGAGTTGGCACCGGCGGCTCTGGCTTCTTCCAGATCCAAGCTTGGACTGGCAATTATAGCACCCTGGCTGCCGCTCAGGCCGCTCAGGCGGGTGGCGCTGTGGTTTACACTGGATCCGATACAGTGTTCAGCAGCGCGGTTGGCGGAGCCTCTGGTTCCGGCCTGTCCCCCAAGAGCTTGGACGGGATGTCTGCCGTTGTGCTGACGATTCCTGAGCCCGGCACCTTCGCCCTGGCTGGTCTCGGCGCTGCCGCCCTGTTGATCTTCCGCCGCCGGAAGTAATTCAACTCTCTCTGTCTAATTCACAGGAAGCCGCCCGAGAGGGCGGCTTTCCTTTTGTACTATGACCGATGCCTTGATCCACCTGAAAACCACTCCCGGGTTGGAGGGGATCCGCTTCGAAGACCTCTTTGATCTGGCGACCATCCAGCGTATCCAGGATGAATTCGCTCTGGCCACCAAGGTGGCGTCGGTCATCACCCATCCGGATGGGAGTCCCATCACGCGGCCAAGCAATTTCTGCCACCTGTGCGAGGGGATCATCCGCGCTACGGAAACGGGCCGCCGGAACTGTTATTGTTCCGACGCCCTGCTCGGCCGGCATCACCCCGAGGGACCGGTCGTCCAGCCCTGCCTGAGCGGCGGATTGTGGGATGCCGGGGCCAGCATAACCGTGGGCGACCGGCATATCGCGAATTGGCTGATTGGCCAGGTGCGGGACGAAACGCAGAGCGAGGAGCAAATGCGGGCTTACGCCCGCGCCATCGGCGCGGATGAGGCCGCCGCGATCGAGGCGTTTCGCAAGGTTCCGGGCATGTCGCTGGTCGAGTTCAAACGGGTGGCCCAAGCGCTCTTCACGCTGGCCAACCAGCTCTCCACGAGCGCGTATCAGAACCTCCAGCAGGCGCGGATCCTCCAGGAGCGCCAGGAGGTCGAGGAGGCGTTGCGCGAGAGCGAAAGGATGCTTAAGGAATCACAAGAGCTCGCGGGCCTGGGCAGCTATTACCTGAGTTTTCTCACGGGACGGTGGAAGAGTTCGGATGTGTTGGACAAGCTGTTCGGCATCGACGCGACCTATGAGCGGTCGGTAGAAGGATGGACGAAGTTGGTTCATCCCGACGACCGGCCCATGATGGTCCGCTATTTCGAGACCGAGGTGGTCGGCCAGGGCCGCGCTTTCGACAAGGAATACCGCATCATCCGCAACGCTGACCAGGTGGAACGGCTCGTGCATGGGATGGGCAGACTGGAATTTGACCCCCAAGGGCGGTTGGTGGGCATGCATGGGACGATCCAGGACATCACCGAGCGCAAGCGCGCCGAGGCGGAGAAGGTGAAGCTCGAAATAAAGCTCCAACAGGCCCAGAAGATGGAGTCGATTGGACGTCTGGCGGGCGGAGTGGCTCACGATTTCAACAACATGCTCCAGGCAATCCTGGGCAACGTGGAGCTGGCCTTGGGGGAAATTCCCCCGGATAGCCGGGCGCGGGAAAGCCTGGTGGAGATCCGCAGCAGCGCCCAACGCTCCGCCGACCTGACCCGGCAACTGCTCGCCTTCGCCCGCCGACAGACCATCGCGCCGCGCGTGCTGGATCTCAACGAGACGTTGGAGGGTCTGCTCAAGATGCTGCGCCGGCTGATCGGCGAGGGGATCCAGCTCGCGTGGCTGCCCGCCCCTGACCTGGGCCTGGTCAAAATAGACCCAAGCCAGGTCGATCAAATCCTGGCCAATCTCTGCGTCAACGCTCGCGACGCGATCGCCGAGGTGGGCCGGATCACCATCGAGACGGGAAACGCGGCCTTCGACGCGGACGCCAGCGCCAATCATCCGGGCGTGGCGCCCGGCCAGTACGTGTTGCTGGCCGTCAGCGATGACGGCTGCGGGATGGACAAAGAAACCCAGGCGCGAATCTTCGAGCCCTTCTATACGACCAAAGGCGTCGGGGAAGGGACCGGCTTGGGGCTGGCCACGGTATATGGCATCGTCCAGCAGAACCACGGCTTCATCAATGTCTATAGCGCGCCCGGGAAAGGCGCCACGTTCAAGATTTACCTGCCTCGCTACGCCAAAGAAGCCTTCCCCACCCCGACGGACCGCGCGCCGCAAATACCCCGGAGTTGCGGGGAAACCGTGCTCCTGGTGGAGGACGAAGAAGCGATCCTGTCCGTTTCTCGGCGAGTGCTCCAGCGACTGGGCTACACCGTTTTGGCCGCGGGCGCGCCGGGAGAGGCGATCCGGTTGGCGGCCGCGCATCCCGGACGGGTGGACTTGCTCATCACCGACGTCGTCATGCCCGAGATGAACGGCCGGGATCTGGCCAAACTGTTAATGCTGCGCCGCCCCGACCTCAAGTGCTTGTTCATGTCCGGCTATACGGCCAACGTCATCGCCCATCACGGGGTGCTCGACGAGAGCACCCACTTCATTCAGAAACCGTTCTCGATGGAGGATTTGGCCGCCAAGGCGCGCGCGGTTCTCGATGCGCCGACATGAGCTCCGGCGCGAGGATCAGCGCCCGCGGTAGATCTCGATCACCGGCTTCAATTCGCTGAGGCCCGCTTTTCTCATCTCCTCGGGAAGCCCTGGAGAAGCGATCCATCGTTCGAACGCGTTGCGGACGATCCTGCTCCCTCTCCCTCGGGAGGGCTGGGCTGAGGGGAATCGCGGTGTCACCGGATTTCCACGGTTTCAGGAGTCCTGAGTCTCACGTTTCGGCCGTCAAATGGGAACCTGCGTCCTTTGGCGCCGCTCCTGCGGGGGGCGCGGGAGCGTCCTTCTTTGCGGGGTTCAACGGCCGATTGATGCGGTGCTCCTTCAATTCGGCGTAAAGCGACTTGGCCAGGCCGGACTTCTGAAACCCAACCACCTTGGCGCCTTTGATCTGGAAGAATTTCTCCAAGTCGTCGCTGGTATAGACCTGTACCACCGGGTAATGCGCGAACTCGGCGAGGATATCCGCGCGGCTTCCCTCCGAGAGGTCGCGCGTGACCAACACGAAGTGCAGCCGGCTCTTGCTGCGGCTCAAGGTATCGCGCCCGACGATCAAATTGCGGGAGCGCAAGACAAAGGGAAACAACCGCTCGACCGGTTTCTTTGACTCTGGCGGCTTGGCGCCTGGTTCATTCATGGAGCCATTCTAACGCAGGACCGCCTCGCCTGAAAGCCGATTCCGGTCATCCGCCCCCGGGATCGATCTCCTCGGTCCAGGCCAGGAAACCGCCCTTGACGCTCTTCAGGTTCTTGAACCCTTGCTGGCGGAGGAACTGGAGGGCGCGCATGGACCTGACCCCGGCGTGGCAGTGCAGGTAATACTGCCGGTCCGGCTCCAGCTCCTGGAACCGCTTGGGCAATTGGCTGAGCGGCAGCAGCCGCGCGCCCGGAATTCGGGCGGCCTCATGCTCGTCAGGTTCCCGGACGTCCAGGACGTGGATGCCCAGGCTGGGGTTATCCAGGGCGCGTTTCAACTCCTGGACCGTAACTTCATCAGTATTCATAAGGGGCGGAGGGGGCTCCGCGGCTTGGCCGCAGAACAGGTGGTAGTCGACCAATTCCGTGAGGGTCGGTTGGTCGCCGCAAACCGGACATTGCGGGTCGCGGCGAAGCTGGACTTCGCGGAATTTCATCTCCAGAGCGTCGAAGACCAGCAATCGTCCCAGGAGCGGCCGGCCGCAGCCCACGACCAGCTTGAGGGCTTCGGTGGCTTGGATCGCGCCTATAATCCCGGGGAGCACGCCCAGCACGCCGCCCTCCGCGCAACTGGGAACCAGTCCCGGCGGCGGCGGCTCGGGAAAGAGGCAGCGATAGCACGGCGCGCCGAGGTGGGGAGCGAAAACGCTGGCCTGCCCTTCAAAACGAAAGATGGACCCATAGACCAGCGGTTTGCGCAAGAGCGCGCACGCGTCGTTGGTCAGGTAGCGCGTCGGAAAATTGTCCGTGCCGTCCACCACCACGTCGTAGGAGCGAAGCAGTTCGAGCGCATTCTCCCGGCGCAAGCGAAGGGAGTGCAAAATAACCTCCACCCGCGGGTTGATGCGGCGAATGGCCGCCGCCGCCGACTCCGTCTTGGGCCGGCCCACATCCGCGACGCCGTGGAGCACCTGCCGCTGCAGGTTCGAGAGTTCGACCGTATCGAAATCCACAATGCCAAGCCGGCCAATGCCGGCCGCGGCGAGGTAAAGGGCGATCGGCGACCCCAGCCCGCCGGCGCCGACGCACAACGCGCTGGCGGCGCGGATGCGCTTCTGCCCCTCGATCCCGACTTCGGGAAGCATCAGGTGGCGCGCGTAACGGCTCAACTCGTCTTTGCTCAAGTCCATAGCGCCGCTCCGGACCAAACCCGAGCGGCATGGACAAAGGATAAGTTCAAGCGCCCCGCGGCGCAACCCCTGTCGCCCGCAAAACCTCCCGCGAGCCGCGGCCCGGGAGTTGACGACGTCCCTCCCGCGCGCCCCGCCGCGCGTTTTTCGTCCGCCGCGATTTGACAAGCGCATGCTAATGGCTAATATATGATATTATACACGCTATATGAATGACACACTCACGCTTCCGGAGCGGCCCCTGGCCGCGACCGACAAAAAAGTCCAGCCCATTCCCGCCGGTTACCATACCCTCACCCCATACCTGATTGTGAGCGGCGCGGCCCAGGCGATTGACTTCTACAAGCGGGTCTTTGGCGCGTCCGAACGAATGCGCATGCCGGGGCCGAACGACACCATCGCCCACGCGGAAATCAAGATTGGCGACTCGCTGCTGATGCTCGCCGATGAAATGCCCGGCATGGATTTTAAAAGCGCTGCGTCCATCGGCGCGTCGTCCGTGGCCCTCCTTGTGTATGTGGAGGACGTGGACGCCTGCGCCGCCCGGGCCGTGGCCGCGGGCGCGACCCAGATCCGGCCGGTAGCGGATCAGTTTTACGGCGATCGGTCGGGGACCTACAAGGATCCCTTCGGGCACCTGTGGACCATCTCCACGCACATCGAAGACGTCTCGCCCGAGGAGCTTCGGCGGCGGATGTCCGAGATGAAACCCTGCGGGCAGAGTTGACCGGGCGCGGTCCAAAACGCTTCGCGATTTCGGCCGCGCGTCCCCATGCCGCGGAGCTTATGGACTGCGGTGGCAAGCGGAGCGCGACACCGCTTTGGCTGAACGGTCGCGCGACTTCCGTCGCGCGGGGTCCTCCGCTATCGCCGCCGATCCTGGTATCACAAGGTTGGAATTATGCCGCAACCTCCGCCTTCGTTTCTGCGCGGACTCTTAATCAACCTCGGAGCGCGGAGGTTTTCCCTCCCATTCCCGGATGCGGTCGCAAGCTTCTTGAAAATAGTCGCGGGAGGGGTCGAGCCAAATAATCCGTCGGTCGCGCTTGAACCAGGTGAGTTGTCCCTTGGCGAATTGGCGGATGGCGATGCCGAGCTCCAGACGCAAGTCGTCGAGGGTGGCCATCTCGCCGCGGAGGTAGCGCGTGATATAACGGTACTCCAGGCCGAGTTTGTCGAGACGGGTGTCGGACACGCCCCGGGCGCGGAGCCCGGCGACCTCGTCGATCATGCCGTTAGCCAAGCGGTCCTGAAGGCGCTTTTGGATCCTTGCTTCCAGGATTTCGCGCGGCCAGGTCAAGCCCAGTTGCAGGCAGCGATAGCGCGGGGAGCTTTGGCGGGCGGCCGAACTCGCGCGGCCGGCGGCGGCAATTTCGATGGCCCGTATGAGCCGGCGCCGGTTGCTTTTATCGATGCGGCGGGCGGCCTCGGGGTCGGACTGTTCCAGTCTGTTGGCTAATTGCGGCAGGGGAAGGCCCTCGAGTTCCGCCCGGAGCGGGTCATTGGGGGGGACATCCACCAGTTCATAACCTTCGACGATCGCGCTGAGGTATAAACCGGTTCCGCCGACGAGCAGAGGCCTCTTGCCGGCTTTGGCAATAGCGTCGATGGCGCTGTAAGCGGCCCGCTGGTATTGGGCCAACGAGAAATAGTCGGACAGCTCGGCGACGTCGATGAGGTGGTGTTTAACCGCGCCGGCCTGGGCGGGGGTGATCTTCCCGCTGCCCAAGTCCAGACCGCGATAGACCTGGCGCGAGTCGGCGGAAACGACTTCGCCGCCGAGGTGGTTCGCCAGGCGAATGCCCAGCTCGCTCTTTCCGGAAGCGTTGGTTCCGAGGATGACGAAAAGGTTCTGCATCGTCACGGGGAAGGCGGATCGCTCTTTTCGCTGAATGAACCGCGCGCAGGCGGACAAGGGCGGGTTGGGGGCCGCAATGCTTCGGTCGATCTACACATTACATGCTTCAAGTTTCGCGAGGTCCGAGGCGTCGCCAACAGACTTTCAAGGTTAGTATTATAGCGGTTCGCGCCGGAGCGCACGGTTTTATAGTCGGCCAACGTAAATTTAGTCCGCTTTATTCGCAAAGAGATTTCGTTGACAGAGGCGCGAATTGTAATAGTGTATATCCATACAGTATGCAACCACTCACTGCCAAACAACGAGCGCTGGCCGATTTCATTGAAAATCATCGGCGGGAGCGCGGCAGCGCGCCGACCTTTCAGGAAATCGCGGATCATTTCCGTTTTCGCAGCCTGAATGCGGTGACCAGCCACCTCCGACTGCTGCGGCAGAAAGGTTATCTCGCCTCGGATTCCGGCAAAGCGCGCTCGCTTCGGGTGATCTCCCCGTTGGCAAAGCTGCGCGGCCGCATCGTGGACATTCCCATCCTGGGCACGATCCCGGCCGGTATTCCCGAAGCCGGCGAGGCCGAGGCGGAAGGTTGCGTCTCGGTGGACGTTGGCAGCGTCGGATTCACGCCGACGCGGAACACGTTCGCGGTGCGCGTGCGCGGGGTTTCCATGATTGGACGCCACATTCTCGATGGGGACGTGGTGGTTTTGGAGCGGGGCCCCGACCCGCGTCATGGCCAGGTCGTCGCCGCGCTCGTGGACGGGGAGCGCACGCTTAAGACTTTCGTGGTCAAGAACGGCAAACCCTATTTGAAGGCGGAGAACCCAAAATACCCGGACCTCATCCCGGCGCAGGAATTGGTGATTCAGGGGGTGTTCAAGGCGTTGATTCGAAAAGCGGACTGATCCATGCCTTTCCATGTCCCGAACCATTGTGCATCTGGACGCGGACGCATTCTTCGCGTCCGTCGAACAAGCCGCCGACACCCGGCTGCGGGGTAAACCCGTCGCGGTGGGCGGTGAGAGCCGGGGCATCATTGCTTCCGCATCCTACGAAGCCCGCAAGTTTGGGGTCTATACGCCCATGCCCACGGCGCAGGCCCGGAAGCTCTGCCCCAAGCTCATCGTGCTGCCGGGCCATTACGATCTCTATGAAGAGTTTTCCAACGGCATGTTCGCCTTCGCCTACGATTTCACGCCGGATGTGGAGCGCACTTCGATTGACGAAGGCTACTTTGACTTGACGGCCAACCGCAAAAAGTCTGGCATCGAAATCGCGCTGACCATCAGCAAAGCCATCCGGCAGTCCCTGAAGATCACCGTCAGCGAGGGAGTCGCCTCGAACAAGCTGATCAGTCAGATCGCTTCCAAATTGCACAAGCCCGCGGCGTTTGAAAGCGTGCCGGGAGGACAAGAGAAGCAATTCATCCAACCCCTGCCCAATCGCTGGCTGCCGGGCGTCGGGCCAAAGACGAGCGCTCGATTGAACGCGGCGGGGCTGGCCCAGATCCGCCACGTGGCGGCCACGCCGGTCGAAATGCTGGAGTTGGTGCTGGGCCGGCAGGCGGTCGCGATCCGGCAATTCGCGCAGGGGATTGACGAGCGTCCCCTGGTCCCGGCCCGCGAACCCCAAAAGACCTTCAGCCAGCAGGAGACGTTCGCCAGCGATTTGACGGACGAGGAATACATCGCCGCCACGCTGCGCCGGATGGCGGACGACCTCTTTGCCAAGGCGCGGGCGGAACGATGCACGATCCGCACGGTGACCGTGACGGTGCGCTACAACGACCGGGCGG
>Ga0316217_10000622_pt1 | contig 49304 bp, 37 predicted proteins | sample 1anoAmetaG_FD_203633 | JGI IMG/M metagenome (GOLD analysis project Ga0316217, IMG submission 203633) | Freshwater microbial communities from Trout Bog Lake, Wisconsin, USA - 1anoA | ecosystem: Environmental > Aquatic > Freshwater > Lake > Hypolimnion/Profundal zone | place: USA: Wisconsin...
CGCAGGTCTCCTTGTCGAAGCGTTGTCGGACAACAATCGTTTCGGCTCGGCGGCCTGTTTTTCTAAACCCTTATTGGCTCAGCAGTTACGGCTTATGGAAGTGCCATTCGGGTCAAAGCCAGCAAGCGGGGGGCGAGTACACCCACCCTGGGCAAACTGGCTATGCAGAAGGCCCGCAGTCGCGCACATCAAGCGGCATGGCGGCGAAACCAGCTATCGCGCTGGCGATTTTGTCGCACCATTTCAGGGGGATATCGTCAAAATCATTGGATCTCAACAACGCCTGGTGGGCCACCGAAACCACGATACCGCCGCCACTTTTGCCCGGAGTAAAGTAAAACATTTCGACGGACTTGCATTCTTGCGCGCCAAGTTCTTTCCGAAATGCCGATTAACGCCTGCTGCGGATCGGCCCAGACTACGGAAGAAAGAGTGACCGCTTCCGATTGCTGGTAGCGAAGCCGCACCGCGCTTGGGGTCAATCAATGCGCCGCCCCATCGGGCAAATCGTGAAAATGGACGACTCTGGGGAAGTCAGGATATGTTTGCCAGAGGAACTGGTGGTTGTCCGCAGGGGGATGTATAAGCTCTCAATATAATGCATCGGTTATTTTTCGCCAATCGACGTCACGAATAACCGGTTCGCTGAAGCGAACAAAGCCGGACCAATTGGATGCGGAAACAATGGTGACTCATGGCGGCAAAAAAATCGTGCTGACCGGCGGCCCCGGCGCGGGCAAGACGGTCATCAGCGCCAATCTAGCGCGGCATTATCCCGCGCGCTTCGCCGCCGTGCCCGAATCCGCCACCGCGGTGTACACCCGGATCAACACACGCTGGGACAAAATGGACGATGACGGCCGGCGCGATGTGCAGCGCCGCATTTACCAGCATCAGCTTGAATTGGAATCCACCGCCGTCCGGCAATTTCCCACGCACACCCTGCTGCTGGACCGCGGCACGATTGACGGCGCCACTTACTGGCCCGATGGCCCCGATGCCTACTGGCAAGACATCGGCTCCAGCCTGCTGATCGAGTTAAGTCGTTACCATGGCGTGATTTGGATGCAGAGTTCGGCCGTGCTGGGTTTATACGATGGCGCTGCCAGCAATCCCCACCGCTTTGAAGACGCCGCCGCCGCCATCGCCGCCGGGCAACGGCTGATCGATCTCTGGCAAGTGCATCCGCGCTTCGCCACCGTGCCGGCGTTGGCAAATTTCAATGACAAGCTGGAAGCGGTGCGCGGTGAGATCGAACGGATGCTGGCGGAGTAGGTTCCCATATCCGAATCCCATGCTATAATCCAGCAATGATTCTGCACGTACCGCTCAATCCCGGTGTCGAGGAACGTCTTCGCCGCATCGCCCGGCAAGCCGGCACGGACGTTACCGCTTATGTTTCGCAGTTAATCGAACACGTGGCTTTGACTGGTCCGCTCGATCCCGTCTTTTCGGCCGCCGATTTCGACCAAGCCATCGACGAACTTTTCGCCGGCGACACGCGCAAACTGCCATGCACGCCGCTGACGTACCCGCGAAATGATATCTACTTCGAGCACGACTAATGCGGTATTTGCTGGACACAGGAGTACTTCTTCGGCTGCTGAACCGCGAGGCCGAGCAGCACGCCAACGTCCGCGCGGCGGTGCGAACTCTCAAACAACAGCAGCACGAATGCGTGGCTTGCCTGCAAAACCTGTGTGAGTTCTGGAATGTCTGCACGCGCCCGGAATCCGCTCGCGGGGGTTTGGGCCTGACCTTTGACGAAGCTTATCGACGGCTCCGCACCATTGAGCGGATCGTGGCCATCATCCCCGACTCGCCCGCCACGTTGGCGCGATGGAAGGAATTGATCGTGACGCACAAAGTCCAAGGCGTTCAGGTTCACGATACGCGCCTGGTCGCCTGGATGGACACGCAGGGCATCAGCCACCTGCTCACGTTGAACCCGGCCGATTTCCGCCGCTTTGCCCATTTAACGGTGGTTACTCCGGATATGATTTTAAGTCGATAACTGGGCGAAAGATCAAATGAGCGATCCCGAGAAAAACAAGCTCGTACTCGATTACGAAACGCCCAAGCCGGCGGAAACCGAAAGTTGGCTTTCGCTTTTTACGGGGCATTTTATTGGCGTTCTGCTTGGCATGTTGGTCGTCATCATCCCAAGAACCATTGTGGTGCAAGCACGACGTTCGCCGTTGGAAGTCCGAGATGAGTTCAACCCATTCTTGATGGCATTTGAGTTGATGTTTTGCGGCGTTCTTTTCGGTCTGGTTCAATCAATCATTTATTGCATTGTCGTCAAGCCACGATCCCTAAGCCGTTTTCAAGTCAGCCTCAAGCTGGCGACGGTTTTGGGAGCAGTGCAAATGTTGGTCGCGTTCATTTTTGATTTATATGGAAGTGACGATGGCGATTTCTGCCTTTTCGTACTAATTTGCATGGCCCTTGCCCCGGTTTTGCTGGGTCTGATTGCTAATCGCATCCGCGCATAAAGAAGCCCACGGATAGCAATCCGTGGGCTTGGCATTTCACACCGCAATTACTTCAATTCTTCCAAAATCGCGTTCCGCACGTTCGTCGGCACCGGAGAGTACTTCAACGGCTCCATCACCGAACTGGCGCGGCCGGTGGACATCGAACGCAGTTCGGTCGTGTAGCCGAACATTTCGCTCAGCGGCACTTCAGCCTCGACGATGCGGGTGTTGCCACGCTGGTCGCTGTTGATGATCAGACCGCGGCGGCGGTTTAGGTCGCCGGTGACGTTACCGACGAAGTCTTCCGGCGTGGTCACCACCAACTTCATAATCGGTTCCAGCAGGGTCATACCGGCCTTGTGGCAGGCTTCCTTGAGGGCGATTTGCCCGGCCAATTCGAAGGCGATCTGGCTGGAGTCCACATCATGGTAGCTGCCATCGGTCAGCGTCACCTTGATATTGATCATGGGATAGTTGGCCAGCACACCGGTTTTGGCGGCCATGCGCACGCCATATTCCACCGATGGGATAAATTCCTTGGGGATCTTGCCGCCGACCACTTTGTTGGCAAAGGCCACGCCGTCATGCCAGCCAAGCTTCTTGAGCACTTCCGGATCGAGCGGCTTGCCATCGGGGCCAAGGCCATTGAACGGTTCGATGTTGATGGTGCAGTCACCGTATTGGCCACGACCGCCGGATTGCTTGACGTGCTTGCCGCGCACGTCCTCGGCGGCGCCGGTGATGGTTTCCTTGTAGGCCACCTTGGGCTTGCCGACGATCACTTCCACATGATGATCGCGGGTCAGGCGCATGCGGAGGATTTCCAGGTGCAACTCGCCCATGCCGGCGATGATGGTCTGGCCGGTTTCGGGGTCGTAGTGAGCCTGGAAGGTGGGGTCTTCGCGGCGCAGCACGGTCAGCGCTTCGCCCAGCTTTTGTTTGTCGGCGGCCGTCTTCGGCTCGATCGACATGCTGATGACCGGCTCGGGGAACGTGGGCCGTTCCAGGATGATCGGATGTTCGTCGGTACACAGGGTATCGCCGGTAATGGCTTCCTTGATGCCGATACACGCCACGATGTCACCGGCTTCGGCGACGTCAATGGGATTGCGGTCGGCGGCGTGCATCTGGAACATGCGGCTGATGTTTTCCTTCTTGCCGCGATTGCTGTTGAGCACGCGGCTGCCTTTTTCCAGCCGACCGCTGTAAATCCGCACGTAAGTCAGATCGCCGTGCTGATCGTTGACGATTTTGAACACCAGCCCGCAGAACGGATCATCCGGAGTCAGATTGCGCTCGATGATTTTCGTTTTGTCTTTGAGATCGTGGCCCTTGATGGCTTTCAGATCGGTGGGAGCGGGGAGATAATCCACCACGCCGTCGATCAACCGCTGCACGCCGACGTATTTCAGCGCCGAGCCGACGAACACCGGATGCAGTTTGAACGCGATGGTCGCCGCCCGCAGCGCCTTGCGGATTTCCGCGTCGGTGATGGTGCTGGGATCGGTGAGATATTTTTCCATCAGGTGGTCGTCGGTTTCCGAAACCTTTTCCACCAGTTCATGATGCCAGTGTTCAAATTTTTCTTTGTATTCAGCGGGAATGGGCTTTTCGATCTGGGTTTTGCCCTTGTCCTTGTCGTCCTTCATGTTGAAGTAAATCGCCACACCACGCAGCAGATCGATGATCCCTTCAAACGTATTGGACTGGCCGATGGGAATCTGCACCGCCACCGCCGGCGCGCCCAGGCGCTCGCGGATGCTTTTGAAGCTGAAATCAAAATCCGCGCCAACCTTATCCATCTTGTTGATGAAACAAAGGCGCGGCACGCTGTACTTGGTCGCCTGCCGCCAGACGGTTTCCGATTGCGCTTCTACGCCTTCCTTGCCATCAAACACCGCCACGGCGCCGTCCAGCACGCGCATGGAGCGTTCCACCTCGGCGGTGAAATCGACGTGCCCCGGAGTATCGATCAGGTTGATCGTATAGCGCTCGCCATTGCGATCCCACGGGCAGGTGGTGGCGGCGGAGTTGATCGTGATGCCGCGTTTTTGTTCTTCCGGATCGAAATCCATGGTGGCGGTGCCTTCATGCACCTCGCCCATCTTGTGGATTTTGCCGGTGTAATAGAGGATGCGTTCGGAAACGGTGGTCTTGCCGGCGTCAATGTGAGCGGCAATACCGATATTGCGAATTTTGGTCAGGTCGCGTGCCATAAACAATCATATCCCGTAAAAAACAGAGGTTGTGGACAATTCGATTACACCCAGGCAGGGGTTTGTCCAATGCGCTGCCAGAGTCGAAAGAGCGGAATAATTTAGCGATCCCGAGCCGGGAGTCAATAGGGCACCGGTCACCAAACCGGGTATAATTGGTTGATCGTGAGCAGCCGTCCACCAATTTGTCCCCGCTGCGCGCAGGCCCTGCCCGCCGCGGCAGGATTCTGCCCGCGTTGCGGTTTACCGATCCAGCCGCCCCGCCCGCAAGCGGCCCCGGCTTGGCAAACCGCCCAACGCCGCCGCCGTTCGGCCTGGGGATTCTGGCGAACCATCATCTTCCTGTTCATTCTCTATGAGCTTTTAGCCATGTCCGGCTGGCTGCGGCGGATGCCTTACTATTGGCCCAGACCGGTAACGCCCGTGCCGGTTCATCATTTCGGCGATAAATTTGGATATTAAGATTGAATGAAATTTTGCCAGCGGGAGCATCACCTATGATTGGCCACGTTACGGAGAGTCATTTTATGACTTTCAGGCTGCCGATTGCTTTTGATGGTGCTAGCGGCACCTTAGAATTAGTGCATCGAGAAAGCGTACGCCGCCTACCCCTTGGTCATCTTCCCCTTGTCACTGGCGGCGGCCATTTTGCGATGCTCTTCTTGGTTCTTCCGCATTTCCTGCACCGTCTTGGTATGCACGCGGGCGGCGCCTTCGGTCTTGATAACCTTGACGCGCGTGCCGGCTTTTGCGTGCGCGGCCAGACGTTTGGCGGCGGCTTTGATCGAGCCGTTGGCGGCGTACTGCGGCAGCCACTTGGCTTGGGCCACCAGCATCTCGTCGGTCATCTGCCAGATTTCCTCCGGATCGCACACCGCGGCGGTCAGCGGATCGTGCAGCATCGCCTGCTGGAGCAGGGTGACATCGCCATGCACCGCGGCTTCCATGCCCATTTCCTGTACCCGCGCCGAGGCGCTGCACGTGGCGGCGCAGGCCAGCGGCAAATCGCCCACCACCGGCATGTTGATGCCGGTCTTGTCCACGTAGCCGGGAATCTCCACGATGCAGCCGTTGGGCAGATTGGTGATGTGGTTCTGATTGGGCACGTTGAAATGCCCGCGATAAACCCGGCCGGTTTGCAGGCTTTCGATGATATAGCTGCCATGCTCTTCGCTACGGGCCTGTTCGGCAATTTTGGGCGGCGCGGCTTTCAGCCAGTTGGGAAAATCGGTTTCAAACCAGTTGCGGCCTTCGGTGCAGACGCGCAGGTAGCCGCCGGTTTCGCCGTTGATCCAACTGGAAAGATCGATCCACTTGTTAATCTCATCGGTGCGTTTGCGATACCAGGGGACGTATTCGGAAAAGTGCCCGTTGCTTTCGGTACTGTAGTAGCCAAAGCGCTTGAGCACGTCCAGGCGGACTTTTTCTTCCTTGCGGAACGATTCGACATCGTTCATCAGGTCATAAAGGCGGGGGACGAAATCGATGCCGCGCCATTGGATTTTGATGAACCAGGTTTGGTGGTTCAGCCCCGCGCCGATCACGTCCACCTCTTTGCGGTGCATTTTATAATCGGCGGGAATCAGCTTTTGTTTCTTGGCCCATTTCTCGATGGCCTGGGTGATTTGCCAGTGTGCCCCCTGCACGCCATGGCAAAGGCCCAGCGTTTTCACCCCGCCATATTTATTGCATGCCCAGGTATTCATGGCCATGGGATTGGCGTAATTGAGCATGATCGCGCCGGGCTTGGCGACCTCGCGGATATCCTTGCAAAACCCCAGCAGGGCATGGATGGTGCGCTGCGCGTACATGATGCCGCCGGCACATATCGTGTCGCCGACGCATTGGTCCACGCCATATTTCAGCGGGATGTCGATATCGGTTTTGAAGGCTTCCAGCCCGCCCTGGCGGATGGCACAAATAATGTAATCGGCGTCCTTAAAGGCCTCACGGCGATCCAATGTCTGAGTGACCTTCGTAGGCAGGGCATTGGCTTTGACATCGCTGGCGCAAAGCTGATAAGCCATGGAAAGATTGCGCCGGGAGATATCCGTCAGCGCATAGTGCATGTCCGCAAATTCAGGGACTTTGAGCAGGTCGTGCATCAACCGGCGTGTCCAACCGACAGCGCCGGCACCGATCATGGCGATTTTCACTGGCATAGTGGCGTGGATTGTCGTTACCGGCGTGGCAGCGTCAACCCTCAACGCGCAACCTGCCGGCCACGTAATCACTTGGCCGGCTTTGACCTATGGTGATGTATAGGTTACGATAGGGCAATGGAAATCCGCCATTACACGACCATGCTTGGCAAGAAGCCATTCGCGTCGTGGCTGGATTCGTTGCTGGATCGCCGGGCGCAAGCCAAGATTGCGGCGCGATTGGATCGATTAGCAGCCGGCAATCTTGGCGATTGCAAACCCGTTGGCCAGGGTGTGAGTGAACTGCGAATTGATTACGGGCCGGGTTATCGCGTTTACTTTGCGATGCTTGGCCAGACCTGTGTGCTGCTGTTATCTGGTGGCGACAAGCGCCATCAATCGGCCGATATTCGTCAGGCTATCGAACGCTTGAACGATTATCATCTACGGAGGAATAAGCCATGAAAGACTGTGCCAGCATTTCGCATGATGAGGTAATGAGAGAAAAGCTGCGGGATGACCCCCTGTTCGCCGCCGAATACCTCAAGGCGGCGATTGAGGATACCGACGAACCCAAGGTTCTGCTGATTGCCTTGCGGCGGATTACCGAGGCGCGGGGCGGTTTTGCCAAGATCGCCAAGGCGGCGGGCATCGAGCGGGAAAGCCTGCATCGCGCGCTTTCGGCACGCGGCAACCCCCGGCTTTCCACCCTGTTGGCGGTCAGCAAAGCCGTCGGACTGAAGATCACGGTGGAGGCCGCGTGACTACAGCCTTTGCAGCGTCATCCCGCCGTCGATCATGATCACCTGCCCGGTGGCGTAGGAGATATCGCCGCGGGCCAGTGTGGCGACGGCGCGGCCAACGTCTTCCGGCGTGCCCCAGCGTTTTTCCAAGGTCAGGCCGTTGGCGATCAAGGCGTCGTATTTGGCTTTGACGCCGGCGGTCATGTCGCTGGCGATGATGCCGGGGCGAACTTCGTACACGTCGATGCCGAATTCTGCCAAACGGGCGGCCCAGAGCATGGTGGCCATGGAGATGCCGGCCTTGCTGATGCAATAATCGCCGCGATTGACCGAGGCTACCGTGGAACTGACCGAGGAGGAATTGATGATGCAGCCGCGGGTAAGCTTCTGCTCGATCATCCACTTGGCCACGGCTTGAGTGAGGAAATAGGGGCCGCGCAAGTTGATAGAGATTAGGCGGTCGAAACTTTCCGGGCTGGCTTCCAGCACGTCGGCGCGGACGTTGGGGGCCACGCCGGCGTTGTTCACCAGCACATCCAAGCGGCCGTAATGCTGCTTGATCTTGGCCAGCATTCCGGCGTGTTCGGTCACTTTGGAAATGTCGGACTGGCAATACAGCACAGCCGCGCCGAGCGATTGCAGTTCGGCAAGCGCCGGAGCCACCACATCCGTCGGGTGAATATCATTGACCACCAGATCGAATCCGGACTTGGCCAGCTCGCGGCACATGCCCAGACCAATACCCCGGCCACTGCCGGTTACCAACGCCACTTTTTTTGTATTTGCCATGTTGTTTGCCTCGTTTACTTTTGATCGAAGAAAGTCAGGTACGGCCGATCATTGCGGGCCAGACGCTGCATCTGTACCGCCAATTCCATCAGGTGATAATCGCCCCACAAGCTGGATTCGCCGCACGGCACCTTGCGGCCGGGCGGGACATGGTCCCAGCCATTGGGCCGATGGTAGACCGAATGCAGCAGCAGGCCCTCGTGTTTTTCGGCGGTGGACAGATACGGCTCGGACAGCAGCGTTTTGGCCACCGTCAAGCCGGCTTGCGTATAGGGCTTGCCTTTGTCGCCGCCCAGGTAGCGGCCCAAGCGCAGCAGGCCTTGCGCGGTAATCGCCGCGGCCGAGGAATCCACCGGTTCGTAATCGTTGTAAGGATCGGCCGGCCGGCTGCGCCAGTCGCCCAGCTTGGCCAGGCCGGGTGCGCCATCGTCCCAATACGGCACGCCATCGGTGCCGGTGCAATCATTGATGTAATGGTCGGCGGTATCGATGGCGGCTTTTTCAAAGACCGCCATCACCGCGGCCTTGGGCAAGCCGACGCTCTTTTCAAACTTGGCGGCATCAATCGTGGCGTAGAATTCCAATTCTTCGGCATAGCCCAAAACTGCCCAGGCCAAGCCGCGCGTCCAGGTGCTGAAAGGCGAATAGCCCTGCTGCGTGCTGCGGCAACGGCAGTTGCCATCGACGCGATTGAAAATCGCTTCGTGGCTGGTGCGGCCGCGGACATCGTACATATGCGTCGAATCGCCGTGGAAGACGATGTATTGATTGGTGGCCAAGCCGTGCAGCACCGAACGCTTGAGCAAATCCGCGGCCTTGTCGTTCTCGTGCATCAGCACATGGCCCAACTGCCAGGCGACGCCCAAAATGCGGCAGGACCGGACGGTATCGACAAACAGCGAGTGCGGACCATTGAAACTATAGATGTATCCCAGGCTGGTGGTATTGGCCGCCAGGGGTGAGGGCTTGGCCACCGGCAAACCGGCCCAGCGTGAAGCTTGCACGGCGCCGCTGGCCTTGATGGCCATCTCGTAAAACGCCCGTTCCCATTCGTTAGGGGCGATGCGGCCTTCGCGCAGCAGCCGCCGCAGGTTGCCGTAGCTGGAAAGGTTGTTGAAGCCGTGATCGTGGACGCCCACGTGGCTCACGTGCCGGGCCATGTCGGCAACCGTGTGCTTGCGGCCCAGTTCCAGCAGATCGGCTTGACCGGTGGCGTCAAAAGCCAGGATGGCGCAGCCGTATTGGAAACCTTGCGTCCATTCGGTCCAGCCGCGAGTGGTGTATTTGCCTTCGACGGTGAAGACCGGGGTGCCGCGGGCGCGGTCCCAGGTGCGTTCGATCAGGCGGGCCTTGCGGCCGCCAAGTTCCAAGGCGCGGGTTACGGCTGGTAGCAAAGACGCCGGTGTGAGAGTGGTATCGATTTTCATAGTAGGTACGGTTCCGTGTTGAGGGTTAAAGGATTTAAGAGTGTTCCAAGTACGCGGTGCGCAGCCGATGCAAAAACTGCATCTGATCCAATTGCCACAGTTCGCTGGAGAAAATCTCCACTTCGATCATACCGTCGAAACCGGCGGATTCAACCCAGGCGCGAATCTGGCGGATGGGGATGCAACCGTCGCCCATCACGCCGCGGTCGTTGAGCATGTCGCGCGTGGGCGAAAGCCAATCGCAAACATGGAATGAAAAAATGGACTTGTTCCGTCCGGCGCGGGCGATTTCGGCTTCCAGCCGGTCGTCCCACCACACATGATACACATCGATGGTCACGCCCACCTGCGGCGAATTGATCTGCTCGGCCAAATCATTGGCCTGCCCCAGCGTGTTCACCGCGCTGCGCGTGTCAGCGAACATGGGATGCAGCGGTTCGATGCCAAGTTTGACATTGGCATCGGCGGCATAAGGAGCCAATTCCACCAGCGCCTCAGCGATTTGCTTGCGCGCTTCAGTTAGCGGCACTTTTGGCACCGCGCCGCAAACCAGCACGATCAGCGGCGCGCCGATGGCCGCGGCTTCGTCAATCACCTGGCGATTTTCGTCAATCGCCTTGCGGCGATCCACCGCCGTGACCGCCGGGAAAAATCCGCCGCGGCACAGGCTCACCACTTTCAAGCCCGAATCCGCCAGGACTTTGGCCGAGGCTTTCACGCCCAGCGGCTGGAGGGCATCGCGCCAAACCGTGATGCCGCTGATGTCCACTTGTTTATACGCCGTACACGCCGCCGGTAACGCCAGCGGTTTGGTGGTGATGGTGTGCAGACAAAAGCGCGATAGCTCGGGGGGGGTATTCATGGATCTCAAATTTGAAATCTCAGATCTGAAATATGAAATCTCAGATTAGCGGATTATTCATTTCAAACCCGGTACATCCAGCCAGCGGCGCTGTTTCCACGAATCAATTGCCAACTCCGCCAACTGCACGCCCTTGGCGGCTTCACGCAAACTCCAGCGGAACGGCTCGTTCAGCACAATGTGCCGCAGGAACAATTCCCATTGCACCTTGAAGGCGTTGTCATACGGCTGATGCGTCGGCATCAGCGGCCAATTGTCAAAATGGTTGATCGGGCTGTCGATGTCGGGGTTCCACACCGGCCGCGGCGTCATCGATTCATGTTGGACGCGGCATTCGCGCAGGCCGGCAACCGCCGAGCCTTCGGTGCCATCCACCTGCAAGGTGAGCAGATCATCCCGCCGCACACGCACGCACCAACTGCTGTTGACGTGGCACACGATGCCTTGATCGGTGGTCAGCGTGGCATAAGCGCTGTCATCGGCGGTGCATTTATACACCTTGCCGTTTTCATCCACACGCTGCGGAATGTGCGTCGCGCCCAGACACGAAACGGCATTGACGTTGCCAAACAGATTGTCCACCAGGTAACGCCAGTGGCAGAGCATATCGACGATAATGCCGCCGGCATCTTCACTGCGATAATTCCAACTGGGGCGTTGCGCCGGGCGTTCGGAATTTTCGCCAGTGAACACCCAGTAGCCAAACTCACCGCGCACCGACAGAATCTTGCCGAAGAAACCCGTGTCGATGAGATATTTGAGCTTACGCACGCCCGGCAGCCACAGCTTGTCCTGCACCACGCCGTTCTTGACGCCGGCCTTTTCGGCCTTGCGGGCCAATTCAATCGCCCCGGCGGCGGTGGTGGCGGTGGGCTTTTCGCAATAAATATGTTTGCCGGCGGCAATCGCCTTGCCCACCGAATCTTCGCGCAAGCTGGTGGTCTGCGCGTCAAAGTACACGGGATATTTTTTGTCCTTCAGCAGCGCCGCCAGATCGGTGCTGAAAGCAATGCCGCCGAATTTGTCGGACAACGCCTTGAGTTTGTCAGCATTGCGGCCAACCAGAATCGGCTCGGGCATGATGACATCGGTTGTGCCGACGCGCACACCGCCCTGTTTGCGGATGGCGACAATCGAGCGTTCCAAGTGTTGGTTACCGCCCATGCGGCCGGTAACGCCATTGAGAATAATGCCGACGCGATGCGTTTCCATACCGTGTTCTCCAAATGCTGTACTGTTCGGCCGGAGTTTAGCAGCGCCCGTGGCCGATTGCGATGGATTTTTCGGCCAGCTTTGGTACTTTTCGGCCAACATGGCCACCCCACTCACCCGCCGCGTGCAGCCGTCGTTGCAGTTTTTGTTCGGGCAATATGTCCCGCGCTGCAAGCACCGCGTGGATAAACAATTTGATTACCATGTGCTCCAATATCTGGACGGCGGCGCGGTAACGCTAACTATCGGCGCGGATCATTTTCAGATGCAAGGCCGGTGGTTTTGGTCATCGTATCCCGGCCCGCGCATCCGTTTTCACGCAGCCACGCCGGATTTATCCTGGGTGCATCGCTACCTGGCGTTTCGCGGCCCGCTACTGCGGCGCTGGCAGGATGAAGGCTTGTTCCCGCTGCGCCCGCAACCGCTGGCCGCGGATGCCGACTATGGCGAACGCTTCGACCAGCTTTTGCAATTAGCCCTGCGTTCGGACCGCTGGGGCCAAAGCCGGGCTATCCTGCTGCTGGAATTGATCCTGACCGAATTAGCCGAAGCCCGCACCCGCCCGCAGCAGGCCGCGGCCTGGCTCCAACCGGTGCTGGCGCAAATGCAGGCGATGGGCGCAATGACCGATCAGGATCATTTAGCCGCCGAAGCCGGCCTGCCGCCGCGCACATTCCGCCGCAAATTCACCGCCGCGGTGGGCGTTTCGCCGCGGCAATATCAGATCGATTGCCGCATCGATCACGCCAAGCAGATGCTGGGGGCAACGGAATTGCCAATCAAGACCATCGCGCAAAGCCTGGGGTATCAAGATGTATCCTTCTTCACTCGCCAGTTTCGCCAGGTAACCGGCGTCGCCCCGGCGGCGTACCGGCGCAGCCGGGAGGGGGCGTGAAGATGTGGCTTTTCTTCGCACACTCCTCTTGTTTAGCCGGCCCGTATACGGGCCGTGGCGAACCTGCGCTGGTGGCTGGACTTGGATTTGGCTATAGTTGGTCAGGTGCCGATGGCGTGCCCACCCAACCACTTTCGTCGTCGCCGGCAGGTGCCAACCTTGCTGTTGGCCGCCAGCGCCGCGGCGGCCGCAGCCATCACCGCCAGTGCCTTCGGCCAGCAGGCGCCGGGCTGGCAGGTCACCTTTGATGATGAGTTCAACGGCACCACGCTCAATGGCGATATCGGCACCGACACCTGGAGCAACCTGCCGCGCTGGGGCCAGGACAATATCAATAACGAGTCGGAAATCTATGAATCGAGCAATGTCAGTGTTTCCGGCGGTTATCTGCACCTGACGGCCCAGAAGCTGACCACGCCAATCAACTATAAAGGTGTTAATTACTACTATACTTCCGGCGAGGTGCAAACCCAGGGAACCGAGAACGGAGTCACCACCGCCACGCAGCCATTCTCTCAGCAGTATGGCATGTTCACCATTAGCGCTAAAGCGCCGGCGGGGCAGGGTTTTTGGCCGGCATTCTGGCTGTTGCCGGAGAACCTCACTTGGCCGCCGGAAATAGACATCTTCGAACTGCCGCAGTGCGGGCCGGGCTACGATCCCAGCGGTACGCCTTACAACGCCCATGTCGGGGTCATCATGCCGCCGCTGGGCAACAGCACCACCAACCAGAGCGCCGGTGGCTGGGTTACCCCGCCGAATAATTTCAACATCACCAACTTCAACACCTATGCCGTGGAATGGGATGCCAACATGATCAAGTGGTTGATCAATGGCAATGTGGTCTATACCTGCGCGAATCTGGTGCCGCAGACGCCGATGTACATGATCATCAACCTGGCGATGGGCGGCGGTTGGACGGGGCCGGTCGGCGGTAACACCACGTTTCCCAGCGAATTGACGGTGGATTACTGTCGGGCCTATTCGGCCTTGGCGCCGGCGTCGTTCACCTGGAACACCGCCGCCGGAGGCAACTGGAGCAATGTCGGCACTACCGGCTGGAACAACACCGCCTATCCGCAGACGCCGGTGGACACCGCCAATTTCAATCAGACCTTGACCGCGGCGCAGACGGTTACGCTGAGCAGTTCCATTACGTTGGTGGCGTTGAATCTGAACGACCAGAGCGGCGCGCACGGCTGGAATATTGTCGGCGGTGGTAACACGCTGACCATGGACTCGGATAACTCGACGGTGCCGACGATCACCGCCGGCAACGGGACGCATTCGGTCAACGCGCCGATTACGCTGCCGTGGATGCTGGACGTGGCGGTCAACGGCACACAGTTGACTTTCTCCGGGCCGGTCAGCGGGGTGGGTTCGATCAACAAATCGGGCACCGGCATTCTGGTGCTGGGTAATGCCAGTGCCGCCAGCAGCTACACCGGCGGCGTTACGATCACCGGGGGCACGGTGCGTGCCGCCAGCTCCACGGCCCTGGGCGCGGCGAGCAATCCGCTGAGCCTGAGCGCCGGCACAACCCTGGACCTGGCGGGCAACAGCCTCAGCGCCGATGCCGTGACATGTGCCGGCACCATCGATAACACCGCCGCCGGCACCAACGTCATTCTCACCGTCGGCAGCAACAACGGCAGTTCCACCTTTAGCGGCACGATTCAGAACACCGGCGGTACGCTGGGGATCAATCAGGCTGGCAACGGCACGCTCACGCTGAACAGCCCCAGCACCTATACCGGCGGCACCACGCTGAACGCCGGTACGCTGGTGCTTGGCAATGCGGCGGCGCTGGGCAACGGCACGCTGACCATCAACGGCGGATCGTTGTGCCAATTGCTCAACGCCAATCTTACCATCGCCGGCGGTGTTCCCGAGAAATGGAACGGCAATTTTACCATTCCCAATAACGCGAACATCAAGACGCTCTCTACCGGCACCGGCAACAATGTCACTTTGGGCGGGAATATTGCCATCAGCATCACTGGATATCTGGCTTTGACCGTGCCCGGCGTGATTGCCGATGGCGGCAATAAATATTCCTTGAGCGTGAGCGGCGGTGGTTATGGCCAGCTTACCTTGTCCAGCGCCAACACCTATTCTGGCGGCACCGTCAACAACGGCGCCAACCTGACCATCGGTAGTGTTTCAGCGCTGGGAACCGGCACGTTTACCATCAACGGCGGCCAGACCGCCGGCACGCTGGGCAACAATTCCCAGATCTGGAGCGGGAACTTTGGCAATATTCCCGGCACCAGTTTGAATCTCGGCACCGGCGCGGTGACGTTGACCGGCAACCGCACCGTGACCGTCGGCAATGCCATGTTGACGGTCGGTGGGGTGATCGGCGATGGCGGCAGCAACTTCAGCCTGACTTTCAAGAACGGCCAATACACGGACAGCGTCGTCCTGAATGCCGCCAATACTTTTACCGGTGGCGTGTTCCTCCAGAACACCGCAACCAACACGGGCAATTTGACGCTGAAGATCGGCAACCTTGGTGTTACCGCCAGCGCTTCAGCACTGGGCACGGGGTTGTTGACGATCGCCGTGCCGGCGACCGGTGACGGCATCTTCTTAGACAATACCAGCGGCGCTGCCGGCACTATCGCAACCAACAACCCGGAGGCATGGAACGGCAATTTCACTTTTGTCGGCAGCAACAATCTCAACTTGGGCAATGGCAGTGTGACCTTGGGCGGCAATATTACCCTCACGGCATCCGCCAAGCTTCTTACCGTGGGCGGCGCTATCGGCGATGGGGGCTACGGCTACGGTTTGAGCAAAGCCGGCAGCGGTAATCTCACGCTCAGCGGCGCCGATACCTATGCCGGCAACACCACCGTGTCCACTGGCACCTTGGATTTGAAGAACAGCTTGGCATTACAAGACAGCACGCTGACCAGCAACGGCATCACTTTCGACGCCGCAGTCAGCACTCATACTTTTACCTTTGGCGGTCTGAGCGGCAGCGGCAACCTCACCCTGACCGACACGGGCAACAATGCCGTGGCCCTGAGCGCCGGCAACAATAACGGCAATACCGCCTATTCCGGGATCCTCAGCGGCAATGGCACTTTGACCAAAATCGGCGCCGGTAACCTGACGCTGATGGGTGCCAATACCTACACCGGCACCACAACGGTAGCTGCCGGCACCCTGGTTGTGGCTACGGCCATGAACGGCCTGCTCGCTGGCAGCAGCGTTGCCAACAATGCCTCATTGCAATTCACCGGCACGCAAACCCTGGGCAACATCAGTGGCAACGGCACCACCACCACCAGCGGCAGCCTGAGCGTGACCGGCAGCATGAATCAAACAGGCCTGATCAACAACGGCACGGCCAATATCATCGGCAACTCCACCCTCGGCCGGCTCTCCGGCACCGGCAACCTGACTATCGGCAACGGCACATTGGCCAGCACGGTAACCCTGGCCACGGCGGCGACCTCCGGCGTGCTCGGCGGCTCCACGCAGACACAAGGCGCGATCATCATCGCCAGCCGTTCAACCCTGGACATCACCAACAACGCCTTGCTGCTGAATTACGGCAACGGCACTTCACCGTTGGCGGTGGTGGCCAACGCGGTGGCCTTCGGTGCCGGCAGCGGCAATGCCAGCAACGGGGCCATCATCAGTAGCACGGTCAATTCCGGCACCGCCGGCAAGTACGCGGTCGGCTATGCCGACCATACCGAGATCAGTGCCATACCCACCGGCAACGTCGAGGTGGTCTACACCTTGGCCGGCGACGCCAATCTCGACGGCTCCGTGGACATTCTGGACTATCAGCAAATGGCCCCGCACTATGATGAAGCCGGCGCCTACGACTGGTCGCAGGGCGACTTCAATCATGATGGCCAGGTAGACATTCTGGACTATCAGGCGATGGCCCCCAATTACGACACCAAACTCACCGCCGGGACGCTGAGCGGTGCGGATAGTCTCACCGCCGCGGCGTGCCTGACAACCTCGGACCTTGCCAAACCGATCGGCAGTGCGGTGGCGGCAACCGAACTACAGGCAGCCGATCCGCGCGTCACCAGTGCAAGCAACGTAACGTGCATTACGGCCGTTCCCGAGCCGGCGACCCTGAGCCTGTTGCTCTGCGGTGGCATCCCGCTGCTTGGCCGGCGGCGGTGGAAGTGCCGGCCGCGGCGCTGCCTGTAAGTAATAGGTGTGACCGGAACTTCTGCCGACGCACGCAAGTGTGTCCGCCGGAACGCTACACCGCCGTGAAATCTCGGCGCCGTGGATCGGCTACCGCCGCCACCGCGGCGTACATTTCCCGCACGCCGGCTTTACGCAATTCGCGGCCCACACTTTTCAGCGTGGCTACCGTGGTCATCACATCATCCACCACCAACACGCGTTTGCCCTTGAGCGCTTGCGGCTTCACCACCGCAAAGGCGTTTTGCACGTTGTCGTGCCGGGCATCGTGGGAGTGCAGATGCACCTGCATTTCCGTCGGGCGAATCCGCACCAGCGGATGAATCACTTTCGCCTGCCGATTGGCCTTGGCCAGCGCCCTGGCCAGCACGTCGGACTGGTTGTAGCCACGGGAAATCTGCCGCCGCCAATGCAGCGGCACGGGCACGATGCGATCCACATTTTTCAGCACGTCCAACACGCGCGGCTGTTGCAACAATCGCTCGGCCAGCACTTCGGCGGCGGTCCAGCGATCATGATACTTGGCGTGATGCACCATTTGCCGCAAGGGGCCGGTGAAAATACCCAAGGCGACAATCCGGCGATACGGATAATAACTGCGGCCATGGCAATAGGTGCAGGATGCGCCGCCGGTGGCCAGCGGCACGGCGCAAAACGGGCAGGCGGGGCGCGACTCGATTGCCTTCAGGGCCGATTCGCATTCCCGGCAACAGGACGCATCGTCCTGGGACAGTTCGCCGCAGACCACGCAACGTGGCGGCATCAACGCGGCCAGCAGATCGCGGGCGATGGCTATCATGTTTGGTCCGGGAGCAAATGTTTTTCGATGCCGTCGGCGGTCAACATTTCCAGCATCACTGAATTTTCCAGGCCATAAGGGCCGATGCGCGTGCGGCACAATGCGGTGAGATATCCGCCCACGCCCATGGCGGCGCCGATATCCCGGCCCAGCACGCGGATATAGGTTCCACGCCCGCAGTCAATTTTTAATTGCAGCAATGGCCACTGATAATCAACTATTTCTACCGCATCGATACGCACCAGCCGCGGCTGTAGATGGACTTCCTGCCCGGCCCTGATCCGATCACACGCCCGCCGGCCGGAGATCTTTAAAGCGCTGTAAACCGGCGGCATTTGGCTGATTTTGCCGATAAATCGTGCCGTCGCGGTGGCCACGGCGGCGGCGTCCGGCACGTGGCTATCGGCGGCAATGGGCTGCTCGGGGGCTTCGGGATCATCGGTGGCGGTGGTGGCATCCAGCTTCACGGTGGCTAGATATTGCTTTGACAATCCCATGATTTTTTCGCTGCTTTTGGTGGATTTGCCGATCAATAAGACTAGAATACCGGTGGCGAAAGGATCGAGCGTACCGGCGTGGCCGATCTTGACGCCGCGCGGTAACAGCCGCTTGACGCGGCCGACCGCCGCCGCGGAACTGATTCCGCGGGGTTTGTTCAGGATGATTAAGCCGTCGGGCATTTTTTTGTCCACTGGCGAAAATTGCGTTTACGCCCTATGGTTTCCTTTGCGTCTATTGTAACATTGAAAAGCCTATGATCTGGACTAAAGAAAATATTTTAGCGGCGCTCAAAGAGCGATTTAAGGCCGGTGAGGATATTTCCTACAACGAGCTGGCCCACAGCCAGCAGGCGTTGGTATCGGCAGCGGCCTATCATTTTAACTCGTACCGCGACGCGGTGGAAAAGGCGGGCATTGACTACGCCGCCATTACCCGTCGGCCGCGCTGGACCAAAGCGCGGATTGTCGCGCTGATTAAAATGGGCCACCGCGACAAGCAGGATTTGCACTGGTCGGCGGTCACCAAACGCCGCGACGAGTTGGGCAAGGCGGCATTCGCATCGCTGCAAAAGCGGCTGTTTGGCCGGTGGGACGCGGCCTTGGAAGCCTCCGGCTTAAAGGTCAGCGACGTCAGCCGCTACCGCCAGTGGGATAAACCCGCCATTGTCGCCGAGATTAAGCACCGCGTCAGCCAGAAGAAAGACATCAACAGCGGTACCATCCAGAAGGATGATCCCGGTCTGCACGCCGCTGCGGTGCGTTTCTTCGGCAAGTACGATGCGGCCTTGAAAGCCGCCAAGATCAACCCCGCCTCCGTCCGCCGGCGCAAAAGCTGGAGTGCCGAAGAAGTGCTGCGATCGCTCAAACAATTGGCACGCCAGGGCGAGCATTTGTCCGATGGCCAGGTGCGCCGCGAGCATCCGGCGTTATACGGCGCGGCCGTGCGCCTGCTGGGATCATTCACCACTGCCCGTGAAAAGGCCGGCGTGAAATTCGCCCGCTGATGGCCCATTTGCGAGCTGAGATTTGCGATCGCAAATCTCAGCTCGCAAATTATCTTCCGATGAACCGGCTCTCCTTCGACATCGACGCCGTGGTCGCCGGCCAAGCGCGCCTCACCGACGCGCAGGCGCTGGAGCTTCATGCCCAGGCTTCTCTGCACGATCTGGGCCAGTGGGCGCTGGCGGTGTCGCGCCGCCTGCATCCGGAGAATTACCGCACTTACGTCATCGACCGCAACATCAATTACACCAACGTCTGCACGGCCAAATGCACATTTTGCGCCTTCCGCCGCGATCACGATGACGGTGATGCTTACACCCTCAGCTTCGACCAGATCGGCCAAAAAATATCCGAACTGGTGAGCATCGGCGGCACGCAAATTTTGATGCAGGGCGGCATGAACGACCGCCTGCCCATCGCCTGGTACGAGAACCTGCTGCGCTACGTCAAGACGCATTTCCCCACGGTGCATATCCACGCTTTCAGCCCGCCGGAATTTGCCGAGTTTGAACGTTTCTTCAATCTGGACGCCCGGCAAATCATCCGCCGCTTTCATGCCGCCGGCCTGGACACCATCCCCGGCGGTGGCGGCGAAATCTTCGCCCCGCGCGTCCGCCGCCGCATCGGCCTGGGCAAATGCACCGGCGACGACTGGCTGCGCATCATGCGCATCGCCCACGAAGAAGGCATGAACACCAGCGGCACCATGCTGATCGGCCACATCGAATTTGTCCGCGAACGTATCGAACATATCTCCGCCCTGCGCGACATGCAGGATTACGCCTTGGCCCTGGCACGCCACGATAGCCAGACCATCACCCGCGTGAAAAATGCACGCCCCGGTGTGTTCGCCCAAAGCAATGAACCCCCGCGTTCACAAGTCTCCCCCGGCTCCTACACCGCGTTCATTCACTGGCCCTTCCAGCGTGAAAACACCCCACTAGGCCGGGCCAAGGAATGGGATCCGGCCACCTATGGCGCCTTCGACGAATCCACCCACGACGACATTTTGCATGGCCGGGTGGTGCGCATGGCCGGCGCGGATGAATACCTGCGCACCTTAGCCATCGCCCGGCTGTACTTGGACAATATCGCCTCCCTGCAAAGCAGTTGGGTGACCATGGGCCCGAAGATCGGCCAACTGGCGTTGTTCTTCGGCGCCAACGACATGGGCAGCGTGATGATGGAAGAAAACGTGGTGAGTGCCGCCGGCACCACCTACAAACTCGCCGAGCGCGACATCTGCCGCCTCATCCGCGATGCCGGCTGGATTCCCGCCCAACGCGATCAATATTACAAGGTGTTCAAACGCCACGATGGCGCAACTTCCCCCGATCTGATCTCGGCCACCAATCCGCCGCTGCGCAACGTAAAGCGTATCGCCAAGGATTACATCGGCACAGTCCCCGGCATTGATGATGGCCGCGATGCCAGCGTCGCGGTGCAACTGCCGATTTTGGGCGATGCGGGTTCCCGGCAGTAATCGCGCGTGGTGCTGCTTATCGACGAAGCTGACGGCATCCTGCCGAGTTTCTCTGCATATGTGCCGGTGCGAAATGAACCAGGGCTGGTGGATGCATTCCCGTCGCAAGCATCATATAATGCCTTGGAAGACATGAGACCCGAAACGCAAATGTGGCTCGACGACGCGGACTACGATCTTGGTTCGAACAGCACCACAACTTCTAATAGCCATTCGGGCGTATGCGGCGGAATTGGAACGCCATGGCGTGCCGGTGGAACGCATCATTCTTTACGGCTCGCACGCCCACGGCACCCCACGGCCCGATTCGGATATCGATCTGGCCGTGTTCTCGGAACAATTTGGCGCGGCGGATCACCGGGAATTGTCCGGTGTTTTGTCGGCCGGCAAGTGGAACACCGAACCGCTGATCGAGGCCATTGGCTTTCATCCGGCGGCGCTGCGGAATGTCCCGCGCATCTCCTTCTTGCATAAAATAGTCAGTACCGGGCAAGTGGTCTATCAGCGCGGTAATCACCGGTCTTAACGCTCCCTCCTAATACATCCCGCCCACCTGCCGGGCCTTTTCCATCACCGCCACGCGGCGACGGACGCTTTGCGGCGTGATCGCCTGCGGCTGGCCAAGGCGAATCACGCGGAACAAACTGTTGTACATTTCCACCACCGGCTGCGATGCGGGGGCGACGCCAGCACCGGCGTCGCTGGCAGACTGCGGCCGCCAACTGGCGGTTTGCCATTCAAGCTTTTCACTGTTGTAACTGCGATCGGGAGTGGGTTGCAATTCCAGCGGGCGCGGCGGCATCTTCGACCAATCCACGTATTTCCATTCCAGGCTGTCGGCATTGCCGCGTAGGCCGCCGGCGGTGCCGCACACCAGCCAGCGATCCTGGCCGTAGGCAATCAGATCGCTTAGTTCGATATCGATGGTCGGGCGATTGGGGCCGGTGAGGATGATTTTCAGGTGGTCTTCGGCATCGCCGCTGCAAAGGCCGCGGCGCATCTCGCACCAGACCTTGGGATCGTCCGGGCCGAAAAGTTCCAGCGCGTGGTCGATCAGATGCGGGCCATTGTTGTTCATGGTTCCACCGGCGGTGCTCTTGCTGGTTTGCCAGTCCCAGCGGCGCTTGAAGCCGTGCCAGCAGATGCGGATGAATTGAATCTGCCCCAGCACGCCGCTGGCGATCACTTCGCGCACCTTTTGGAAATCCGGCTCAAAGCGCCGTTGTTGGAATGGCTGGAGAATTTTGCCGGCGGCCTGCGATGCCGCGATCATCCGGTCCACATCGGCGGTGTTCAGTCCGAACGGTTTTTCGCAGATCACGTGCTTGCCGGCCTGGAGCGCGGCCACGGCGTGCTCGGCGTGGAAACGGTTCACTGTGGCGACGATCACCAGTTCCACTTCCGGATCGGCCAGAAGCTGGGCAAACGTCTGATGGTGCCGCACGCCGGCGTCGGCAGCGCATTGCGCGGCACGCTCGACCCATTGATCGGTGACAGCCACCAGGCGGAATTGCTCGGGCAGGGTTTTGATGGTGCGGGCATGGATATCCCAGCCGCTACGTCCCAGACCCACGATGCCGACCGTGATCGGCTTTGCATTGGCACTCATGTTGTTTTCCTTTTGGATCGATTTCACGCAGGTATACCCAAGAATAAATCCCGGAGCCATGCTTGTCGGACCATTCTATACGCAAACCGTAGTTGCCCACCAGTTCGGCGGTTTGCACCACCACCGGTTTGTCAAAATTGCCCGGCAGTATGCCCAGGGCGATATTTTTCGCCGCCGATTTCTCCGGCAAAGCCTGATGCGGCGTGCCGTCGCGGATTTCCTTGCACAAAGCACACGGGCACATCGACCGTAGAAACGCGATGGGATAAATGCTGGTGTCGCCGTCTTTCCAGATAATCTCCAGTTTTTCGTCGCGTTTGAGATTGAGCTTGGCGGGGGATAAATCCATGATGGCTTTGTTGTGGAAGCCCCGCATGTACATGCGGGGCTACTAAATGATTTCACGACGCCAACTTTTGTTTTAACCGTTCGCCCACCAGTTTGGGATTCAAACCTTTGGCGCTCTTCATCACGATGCCGATCAACGCGCCGAACGCCGATTGTTTGCCGGCGCGGTAATCTTGCAGCGATTTGGGATTGGCGGCGATCATCGCGTCAATCGCCGCGTCAATCGTGCCGGTGTCGCTCACCTGCATTAAACCCAGTTCGCCGGCAATCTGCCCGGCGGGGGCATCATGTTCGGCCAGGCGATCGAAAATCGCGCCGGCGGCGCTGGCGGCAATCTTGTTGCCGTCGATCAGTGCGGCCACTTCGCCGAAACGACCCGGCGCGATGCCAAGCTGGCCCAGCGGACGGCTCTTCTCGTTGGAAATCCGCCGGCCATGCGACAGAATCAGATTGCACACGCGGCGCGGATCGGCGCCGCCGGCCAAAGCGCCTTCGTAAAAATCCCCGGTGGCTCGGTCGCCGGCCAAAATGTTGGCGTCGGCGGCGGGCAGGCCAAAACCCAGCTCGTAACGCTTCCGCCGCGCCGCCGGCAATTCGCCAATCTGGCCTTTAAGCTGCGTCAGCCAGGCGTCATCCACTTCCACCGGCACCAGATCGGGGTCGGGGAAATAGCGGTAATCGTTGGCTTCTTCTTTTTCACGCTGCAAGAAGGTTTCCTGCCGGGCATCGTCCCAGCCATAGGTGCTCTTGCGGCCCAGGCTGCCGGTTTCTTCCCACACGTGGATTTGCCGCTGAATTTCATACGCGGTGGCTTTTTCCAGCACGCTGAAACTGTTGAGGTTCTTGATCTCGGTGATCGCCGTCTTGACGATGTTGCCATCCTGATCGGTGATATGCACATTGATGTTCGGCTCAAAACGCATGTGCCCCATCTGCATCTGCCCGTGGCTCACGCCCAAAAATTGCACCAGCTTCTGTAATTCCTGGCCAAACAACGCCACGTCTTCCGGAGTGGAAAGATCAGGCTCGGTGACCACTTCCAGCAGCGGCGTGCCGGCGCGGTTCAAATCGACAATACTAAAATCAATCGCATAACCCCCCGGCGCTTCGTGCAGCAGTTTGCCGGCGTCTTCTTCCAAATGCGCCCGGCGAATGCGCACCTTGTGCGTGCTGCCATCCTTGCGGATCAGTTCAAATTCCCCGGCGTAGCACAGCGGCAAATCGTATTGGCTGATTTGATAGTTTTTAGGTAAATCGGGATAATAATAGCTCTTGCGATCCCACTTGGTATGCTTGGCAATGGTACACCCCAGCGCCAGGCCCACCTGGATGGCGTATTCCACCGCCTTCTTGTTCATCACCGGCAGCACGCCGGGCAAACCCAGCACCACCGCATCCACCTGCGAATTCGGCTCGCCGCCAAACCCGTTGGCGGCGCCGGTGAACATTTTCGATTGGGTCGCCAGTTGCACGTGGATTTCCATGCCGACCAGCACGCGGAACGATTTACAGACACGCTGAGACAAGATCGCACTCCTGATGAAAACTGGCCGTGAGTATATCAACGGCCGCTTAGCGCTCCAAAGCCGATACCATGATGCCTGATCTTCGTTTAGCCGGCCCGTATACGGGCCGTGGGGCGCGGCGCGCACAAACGCGGCCCGTATACGGGCCGGCTAAACCAAGCAGTTCTATACCAACCGCACTTCCACTTTCCCTTCGCGCACCGGTGTGCCGCGCGACAACGCCAAATCATGTGCCTCATTGTAGTAACTGATCAACGCCGACCAATCGAACAATTCGCCCAGCCGTTCGGTCTTGTTGCGCAGCTCGATCCGCTGGCGGCGGTTCATATGCACGAATCGCAGCATGTGCTCGACCAATTCATCCACCGCGTTGTCAAAACTGTTATTCCGGCGGTTCAGCACGGCGATGCCGTGCTCGGTGTGGTGCGGCACATTCCGCTGCACGTAGGCGCCAAAACCGCTTAAATCCGTGGTCACCGCCGGTACGCCCATGGCGACCGATTCCATCGGTGTGTAGCCCCAAGGCTCGTAATAGCTGGGGAAAATCCCCATGTGGCAGCCACGCACAAAATCGTCGTAGGCCAGACTGATCAGTGGGCTGGTCGGGCTGATAAATTGCGGGTGGAAGACCACCTTCACCGGATCGTCGGCGGCATTGAAAAGTTTACAGTAACGCAAATGCTGGAGAATGCAATCATTGGCGTCATCCACCAGATCGTGGGTGACGATGGGCGGCTGCTTACCGCCGCGCCAGGCGTGGATCGCCTGCTTCAGCCGCACCGTGTCGTCATCATCCAGCAGTTCGCTAAAGGTGGGAATGCGGCCGATGGAAGCGGCGCGGAACAGCCGCTGGCCCATCTCCTGCTGCAAATGCTCGCAGCTCTTGTGCAACTCGTCGAACATGGTCTTGTTTTGCAGCACGCCCACGTTGATGTTGCGCGTCGCCGATTTGGTGATGATAAACGCCACCACCGTCGGCGCATCTTTCATCTGCTTCATACGCCAATTCAGCCGGGCCATGGCCTCAATGAATAGATCCATGCCTTTGTTGCGGTACTCGTAGCGGCCGCTGGTGAAGAAATAAACCGTGCGGTCCAGGTCGAACGTATAAGCCGGGAAAAAATGCGCCATGACGAAATTATGAATCTGCTCTTTGAACTCACGGTGCAAATTCTGAAATTCATGCAACGCCGCAAACCGCTGAATGTTCAACCCATTGGGCAAAATCAAATCCGGCTTGCGGCCCAGTAACCGCTCGGCTTCAAAACTGGTCACCTCGCTCACCGTGGTAAACACGGTGCTGGCGTGGGCGGCGGCACGCTCGATGGCGAAACGCGGATAAATGTTGTACTTGCCCGCCTGCTCATCGGCATTGATGAACGGCAGATGGTTGTAAAAATCCGGACTGTCGCTGGCCAGATACCGGCCCAGCAGCGTGGCGTGCGTGGTGAACACCGTATGCACCGGAATATTCGTATGCCGGATACGCGGCACCGCCACCCCGGCCATCCATTCGTGGAAATGCGCCACCACCGGCTGCGGCGTGGGCATTTCGGCGACCAGCGCCTGGAAAAATTCCGCCACCGTAAAACCAAACGCGATCACTTCATTCACTTCGCCATCATCGGCCACGGTGGCAATGCCATGATCTTTCCACAGCAGATATTTATCCGCCCCCAGGTTGCGGAACCGCCCGCGGTAATCCAGCAAAATCACCTTGGGCCGGCCAGGAATCAACCAGCGCCCATAATGGCACCCGATGCCGGCATCGCGCAAACGATCCAGCGTCCGGCGGATCAGACCATCGGTATTGAGTTCTTCAAATTCCACCGCCGCAGTTTGCGGGTTATACGGCCCGATGAGCAAATAGCGATCACCCCAGCGTTTCATGAGCGTCGCCGCCTTGGAACGAAGCACCGTATAGATGCCGCCAAGCTGCCAGCAAACTTCCCAGCCGATTTCAAACAGCAGCGGCAGCGGCGTTTCGACGATGACCGGAGGCGCGGGCGCAACCGGCACAGGCGCAACCGGCACGGGCGTCACCGGCGTAGCGACAACTGGCGTGACCGCGACGGGCGCTGGGGTGGCGGGATTGCCCACCACGGCGCAAGCCACCGCGGGCGGTAGTTGCGTGACCAGAGAATCTTTGCGTTGTTTACCCGAAGCCGGGTTCCGCTTTGCCATGGGGGTATTATGCAGCGGAAGCGGGAAAATCCAAATAGCGGAGGAGGGGAAAGTGAGCGACCGCAAAATGAGCGATGGTTTATTATATCATTATATTGCTCTGTCGGTTGTTCCACGTGGAACAATGATAGCTTCTCAATGTGGGAGGCACTTAAGGGAGTGGCCAGTGATAATGTATCTCAAGGCGAGTTCGCCAACCGGCAACGGAGCGAGCCACATGATGATCACCGTTCCCGCTAGAAAGACTGCACCAATATTTCGCCGGCCGAATACGAGGCCGAGTACGACCAGCGAACCAGTAATTGGAAGCATTGCCAAAACACCTACAATCAAACCTACTTCGTACCCCAGTTTGTCAACATTCGACCCAATAGGCAGCCACCAAAGATCGTGGAATATACGCCCGATCCCGGTTGCAGCAACATACGCAGCCAGAAATAACGCTATCCAGCTAAAAGGTAATTTACGCCAGTTTCGCCATAGACTGCCGTGTTCGCCTAGGACCAGCTCACCCATTATTTTCCTGCCTTTCCCTATTCCACCTTCACACCCAACCGCTGCATCAAATCATCGAATTGATCCAGCGTGGCATAATGCACCACCAGCCGGCCTTTACCTTTGCCGCTGGAGCGAACCTGCACCCGCATCCCCAACTGGCTTGCCAAGGATTTTTCCAAGTCCAACAAATGAGCCGAGACATTTTTCGGCGGTGCCGGTTCCTTCCCGACGGCCCGCTCCTGCATCAGCCTCTCCAAATTGCGCACCGACAAGCTCCGTCCTACAACCAAGTCGGCCAGCTTCTGCTGCTCAGCCACATCGGCCACGCCGGCCAGCAGCTTGGCATGGCCCAGGCTTAGCCGGCCATCATGAACCATTTGCCGGATCGGCTCGGACAAGTCCAACAAACGCAGAAAATTGGCGATGCTACTGCGCTCCTCACCCATCCGCTCGGCTAGCTCCGCCTGCGTCAAACCCAATTGTTCCATCAAGGTATGATAGGCTTGAGCACGTTCCAGCGGATTCAGGTCTTCACGCTGGATATTCTCGACCAGCGCCATCTGCGCCTGCCTGGCATCATCCACCTCGTGCTTCACCACGACCGGCACCTCAGGCAAGCCCGCCAGCTTTGCCGCCAGCCAGCGGCGTTCGCCGGCAATCAACTCAAACCCGCCTTCCACCGGTTTGACGACCAGCGGCTGAATCACGCCATTGGATTTCAGGCTTGCCGCCAACTCGGTGATGGCTGACTCGCGAATTGTTTTCCGCGGCTGATGCGGATTAGGCCGAATGGCATCCAAGGAAACCATCAACGGCTCCCCATGAGGTGGAGCGGCTGCGGCCACAGTTGCTTCACCGCCTTCCGCCGATTCCGCTGCCGGGACGGGTATATCTGCATCCGTGGTGAGACTCGAAACCGAGATCAGGCTGCTAAGTCCCCTGCCGAGCCGGGGTTTTTGTTTGTTTGGCGAAGCCATAGGCCGAACTCCTATCCATAGAGTGAAATGTATCCAACAGCACGGTTTCCGTTATCGGACCAGAATGTTCCACGTGGAACAAAACTCAGCTTAACACGCGGCAGCGGTAAATTCAATCTGCTGAGCGCCAATACCGAATGAGTGACTTGCAGTCCTCCCGAAGTCCGGCAGCATCAATGTTAGCAACTTCACGCAACCATTCAAGGCAAGACGGTAGGTAGCGGGTCAATTTGACGGCGCTAAGAGCCAGGGCTGACACGCCCCGGCTCTGCTTTCGTCCCAACTGAACCAGTACCGAAAATTGACAATCATGGCCGGGGCGATTATCAATGGCACCACCTTAAAATGCCTATCCCGAACCCATAACACCAACAGAGGAACCAATGGCTTACGAGGGTTATCTCGATTTTCAATCCGGTGAAGAAATCCGCGGCTGGGTGTATGACAGCGCTTATCCCAACACCGCTCTGGACGTGGAAGTGCTCCATGGGGATACGGTGCTGGCGACCGTTTCCGCCAATCAGTTTCGCCAAGACCTACTGGATGTTGGCAAGGGCAATGGCGCGCATGGTTTTGCTTATAAGCTGGATGGCGGAGATGCGACGAAGTTGACGGCACGCTTGCCGGGCAAACGCTGGTTGATTCCACTGCCGATGCCGTCCTCGTTGCTTTCAGTCTGGGCGCGCGTACCGGGCAAACGCTGGTTGATTCCACAACGGTTGTCATCCTTATTGCTTTCACTCTGGGTGCATCTGCCGGGCAAACACTGGTTGCTGCCAGCACCACCGGCAAGACCCAACGTTACCTTGCGGATGGCGGGCCGGCTGGAACATTCACTGGAATATGGTTTCCCGCACGCCGCGCAGGGTTTTAGCCAGGCGGTGGCGGCGGCGGATGAGTTGGCGATCGTGGCGCGCCTCATTGAGGCTTACCATCGTGCCATGACCGACGATCCGCAGGGTAAAACCAAAAAGTCCGATCTCTGGAGCAGCGTCGGCAACGTCTACCATCAGCCGATCATCGAACTATTGTGGCGGCGCGATGTCCAAGCGGTGGCCGACTATCTGCGCCAAGCCCATGGCCGGGGCATCACGTTTGGCATTACCCAAGGCGATGACGTGACCCAGACGCTGTACGCCCGCACCGATGCCCGGCAGATGGTGCTCACCGAAAGTCTGGATTATCTGGCGTCCCTGGCGGAATACCTGGGTCTGTTGGATGTGGAGTCGGCGGAACAGAGCGGGCAATGGGGCCAAAATCTGCATCGCGATCCCGAGCAATTAGTGGCGGCGATCAAAGACAAGATCGGGGTTTCCCCGGTGCCGCCGCAGGTGGTGGGCGCGGGATTTGGCATCCAGACCGGTGCAGGCATTTTGATGGGCCGCGATCTGCTGGCCCTCTATGCGGCGTTGCGTTTGCGACACCTGGCCGGTGACTACGGCGTGGCCAAGCCCGTGGTATGTGAAATCGGCGGGGGGTTGGGCGGGTTGGCCTACTTTGCCAATCGGCTGGGGCTGACCAACTATACCATCATCGATCTGCCTCTGATTAATGTGCTACAGGGATACTATTTATTGCGTTCCTTGCCGGCTGCGGAAGTCTGTCTCTATGGCGAACCGAAGGCTTCGGCGGCGATAACGCTGTTGCCCACCTGGTGCTTTGCCGACGACCAACGGTCGTATGATTTTCTGGTCAATCAGGATTCCCTGCCGGAAATGCACGCCGACTATGCCCTGGGCTATCTGCGGCAAGCGCGGCGGAACGTGCGGCAGGCGTTTTTGAGCATCAATCAGGAAGCTCGTGCGCCGCAATCCGCTAGTGCCAGGCAGTCGGTGGTGCGCGATTTGGCCCAGCAAGCCGGCGGCTTGCGGCCGGTGTACCGTTTCCGGCATTGGCTGCGGGCGGGTTACGTGGAAGAGTTGTTCGCCATCGAGCCAGGGTGAATGGATTGCGGCGAGTGGTGGCAGAAGCTAAACTTGGGGTGGGTTTTTGAAATGGGCGTGCGCTAGCCGGCTTTAACGCGGCTGGCATGGTGCAAAATGATGGCTGATAAGGTTCACGGGCGGAGGTTCGTATGGGAAACCATTGCGAAGGTACAATAATGAGTGCGAGTCAAGATGAGGGCCGGGCAGTCGCAATCTCCCCGGCCGCCAACGGCGGGCGCTACCGGACGATCATCTGCTTCAGTTTCGCGTTGGTGGCGGCTTGTTTGTGCCGCGGGGTGATTCTTTGTTGTATTGTGCCGCCCATAGCGATGTGGGATGAATTTCAACACGTTGGGCGTATCGCCTTTCTTCACGAAAATGGCCGCGCGCCGGTTTTCAATGAAGATCGGGTGCCGGTTTCGGTGATTCAGCAGGCCGTGCGCTTTCCGTGCGTCAAAGACACGCAACTGTTGGCTTCCAATGGATGGGACTTTGACCGGTACTGGCTCTTTCGCGAGCAACCCAAGTTAAATCCGCAGGCGCCGCCGCCGCCCTTGCTTTATGAGGCGCAACAAGGCCCGCTTTATTACTGGCTCATGCTGCCCATTTTCAACCTGGCGGGGGGGACGAATGATCTGGCGGTTACAGTATCGGTGCTGCGCCTAATGAACGTGGCCTTCGCGGCGGCGGCGCTGGCGGTGGTGATGGTTTGGGCCGCACGCGCCGTCCGTCAGCGGCAACATGCCATGCTGATCGGCCTGTGGGCGGGCTTACCGCCATTGGTCCTGCTGAACTGCACCCGCGTGGCCAATGATGCCCTGCCGTACCTGTTGGCCACCATCGTCGTGGCCTGGTGTTTAAGGCTCAAGGGACGGCGGCTGCTCTGGCACGCCGCCGCCATCGGCCTGGTGAGCGGCTTGGGCATTCTTACCAAGGCGACCGATATGGCGCTGATCCCGTTTGTCTTGCTGTGTTTGCCGGCGCTGGCGTGGCGGCGGGAAACCAAGTGGTGGACCGCCGCCGCGGCCGCCGCCATCTTCCTCTTGGTTGTCGCCGCGGTCATCAGTTGGAGCATCATCGACAGTTTTCACCAGTATGGCGTGCCCTTCCCCGTACACGAGGCGATCGACGCCCGTGCCCGCGGCGTGAAGTTGCCGGCACTGCTGGTTTGGTTGGAACCGGCGCATTGGTGCGATTGGTTGGGGTACTTCCGCAATTGGTTTCTGGATTCGGGACTGTGGGTCGGCGGCTGGAGTTTTCTCTTGCCGCCCCAATCCTTGATCGTGGTTTACGAGGTTTTGTTGTCAGCCGCCGTGTTGGGCTGGCCGCTGGCCTGGCTCTTTCGCCGCCAGCGCTGGGGCGTTTCCACGGTTTTCCACCAAGCCTGGATGGCGCCGGCGCTGATCGTGTTTTTTTTGTGCGTGCTGGCGGGAATGATGGCCAAAGGCGTGGAATCGCTGGCCGCCTGGGGCGAGTGTTCCATCATGTCTTGGTATGCCGCCCCGGCGCTGCCGTGGATTTTAGCCGTCCTGGCCAGCAGTGCCTTGGCGTTGCGGCACTCCCGACTCGGTTACACCGCTGCCCTGATCATGCCGGCCTTCTTTGTCGTCGTGGAGTTCCTTAACGAGTCTGGCCAAATGGCCACCCACTATTCGCAGAACACGCTGAGCCTGACGGCGCTGCGCCGGCTGGGCAGTTTGCATCCCGTCTGGCTGCGCTGGCCAACCTTGCTGACCGTGACCTTACTGGCGACGGTCTTTCTGGCCGCGGCGTTCGGCCTGTGTGTGGCGGCGATTTACCGCCGCCATCACGCCAAACGGTTTGGTTTCATCGCCGCTTTTCTCACCACGCTGCTGATTGCCGCCAGCGTGTATGCCGCGACGGTGGTTTTCGTCACGCCTTATCCACCGCTACAGGACAACTCGGTGATGCCCGACTTGGCGGCGGTGCCTTCCACGGCGGTGGTCCACCTGCTGACCTTGGAAAACATCGGCCCGGTGCCCTTGCGTGGCCTTTTTGTCCACGGTGGCAACAGTGTGCGAGTGGCCATGACTCCCCGTGCCGCAACGATGAGTTTGCGCGTCGGTCTGGAACCCGCAGCGGAAATAATGTGCGATGGGGTGCGTTTTCTGATCGCCGTGGATGATGGCCGCAGCACCCATGTGGTGCTGGACCGCGTCGTGTGTCCCAAGGATAATCCCGCCGATTGTGGCTTTCCCGCGGCCACGGCCGATTTCTCGGCCTACGTGGGCCATCCGGTCACGGTGATCTGGACCGTCCAACCCGTGGTTGGCACCGCTTATAATTGGGCGGTCTTCCTCGATCCCCAATGGACGCCTTAAGCGGCCGCACTCACCCCGGGCATTCGCTTTTACCGCCGGCCGCCTTTATCCCCCGCCTTTTTGCGCGCTGCTGCACTATTCGGCGCAGGCTTTGCTGCAATTTGGTTGGCCGGTGGGTCGGGCCGCTTGCAAACGAACAGCACGGTCGCCCCGGCGTTATTCTCAGCATCCTCCCTGGCGGAGGAAAGGAGCTTGTATGCGTAGTGTGCTTTCATGGTTTGCCGCCGCCGCGATCGGTTTGGCGGGGATCGGTTTCAATTTCGCCGACGACATGCCGGATCCGGCCAACGCGCCGGGCACAGGTAATCGGAACATGCGGAATCTCAGCGATGCACCGCCGGCCACCCAGCCCACCATGGTATCCGACAAGGAGCTGCGCTCGGTTCGCCATGGCCTGGCCGGGGTGACCGATAAACTGCTGACCAAGGATGGTTTCGGCGATCTGAACAAATGGGTGATCTGGGAAGACATGGCGGTGTCCGCCACACCAGCCATCCCCAAGGCCAGCGATATGACCGCCAACAGCGACAAAAAGTTCCAGAACTCCGCCGATCTGAATGCCGCGGTCGATCAGTTGCGCAACGACTGGAACGATGCCTACAAGACCAGCTTCAGCTTGAACGACAGCGATCGCCAGACGGCGGTGTTTAACGACAGCTTCCAGATTTATTCCGGGGACATCGGGAATCTGGCCCGCGCCGCCGCCGAGCGCATCCTGCCGGGCAACCAGCAGCCGGCCGACAATACCACCGCGGAAAATGCCGCGACCGGTGAAGCGCGTGATGTGACCGTGTACATTAATACTGGCATGGGCAAGGAAAGCGCCAATGCCATCCTGCATCTGCGGAAGGAAAGCTCGCTGCTGGGCAGCAGTTGGAAAGTGGTGCTGCCCACCAGCGCCCAGCCGCAGGCCATCCATGATGCGCTGTTAACCCAACTGCATTGGCTGCACGACAACAAGGCCGACTGGCCGGCGGATGAAAACACCGCCTATCGCGTGGTCAGCCAGCGGATTTTGGCGACGTTGAATGCCACCGCGCCAACCCCGATGCCCGCACCCATGCCCAACTAAGGCCTTGGTGGGAACCTGTACCACTTGTTTACTCCAGCGGCCGGCAATACGTATTGCCGGCCGCTGTTTGTATACTGACCGGTGATGATCCTGGACATCCACGTGCATGTGTCGGCCAATCAGCCAGCTCACGGCAACATGTCCGGGTATTTGCTTGCCAGCCTCCCATTCCGCTTTATGAAGTGGAAGTTTGGCTTTGTCGGCACCGATGCCGATTTTGATGGAAAGCTGGAACAAAAGCTGGCCGATACCATCGCCGAAGCCAGCCTTTTGCACGCCGCGGTGGTGTTGGCGTTCGATGCGGTTTACACCGGCGACGGCCAATTGGATGCAGCCAATACCCATCTATATGTCACCAACGATTATGTCATTGAACTTTGCCGGCGGCATGACAACATGCGCTTTGGCTGTTCGGTGCATCCATACCGCAAGGATGCCGTGGCGGAAATCGCACGTTGCGTCCAAGCCGGCGCAGTGCTGCTGAAATGGCTGCCGTTGGTGCAGAATTTTAATCCCGCCGATCCGCGCTGTTTTCCGGTTTACGAAGCGTTGGCGCATTACAAGCTGCCGCTGCTGAGCCACACTGGCGGGGAAAAAAGTTTGCCCTATTTGAACGCGGCTGCCGCCGACCCCGCCTTGCTCGAACCAGCATTGCAACGCGGCGTGACCGTAATCGCGGCCCATTGCGGCACCAAATCATCGCCGCGCGAAACCGATTATCTGCCCACGTTTACGCGCATGGCCTTGCAGCACGAACATTTTTACGGCGACACCGCCGGGTTAAATCTTCCCAACCGCTGGTATGCGTGGAAAACTTTGCTGGCCAATCCAGCACTCAAAGCGAAACTATTGCATGGCAGTGATTGGCCGATTTTATCGCTCCCGCCGGTGGGCAGGCTGGGCATCCAATCACTGGGGCTGCTGCGCGACGGTAACTGGATGCGCCGGGATGTGGAAATTAAAAAACGTCTGGGGTTGGATGAGCAATATTGGCAGCGCGCGGGAAGCGTGTTGCGAATCGAAAATGAAACGTGAAGACGTGAAACGTGATAAGAACGCGCGCCTTTGTCACGTCTTCACGTTTCACGTTCCGGGCCTCGATTGCGATTTCAACTGCCGATCTTGGCAAGTGGTGGATAACCTGCCGTGACCTGTCGATGAAGCTGATGATAGCCGGCCGGTCTGCCAACAGGCAGGGCAGGTTTTGCCCCCTCCTGTCGCCACAAGCCGGTTTTGTCACCCATTGAACCATTCGGCTTAAAACAGGTTATCCACAATCAATGTCCCATAATACACAACATAAGTCCTTGCAAAATAACGACTTACGCACTGTAATAAAAAGTTATCCACAATCCAACAGGCCTTACTACTATGACTGCTGTATATAAATTTTCATTCTTACAGAGATGAAGTTACACTCACCCATCGAATGTCGCTTGAAGATATTCTTGAATTATCCTGGTGCCGATGGGTTGTAAAAATCGCCCGTTGCGATGACAATCCAGCCAAACATGGAAGGCTCGCTACATGAAAGTCATTTGTAATCGCGGAGCGCTGTTGGAAGCGCTGAATGTAACCGGAAACGTGGTGGCGGCACGCTCGCCCAAACCATCGCTGTTGTGCCTCAAGCTCACCGCCGCCGACAACGCGCTGACGGTGGCGGCAACCGATTTGGAAGTGGCGATCCGCTACACCGAATCGCAGGTGCAAATCGAAGAGCCGGGCGAAGCACTGCTGCCAGCCGACAAGCTGCGCGACATCGTGCGCGAAAGCGTTGATGACACGCTGGCGATCGAGATTGCCGGTGACACCGCCAACATTCGCGGGCAGGATTCGCACTTCAAAATCTTCACACAGAACGTGGCCGAATTTCCACCCGTGCCGGATTTTGAAGGCGAAGGCGATTTTCAATTGCCCGGCGGCGTGCTCAAATCGCTCATCGCGCAAACCTTGTTTGCCGTGGCCAAGGAAAGTACCCGCTACGCCTACAACGGTGTGCTGATCGCGGTGAAAAATAAAAAGATCAATTTTGTCAGCACCGATACGCGCCGGCTGGCATTGGCCAAGACCGATCTGGTCGGCGGCGAAAAGCTGGAAAAGGACGGCAAGTCGGTCATCGTGCCGGCCAAGGCCTTGGCGCTGATCGACAAGCTGGTGACCAATGCCGAAGAACCGGTTTCGGTGCAGGTGAAGGAAAACCAGATCATTTTCCACACCAGCAGCGCCACGCTGACCAGCAACTTGGTCGAAGGCCAATTCCCGCCATATGAAGATGTGATCCCCAAGGACGCGGATAAGAAGATGATTTCGTCCACGGCTGAATTCCTTTCGGCCGTCAAACGTGCCGCCTTGCTGACCACCGAAGACAGCAAAGGCGTGCGGCTCAGCTTCAACAAGAAGGGCCTGGTGGTGAACAGCCGTTCGCCCGACAGCGGCGAAGCCACGATCAATTTCGCGTGCAAATATGACGGCGCCGATCTGGTGATCGGCTTCAATCCGCTGTTCATGTGCGATGCCCTGAAAGTGGTCGATACTGATGAGATTTCGCTGGAAATGACCACGCCCAATCGTCCGGCGCTGTTGCGTGCCGGGGCGAATTTCCTGTACGTGATCATGCCGGTGAATTTGCAGTGATCTGAAATTTGAGATTTCAAATTGAAAAGGCCCGATGATCTCTGGCCGATCGCGTTCACCGCGCTGGCGCTGCGTCTGCTGAGCGTCCTGATCGTCTGCATCGGCTGGCATATTTCCTTTGCCAATTACACCCACAAAGGCGATGGCGTCAGCTATCAGCACGTGGCTTCGGCTATTCTTGGCGATGCTTCCGCCCTTTCCATTTACGACCAGCGCGTCTTCATCGGCTATCCCCTGCTGATTGCCGCGACGCACATACTTACATTCCTGCCGATGTCCGCGGCATCGCTGCTGGTGACGCTGATTAGCGCCGCCGCCGTGCCGGCGATGACCGCGCGGTTTTGTCACAGCCGCCGCGCCGGCTGGGCGGTGGCGATTTTGTATCCGCACGTGTGGTGCAATTTCGCCCTGCCGATGAGCGAAGCGCCCATGCTGGTTTTCGCCCTGGCTGGATTGCTGGCCGGTAGAAACCAGCGTGCCATCACCGCCGGCATATTTTTTGGCCTGGCCATCCTCATCCGCCCGGTGGCCATCTTTGCCTTGTTCGGCTGGCTGGTCGATCGCCTGGCCCACGGCCATTTCGCCCGCGCCGTCGAAAGCACCATCTTCGCCAGCATCGTTGGCCTGCTAGGCCTGCTGCTTTCCCAACATCTCTACGGCAGCCCCCTGCACAACGTATCCGTCTACGCCAGTTCCCCCCAGGCCTACGCCGGCCCGATTTTCACCTGGCCCTTGCACGCCATCCTGTGGATGACTTTCTTCGGCCATCCCGGCGTATGGCGCTGGCTGTACATCCTCGCCCACCCCACCTTGGCCGCCGTCGCCGTCTGGCTGCTCCTGCAACGCCCCCAACAGAAACACCGCCCGGTCCACGTAGTCTGGCTCACCTGCAACACTGCCTTCGCCCTATGCGTCGGCCTGGGTGCCGGCAACTGGGGTTTCGAGCACCTGCCCCGCTTCCTGATTCCCGCCCTACCGCCCCTGGCTCAAGCCTACAGCGATTTCCTGCCGCGCCGCAAATGGCCTTACGTGTTGGTCGCGGTTGGGTTGCTGGTGCTGAGCGTCGTGCAGTTAGCCCACACGCCGGTCGGCTCGTGATATGCCGGCTGGTTTCAGCCCCAACGGGGCGGCATTTTTCAGCCCAGGCCAACGGCCTGGGTTTACTCACCGGCGGACATCCAAGCCCTGAAGGGGCGGCACAAAGGCGGTGTCAGCCTCCCTGTGTTGCCCTGGGCTGACAAATGCCGCCCCTTCAGGGCTGATTGCCATGGCCTATCCTCAACGGTATTCTGATTATCCATCGGCCAACTTGAGGACTCTATGAACATCGCAATGCAACGAAACTTCCGGCTGGCATGGCTTTCATCGATCATGGCGATCACGGCCACGGTGATGCTGGTGACGGCTTGCCGCGAAAATGCCGGTAGTGCGACCAGACCGGACCAGACACTGGCCAGACCTCAAACCCAAGCGACTTCCAACGATCCAATCGCTATGTATCAACTGGGGCTGGATTATCAACGTGGCGTGCTGGTTGATTTGGATTTGGCCAAAGGGCGTGAATGGCTGGAAAAAGCCGCGGCGGCGGGCAGCACGCGGGCGATGGATCGTCTTGGCGATATGCACCGTGATGGTGACGGCGGCGTGACGCGGGACGATTCGGTTGCATTGGGCTGGTATCAGAAAGAGGCCGATGCCGGTTGTTCATTAGGAATGGTAGCCTTGGGGGAGTTTTATGCCGAAGGCCGTGGCGTGGCCAAGGATGCGGACCATGCCGCCAAGCTCTACGCCAACGCATTGGCCGTCGCGCAACGCGATGCCAAAACCGGCGATTTGTCGGCGATGGAGGCATTGGCCTGGATTTATAGGGATGGGCGTGGCGTGCCGGTAGACTACACCCAGGCGCTGACGTGGTATCGCAAAGAGGCCGACGCGGGAAGGGTCGGCGCCATGGTCACCATTGGCGATTGCTACCGCACCGGCCATGGCGTTGCCAAGGATGACAAAGAGGCCATGCGGTGGTTTGTCAAGGCAGCCGAGGCGGGAAGCGATGCGGCCATGAACCAGATCGGCTATATGTATGAATATGGCCAGGGCGTGGACAAAGACTACCAACAAGCCATGACTTGGTTTCGCAAAACGGCGGACAAGGGTTGTGGTACCGCGATGGCTTGGCTTGGCTATAATTACAGTGAAGGCCTGGGAGTGGCAAAAGATTACGAAGAAGCCATGCGGTGGTATGTCAAGGCAGCCAATGCGGGAAATGTCGTAGCCATGACCTCCATCGGCTATATGTATGAGAATGGCCAAGGCGTGGCGACGGACTACCAAAAGGCCATGGCCTGGTATCGTAAGGGGGATGATGGGGGAAATGCTTCGGCAAAAAACAACATCGGCGAACTTTACCGGAAGGGGTTCGGGGTGCCAATCGATTACCAGCAGGCCATGACCTGGTATCGCCAGGCGGTTGAATTGGGCAACGTCAGTTCGATGAACAATATCGGCTACCTATATCAGCACGGCTTAGGCGTGGATGTGGATTTCAAAGAGGCGATGCGGTGGTATCACAAGGCCATTGACGCGGGAGAGGCCACCGCAATGGGTAACCTTGCCGAAATGTATCAATATGGCGAAGGGGTGGAGACTGATTTCAAAACGGCACTGACGTGGTATCGCAAATCGGCTGACGCGGGAAATGACGCTGCCGTGGCGACCATTGCCAAGCTATACTTGGTGGGCGATTGCGGCGTGGAAAAAGATTACAAGGAGGCAATCAAGTGGTTCGGCAAGCAAGCTGAGGGCGGCGATGCAGCCGCCATGATCCAGATCGGCATTCTTTACGAGCAGGGCGGCTTCGGTTTGGAAAGAGATTATGCGGCAGCGATGCAATGGTTTCGCAAGGCGGTTGAAGTCGGCAATGTTGCCGCGATGGATCAAATCGCCATCATGTACGAGACCGGGCTTGGTGTGGGCAAAAACTCCCAAGAGGCCATGACTTGGTACGACAAGGCGGCGGATGCAGGAGATGCCCATGCCGCCTTCCGCATGGGTGACATATACGCGCTGGGCCTGGGCGTGGAAAAGGATTTCAAGCAGGCGATGGCGTGGTATCGCCGGTCAGCTACGGCAGGAAATACCCATGCCCGGGCCATCGTCGGCAGTTTGTACTTGGCCGGTGGCTACGGCGTAACTCAGGATTACCGGCGGGCGATGCTATGGTACGAAATGGCGGCCAGCGAGAATGACGCGACCGGTATGAGTGGTTTGGCCGTCTTGTACGAAAACGGCCTGGGGGTGCAGAAGGACATTAACCAAGCGCGCACCTGGTATGAAAAGGCCGCTGCGGCCGGGGACGCAGACGCGAAAAAGTGGCTTACGGACCATCCGGCCAATTGAGTTGCGTTGTGCGAAGGACGATGGATGATGTGGCAAGGTACGGCGGGCTTCAAACCCGCCACGAGAAGGCATCTGCTTATCCGCCTTCGTCGCAAGTTTTTGGGCATCGATCAAGATCGGCCAATCCCCGGCGAACCTCGATCAGTTTGCCCGGTTTTTTCAGTTGGGGACGGTCAATTTTGGTCCGGGAAGGGCCAAAATCAACGTCAAAACCCACTTGGAGCAGGGAATTAGCCCAAAATAGAGGCACGTTAACGATAAATAAGCCCTTGTTAAGGGGGTGTTAGACCCCTAATAGACCATGATTAAGCCGAAATAGCCAACATCACCACCCGCGAAATTTTGACGCCAATGCGGTTTGTTCGGAATGGGAGACCCATTTTTAGGAATTTCAGGCCCCTGACGCGGCGCGAAAAATTCATCCAGAAATGCAAGCTGATTTGGTAAGCCATGGGAAAACAAGGATTTATGGCGAAAATTAATGTGCGTCGTTTACGCCTAAGCAGTGTTGCCAAACAAGGGATCGCCGGCCAAGAATAACTGGCACTTTTGCAAATCGTGCTTGACCGGCACTGGCCGTTTCGACGATAATTACAGCGTGGTAAAGTATCGGCTGGAAAACATCGGTGAGCTGGCCCGGCAACTGGCGTTTACGCCGCATGATGCCCGGACGCTCCAGCTTTCCGCGGCCGAAAATCTCCTGCTGGAAATCGATCCGCTGCGGGCTTACCCGGCCGAGTTTATCGTCTATCGCATCACGGGGTATCATCCGCAGACGGCCGATCAAACTTTGCTCACCGGGCTGGCGTTGCAGCATGATCTGGGGCTGCTGACCGAGCAGGTGAGCGACACGCTGAATCTGCAAGCCGAGGCCAGCGAGCAACCGGTGCTGTCGATTGATGAGGTTTGCCAGCGGTTCAATGTGACCAGCAAGACGATTCAGCGGTGGCGGCGGCGCGGGTTGGCGGCACGGCGGGTGATTTGTGCCGATGGCAAACGCCGGGTGGGATTTTTGCTGGAGATCGTCGAACGGTATCTGGCCAAGAACCGCGATCAGGTGGACCGGGCGGCGAATTTTACGCAGGTGACCGCGGAGGAACACGACAACATTATCAGCCGGGCACGCCGGCTGGCGGTGCATTGTCAATGCTGCGTGAACGAAATTGCCCGGCGGATTGGGCGGAAGCTGAATCGTTCGCCGCTGACCATCGTGCATATTCTCAAGCGGCATGATGTGGAGTTTCCGGAGGATGCGATTTTCCGCCTGGCGGCCCAGCCAATCGGCGAAGAGGATCGCGGGCAGATCGTTAAGGCGTATCGCCGCGGGACCAGCATTAAGACGCTGGCCAAGCGTGCCTGCCGGCAACGCGCCGCGGTGTATCGCGTGATCGTGGAAGACCGGCTGGAGCGGCTGAACAAGCGCAAAGTGAAGCTGATCGACGATCCGCTGTACCATCAACCGGATGCCGCGGCGGTGATTGCGCAGATTGCCGCGCCGCAGGATGTGCTGGAAGACGCGCCGCGCACGGAAGACGTGCGTGTGCCGCGCGATTTGCCGCCGTATTTGCGGGAGCTGTACCGCACACCGCTATTGTCGGCGGCGCGCGAGCGGGCGCTGTTCCTGAAGATGAATTTCCACAAGTTCCAGTTCATCGCCGCCCGGCGGCGGCTCGAGCCGCAATTTGCCCGGATCCGCAATTTGCTGGAATTGGAAGCGATCCGCCGGGATATCGTCGAGACGAAAAACCAGATTGTGCAGGCCAATCTCCGCCTGGTGGTCAGCGTGGCCCGCAAACACGTGCGGCCGGGGCTGGGATTGATGGAATTGATCAGCGAAGGCAATATCACCCTGCTGCGCGCGGTGGATGCGTTTGACACGCATCGCGGCAACCGCTTCAGCACGTACGTCACGCTGTCGCTGATGAAGGAATATGCCCGCAGCGTGCCGCAGATGCTCGGCCTGACCCGGCCGGAAAAACTGTGCGACGAGGCGACGTTGGCCGGAGTGCCGGACCGCCACAGTGATGCCGGCGTTGCCGGGCTGTTGCATCGCGATCAGGTGCAGCAATTGATGACGCGGCTGGACCAGCGTGAGCGCGAGGTTTTGCTGGCGCACTACGGCCTGCGCGACGGCGTGGCCGCCACTTATGAGCAAGTGGGGCAGATGCTCAAGCTGCCCAAGCAGCGTGTGCGGCAGATTGAATTGCGTGCCATCGCCAAACTGCGCAACGCGTAACATCCCGCTGGGCCATGGCGCATGCCGCACTACCCCGCCGTTACGTGGTGAGCTTTCCGTCGGCATCCACCCCCCTTGTACCCGGTTCCACAAAATCAAAGGGCCACTACGGATTATCGACGATGGCGATTTTCTTTTCACCCTGAGCGGCCGGGGATTTGATGCCCGCCCCCTCATCATGCGATAAGACTCCCCGCTATGAAAACTGTTACGCTTGGCAAAACCGGCCTTTCCGTTCCACAACTGGCCTTTGGCGCGTTGCCCATTCAGCGCACCGAGGTGGATGTGGCCATCGGCATCCTCCGCAAGGCTTATCACGCCGGCATTCGTTTTTTTGACACCGCCCGCAGTTACTCCGACAGCGAGGAAAAACTCGGCCGGGCGCTGGGTGATGTCCGCCAGAATATCGTGCTGGCCAGCAAGACGCCGGCCACGGATGCCGAAACGGCCAAGGCCCACCTGGAGATCAGCCTGCGAAATCTGCGCACTGATTATCTGGACATCATCCAACTGCATAATCCCGAAGCGTTGCCCAATCCCGACGATGCCAACTCGGCCTATGCTGCCCTGCGGGACGCGCAGCGGCAGGGCAAGGTTCGTTTCATTGGCTTGACCAACCATCGTCGCGCGCTGGCCGAGCAGGGGGTTAGCTCCGGGCTGTTTGATACGCTGCAATTTCCGCTCAGCCATATTTCCTCGGCGGAAGATATGGCCTTGATCGACCACTGCCAGCAGCACAATGTCGGCGTGATTGCCATGAAGGCCCTATGCGGCGGGTTGATTACCAACATTCCCGCGGCGTTTGTCTTCTTCCGGCAATTCGACGACGTGGCGCCCATCTGGGGCATTCAGCACGAACATGAGTTGGACCAGTTTGTGGCATTGGAACACAACCCGCCGGCGCTGACGCCCGCGTTGCAGCAGGCCATGGATATGGATCGCCGCGAACTGGCCGGCAGTTTCTGCCGCGGCTGCGGCTATTGCCTGCCGTGCGCCGCCAACGTTCCCATTCCGATGGCGGCGCGAATGTCGTTTTTGCTTCGCCGGGCGCCCTATCAGCAATTCCTCACGCCGCAATGGCAGGAGCAGATGGAACGCATCTCCCAATGCACCGGCTGCCGCAAATGTGCCGAACGATGTCCCTACGGGCTGGACACGCCGCAGCTTTTGCAAACCATGCTGGAAGATTACCGCAGCTTCGCCGCCGCCCATGCCGCACCGGTCGGCGTATAGGCGTCCCCGTTCACGGGCCGTTATGGTTTCCAGCGGAACAGGTTGTTCTTACCGCCCCAGCCGCTGTTTTCCGTGAAGATCAGGTATTCCCCGTTGGATCGCTTGAAGGCGCGCAGACCCAAGGTGGCGTCTTCCCAGGCGCACATGCCGGCAACTTCCGGCCCGGCACACAAAATCTGCACCAGCTTGCCCGTGGCCAGATCGAACACATGCACTTCGCCCCAAAGGTTGGCCATGAACAGATAATCGCCGGCGATTTGCATGCCCATGTAGGCGTTGGGAAGATTGAAGGGATACGGCTTGGTCTCGTACATAAAGCAGCCTGGGTCCGTTTGCGGGTCGGGGTTTTTGATCTTCCAAGTCGAAACGCGATTGCCTTTGCTCCAGTCGTGGTAGCAGGCCAGGCAATACTGGGCTGGCGAAGTATCGCTGTCGCCCTTGCGGGCCACGGCGGGGTAGTAGACCACCATGATATCGCGCGCCGCATCGTAGTCGAGCTTGGGCCGCATTCCCCAGTCGCTCACCTTGGCCCCTTCCTCCGGGTATGGCTCGAAGGAAACGCCATTGTCCTTTTGGGATTGGTAAATCGGTACGCCTTTAGCGTTAATCCCCTTGAAGGCGAAATGCGTGATGCCCCGGCCTGTCACCCAAATATCGCCGTTGGCATCGACGCAGAAAAAGCAGATGGAACTGATATCGGTCCCATCAATTTTGGTGATTTCGTCCGGGTCCGGCTTGCCATCACCATTGGCATCAATCCACAGCTTGCGGCTGTGATCCAACGAGCCGCCGCAGGGTATGGCGAGCGTGCCGTCGTAGCGGAAGATATTGAAGGATTCGACGTCGCCCTGCCCGCTGGTGAACATAAACAGGCGATGCTCCGGCCCCAGGCGCCGCAGGATGGCTTGCGAATTGCTTGGCCGGAACGGCGTGCCGAAATTGCGCCAGTCCCAGTTGTAGGACACGTACTCCTGCGGGGTTTGTTCGTCGCTACGGGAAAGGTCGAGCCTGAGGTGGTTGTACGTGGCATAAACTTCCGTGCCGTCGCTGGCCGGATCAACATCGTAAGTGTTGCAGAAGAGGTGGCTGTTAAGCATCCAGCGGAACTTGCCAGCGGAATCGAAACTGCGCAGATCGGTGCCCTCAAAACCGCCGCCAACATAGACGTTGCCCAGGCCATCCACGCCCAAGCCATGGATGGCGGGAAAGCGGGCGTGATCGCCGGCGGCGGCATCGACAACCGTTCCCGGCTGCGCGCCGCTATAAATGCCGCCCTTTTCGCCGAAGGTTCGGTTTAACACCGGCGCTGAATCCAGCTTGGCATAGATGCGGACATTCAGATCGGCGCTGTTTTCGCCGACCAGTAATTCGTCTTTGCCGCGGTCGTAACCCAGCGCCAGCGGGTTCACCACGTCGGTAATGGCCCGACCGGTGAACGTGCCGTCGGTGCGGTAACATTTCACGGCGGCGGGATACTTGGCGGTCAGCAGGTTGCCCGTGGGATAATCGTTGCCGCGCTGAATGATCCACAACTCGCCGCGCTTATCGAAAATCATCGGGCCGGGGCGCTCAAACTTGAACGCGCGATCGACCAGCTCGGGCGATTCGCCCAGGAAATCTCCCACCGCCGGGCCGCCGCAGTTGATCGCCAGCACGCGTTTGCCCGCGGCGTCCAGGACTTCCAAGCCGCAAAGCCCCGGACCGCCATAAGAGCCAGAATTGACTATCACGTTGCCCTTGGCGTCGGCCTTATAACCGGGGAAATCCTTGATGGCCGCCTTGAGTACCCCACCGGCCAGTTCGGCCACATTGACGGTAACGCCATCCACTTCGCGCAGGCGATTACGCGGGTCGCAATTGGCCGGCCGGTCAACATATTCGGCCAAATGGCAACGCACGGTGTAGGTGTCGCCGGGCACAAAGCCGGGCAACGTGTAACGGAAACCTTCGCCAATACGCTGGGTTTGGTACACCGCCGCCGGCGCATAGGGGGTATCGCCGTCCGGCACGGACACCTTGGCCGGCGCGGTTACAATCATGTCGTTGGCTGCCCCAGCCACCTGATAGGTTTTCACGGGGGAAACGGTGGCGACGCGGATAAGGTTGTCGCGTGAGTCGGCCAGGAATAGTTCCTTGCCGTTGGATGCCAAGCCGCTGACCACACATTGGTTGCTTTTCCGGTCCAGTAGATTGACCGAGAAGCACAAGCGATCCGGCGCAAAGTCGGGTACGGCCGGGTCAAGCTCGGTGATGTAATCAACGGTGGCGACGAAAATATGTTTGTCATCACCGGTGATGCCGCCCTCGTTGGTTTGCGGCGTCCCGATCGGCAGCGGCCGGGCCACCTTGCCATCACGATAGGAGGTAACCGGTTGCCCGCCCTCGTCCCAGTAGGAACTGGTATAGCAGGTACCATCGGGCGCAACCCACATGGCCGACAAACCATTGGAGACATGGCTGTCATTATCACGGCAGCCGAAGGTGTTGCCCACCCAACTGGTTCGGTAGGGCATGTTTGCCGCGCCGATGGCAATGGAATCAAAGCTGGCGGTAACGGTATTGCCTTGGGCACCCCCGGCAACAAAAAAGCCGACTTCCACCGCGCCGTCAAAAGCGCAAGGCCCGCCGCTGTTGTTGGAAAGCATCGACCACAGCTTGCCGTCGTAGGATTTGTACACGGCGAAGTTTTTGCCCATGCGCACCATTTTCATCCACACCGGTGGTTGCTGAGCCAGCCGAACGCCGCTGTTGATGGACCTGGCCTGCTGGCCGGAATTTCCCGCCGGCAGCCGCGTGTGCCACGTTAAGTCGTTGTTCTTGGCCTTGTAGCTTACTGCCGTCACGCTACCGGTGGGGGAATGATCCGACCGCGCCATGATTCCGGCGACGCCATCACCTTCGCCCACCAAGCCGGTCAGGCGGGCGACAATTTGAAAATCACCCGCCGCGCGGCTGATGTACACAAAGCGCAGGTTGTCGCTGACGCCCAATCCCTTGCCGCTGCCGGCAATGGTCAAAATGGTTCCATCCCACTGATGGCTGCCCGCTGGGAATGGATCGCCAATGCCCACGTCCCGCCAGTCAAAATCACTGGCCAACGCAAAATTGGTGATAAACAGCACGACGACAAGGTGGAAAATCCAATTCGTTTTCATGTGCTTGCAACCTTTAGGCCAATCAAATCCAAAGCCTTATAAGCAAATCCAGATGCCGACAACATCATTTCGTACTGTTGGCATTTGCTGTCGTTGTGGTGTGGGACCGCGCGAAGACGCCGTCATTGGCCTGCCCAACTTGGTAAAGTGCAAAAACAAATCCAACGGAATCCGCATCCGCGAAGCGGCCGCCGGCTTTGATTTTTCGCGCCGTTGGCATTCTCATGAGCAACATGATTGTCAGTCAAACCATTTCCGCTTGTCGCCAGCAGCGCCGCAAGCTGGGTAAGTTGGCGTTGGTGCCCACCATGGGCGCGCTGCACGAAGGCCATTTGTCGTTGATCGCGATTGCCAAGAAACATGCCGAGCATGTGGCCGTCAGCATTTTCGTCAACCCCACGCAATTCGGCCCGCGCGAGGATTTCAGCAAATATCCTCGGCCGATTGAAGCCGATCTGGCCAAGTGCCAGGCCGCCGGGGTTGATCTGGTTTTCAATCCATCGCCCGAGGAGATGTACCCCACCTTGCCCAAGAGCATGGGCTTTCGCACGCAGGATAAATCCGGCGGGGTGCCGCCGGAATCACCTCCGCCGGAGATAGTCGTCGATTTGCCGACGATGGCCGGTGTGCTGGAAGGCCGCTTCCGGCCAACGCATTTCCGCGGGGTCTGCCAGGTGGTCGCCAAGTTGTTCAACATCGTGCAGCCGGATGTGGCCTGTTTCGGACAGAAGGATTTCCAGCAGCTACGCATCATCACCGCGATGGTGGAAGCGCTGAATTGGCCCATCGAAATCATCGCCTGCCCCACGCTGCGCGATCCCGACGGCCTGGCCAAAAGCAGCCGCAATCAATTCCTCAGCCCCGATGAGCGGCAACGTGCCTTGGCCATTAGCCGCGGTTTATTGCATGCCGAGAAGGAATTTTCGCAGGGCGTGAAGCAAACCAATCGGCTGGTGACGCTGGTGCAGAATATGATTTTGGAGGGCACGATTCAGGGAAAGGTGCCATTGTTGATTGATTACGTGGCCGCGGTGGATGCGTTAACGCTGAAATCAGTGGATCACATCGCCGTGCCAACGGTCATTGCGGTGGCCGCGCGCGTGGGCACCACGCGACTGATCGACAATGTGCTTCTCGATCCCACAAAAAAAGCCCACGGATAGCCATCCGTGGGCTTGGCTTGAAATCAACCAAATTCTTACGTCGCAATCTCTTCGGTCACCTTTTTCCGTCCAGCCTTCTTCCGCGCCGTTTCGCTCAGATATTCCTTGCGGATGCGGATGCTGGTCGGTGTGGCTTCCACCAGTTCGTCTTCTTCGATGTACTCCAACGCCTGTTCCAAGGTCATCTTGCGGGCCGGCTTCAGGATGATGTTCTCATCGCTGGCCGTCGTGCGCATATTGCTCAGCTTCTTGGCGGTCGTGGGGTTCACCACCATGTCGTTGTCGCGGGCGTTTTCCGCCACCACCTGGCCTTCGTAAACCGGCTCGCCCGGCTCCAGGAACATCACGCCACGCTCCTGCAAGTTGTTTAACGCAAAGGCGTTGATCGAACCGGTGGAGTTGCTGACCATCACCCCGTTGGCCCGGCCGGGAATGTCGCCGCGCATCGCGGCATATTCGTGGAAGTTGTGGTGCATGACCGCCTGGCCTTGCGTGGCGGTCATCATGCGCGTGCGCAGTCCGATCAAACCGCGCGCGGGAATGGTGAATTCCAGGTGAACCTGCCCTTGGCGATTATCCATACGCACCAGTTCGCCACGGCGATTGCCCACCAGTTCCATGGCCCCGCCGAGATTTTTCTCCGGCACATCCACGACCAGATATTCCACCGGTTCCAGCAGGTCGCCATTTTCATTGCGTTTCATGATCACGTGCGGCTTGCTGATAGATAGCTCGTAACCCTCACGCCGCATGTTTTCAATCAGGATGCCTAAATGCAGCAAGCCGCGGCCGGAAACTTTGAAGGCGTCTTTGTTGGCGGCTTCTTCCACCTTCAAGGCCACGTTGGCTTCCAGTTCTTTATCCAGCCGTTCGCGCAGATTGCGGCTGGTGATGTATTTGCCTTCGCGGCCAGCAAATGGGCTGTCGTTCACGCTGAACATCATGGTCAGCGTCGGCGGTTCAATTTCGGTGGCTTCCAGCGGCTGCGGATTGAGTACCTCGCAGACGGTGTCACTGATGTCCACGCTTTCCAGGCCGATCAACGCCACAATGTCGCCGGCTTCGGATTGCTCGGCATTCTTGCGGCCAAAGCCGTCGAACACCTGCACCTGCGGCACCTTGGTTTTGATGATCGTGCCGTCGCGCTTCACCACCGCCACCTGCTGGCCGGTGCGGATGACGCCGTTGAAAATACGCCCTACGCCAATCCGGCCCACATAGTCATTGTACAGAATGTTACTGATGCGCAACTGGAGCGGTTTGTCCGCATCGCCGTGCGGCGCGGGAATGTATTTCAAAATGGCTTCAAAGACCGGCGTGATGTCTTTACCGGGTTCTTCCAGCTTCCAAGTGGCCACGCCGGCGCGGCCGCTGGCGTAAATCACCGGGAAATCCAGCGCTTCATCGTCGGCGCCCAATTCCACGAAAAGATCGAACACTTCATTCAGCACCGCATCGGCGCGGGCATCGTGCCGGTCGATCTTGTTGATCACCACGATGGCGCGCAATTCATGCTGGAAGGCTTTCTTCAGCACAAAGCGGGTTTGCGGCATAGGGCCTTCGGCGGCGTCCACCAGCAGGAACACGCCGTCCGCCATGCTCAGCACGCGTTCAACTTCCCCACCGAAATCGGCGTGGCCGGGGGTGTCGATCAGGTTGATTTTCACGGTCTGACCGGTGGCCGGATCGACATGGGTGATGGCGACATTTTTCGCCAGGATGGTAATGCCACGCTCGCGCTCCAGCGGATTGGAATCCAGCATGGTGTCCTGCACCTGGTTATCGCGGAAGTTTCCGCTTTGGCGCAGCAAGGCGTCAACCAAGGTTGTCTTGCCATGGTCAACGTGGGCGATGATGGCGACGTTGCGAATATCGGTACGCACTTTGTTCATTTTATTCTATCGTTCCTGTTTCCGTTACGGGTTTCCCGTGTTTGGGGGTAGGTATGATACCGCGTTCCGGGGACGAATGCCACCGCTGGTGGGAAAAATGTAACCAAGGGCGTGGCCAAACATCCGGGGAGGCTTTTTCCCGCCGCCGCCTTCCGCACCTCTTGGTTACCCCCTCACCCTGTCATCTTTCCGCCTTCCCCTCCCCCCCAGGCCGAATAGGTAAGAACCACGCTCACTATACAAAACTTTACACTTTTTGATTCCGCTGAAAAACCCTCCCTTTTCGGTGGGACGCTATTGACTGTATATACGACTAATATATAATACGCCGGTCATAACCCGGAGTACCCATGAGCCTGCCCGAACTGTCGCCGCAAATGAAC
>Ga0316217_10000623_pt1 | contig 49261 bp, 42 predicted proteins | sample 1anoAmetaG_FD_203633 | JGI IMG/M metagenome (GOLD analysis project Ga0316217, IMG submission 203633) | Freshwater microbial communities from Trout Bog Lake, Wisconsin, USA - 1anoA | ecosystem: Environmental > Aquatic > Freshwater > Lake > Hypolimnion/Profundal zone | place: USA: Wisconsin...
GTCCAGGTCACCATCAACGAGCAAAAGGCTGACTTTACCGTGAGGCTCAACCATATCGAAAAGGGGCTGATTATCCGCGACAATCAGGTTGAGGTTTACGGCAAAGATGGGGATCTCATCAGTGGTACGGAAGGCGGCAGCATCCTCGACGGGGTAAAAGATGCATGCATCCTGATCACCACGAATTGGGCTGCGGATCGGTTGGAGAAAGTTAAAGAAACTGCTCACTGAAATCTTAGAGGACGTAGTTCTTCGGCTTATCTTTCGGGGCCATTTCATCCCAAATTAAAATATTCAGAAACCGATATACACATAAAATAAGCATCAAACGATGCTAAAATAGATGCATAGGAGATCCTATGAGAACAACCCTTGCTCTCGACGACGAGCTGGTGCGGATGGCCCAGGAATTCACTGGCGTGGCCGAAAAGACGGCCCTCGTCCGCGAGGCTCTCAAGTCTCTCATCGAGCGCGAAAGCTCCCGCCGCCTGGCAGCGCTGGGAGGCGCCATGCCCAGGCTGAAAGATATTCCGCGCCGCAGGGTGGCGGAGAAGTGATCCTCGCCGACACCTCGGTTTGGATCGAGCATTTTCGCGTTGGCAGCGATGAACTTCGCAATCAACTCACCCGGCGGCAGATTGTGATGCATCCCTTCATTGTTGCTGAACTGGCCCTGGGCTCCCTTTCAAAGCGCGCTGCAACCCTTGCTTATCTGGAACATTTACCCGCTGTACACGTAGCGCAGCTTGACGAGGTGCGCCAGATGATTGAGGCCCGTTCTCTTTACAGCCTGGGCCTCGGGTTAATCGACGCTCACCTGATAGCTTCAGTCTTTATCAACCCATCCACGCAGTTGTGGACCAAAGACAAACGGCTGCGCGGAGTGGCCGCGGCTCTCGGCATTCACGCAAATCTGCCATGAGCAACTGCCGTATCGGGTAATCCATCAGCGCTCAGCGCATGAAAAACCCAATCTGTGCTACACTGTAGTTGCGCTCAGTGATTTGGCCGTGAGCGGCGGTTTGCCCCTACCAAGGCAAGTTTAGCCTGGCACAGTTTTCCCCAAGCCCCTACAGCGTAATCCACATGAGTCTCCCATCCTGGGGGCCTCTGCCATGGGTCAAACCAGGCCCGGCAGAAGACTATGCGATCGTCGCCTCTTACCGAGGATGCCGCGCAAGCAAACCAGGAAGCGTTTGAAAGCGTGGGAGCGTGGAGCCGGCCGGCACTGAGCCGTCTGGCGATGAAGTAGCGTGCGGCAGCTCCGGGCCTCGGGCGTTCTCCCCTTGAATGTCTACCGGTCAGTCTTTAGATTCGACTTTCGGTTCTCCCTTACGCATATCGATAAGCAGGCTCGCGCCCTACCATGGGTATGCGCGCCTCCATGTCCGGTTCCGATTGCAGGCCTCAGGGAAACTGGCGCTCGCGGAACCCAACAGGAATGTACCCTATTTTGACGACTCAGTTTTCTCAGTTCTCTCTTTCGCCCGCCCTGATGGCGCGGCTTGACGCTAATAAATTCGTAACCCCCACCCCGGTGCAGGCCGCCTGCATTCCTCCCGCGCTCGAAGGCCGCGATGTGCTGGCCACCGCGCAAACAGGAACCGGCAAGACGCTCGGCTTCCTGATCCCGATCATCGAGACGCTGCAAAAGGCGGAAGGCAAGGGCGCGCAGGCTTTGATTCTGCTGCCCACGCGCGAATTGGCCATGCAGGTGGAGCAGGCTTTTCTCTCTGTTCGCACCAGTTCCGCGCAATCCGTCGCGCTGGTTGTCGGCGGATTGGCCGAGCGCTCGCAACTCGATGCCATTCGCCGCGGAGCGCGGCTCATCGTCGCCACCCCCGGCCGCCTCGAAGATTACATCAAGCGCAAGCTTGTTCGTCTTGATGGAGTAAAAATTCTCGTCCTCGACGAAGTGGACCGCATGCTGGACATGGGCTTTCAGCCGGCCATCGCGCGCATCGCGGCCACGCTGCCTGATGTGCGGCAAACCTTGTGCTACTCCGCCACTCTCGAAGGCGCGGTAAAAGACGTAGCGCGCAAATACCTCAACAATCCCGCTCGCATCGAGATCGGCTCGGTGCTCAAACCGGCGGAAAACGTCGAACTGCGCACCTTTGAAGTGGAAGCAGACAAGAAGCAGGAGTTGCTTGAGCATCTTCTGGGCGCCGAGCAAGGCAGCTTCCTGGTCTTCGTGCGCACCAAGCACGGAGCCGACCGCGTAGCGCGCCGGCTGGTTCGCAGCGGACACTCGGCCACGCAGATTCACGGCGACCGCTCGCAGGCCCAGCGCAACCAGGCCCTGCGCAGCTTCTCCGAGGGCCGTCACCGCGTTCTTGTTGCCACTGACGTAGCCGCTCGCGGCATCGATGTGGCCAACGTGGCGCACGTCATCAACTTCGACATACCCAAGATGGCCGAGGATTTCGTCCATCGCGTTGGCCGCACCGGCCGCGCCTCGGCGCACGGCGTAGCTTCCACCTTTGCCGGCCCGGCAGAGCGCGGCGATCTCAAAAAAATCGAGCGCACGCTGTCGATTTCGATGAAGCGGTATCGCGTGCGTTCGGCTGGCACCGAAAAAGCAGCGTAATAATACGGGTGCCGGGTGCCCTACCTTCGCCGATGCGAGTTCTTTGCGCATCGGTTAAGGTGGGATATCTATAACTAGAGTTCCTTATCCACTTTGACTGTATTCGAGCATTTCCTAATTTCCTGCCGCGCCCTTGAGTCTTGCCAGGATGGTTTGTTTCTCCAGCGCAATCACATCCTTGCCACCGGGATATTTATTGCTCGATTCATACTCAAATCGCTGTTTGTATTTCAAGGTTGCCGCGTCATAGGTATAGCCCGATATCTCAAAGTGATGTGCTTTGGCGCGGGATTCAGCGTTGGAGGTGAAATTATCATCGTCCCATAAATTATTGGCTATTATGATAATCGGCATTGGTGAGAGATTCTCAATCTGCCAATCACTCCATTGTCCGCTGTTGGCTGATGTGATTTCGACTGGCGGCAGAAGATTCACCGGCTGCTGGTTATGTTCGTCGAGTAACACGAGGTCCATAGTTCCATCGCTTGCGCCCATCGAAATTGCGGTTACAAGGATTAGTCTGCGCCCGGATGCAAGTATGATAGGCTTTGCTGTCACATCACTGTATCCGTCCCGTGCATTCCAGCAATGCTCCGCCTTTCCGTAGGCAAAACAAACACGTCCGCCTTTTTCTTCTCCAATGTTGCCTGCTCCTTGGTAGACCTTGTAGGGATTTGGTGAGGTGTTTGATGCGGGGGCCTTCTGAGCGCACAAAGGCATCGGTAAAAAGGCGGCAATCAAAAAAAGTGAAAAAGAACAAAAAAGAGAATATTTCATAGCGATCTCACGTTTTAGTAGTCTGGGGTTCAGAGCTTGGCCCGTGGGGTTGCAGCGCTCTACTTCAGCTTCATCTCAAAGGCCCACGGAAATAATTCATTGAATCGCATGGTGCGGTTTCCAGCAGCGGCGGGAAAGATTACCGGCGCATCGGGCTTGATGAACTCGGCCAGCACCTGCCGGCAGGCGCCGCAGGGTGGGCTGGCGGCCTCATTCAAATTGGCAACGGCCACAGCTTCTACGCGAATCTCCGGCCCGAATTGGGAAACAGCCTTGACCAATGCGGTACGCTCCGCGCAGATGGTCAGCCCGAAGCTGACATTCTCCACGTTGGCTCCGGTGACTATCTCGCCATTGGCCAGCAGCAGCGCCGCGCCTACGCGGAAGTGCGAGTAGGGCGCATAGGCTTGCAGTGCGGCCTGGCGCGCCTGTTCGAGCAGCTTCATCATTTCGGGTTCGTTCGTATTGGTCTGGTCCATTCTCTCTCCGGTATCTCTAACGCGCGGATATAAAGGCTATAGCATTTGGGGGCCGCTCCACAAGTTGACCCCGGATTTCTGCTCCTTTCCGCACCCTGCTCCTCAAGTTAACTCTCCACTCTCCGATAAGGCCTTTGAGTACTCTCTGTGCCGGGAGCGATCATTCCGGCCGGGCGGATGAGTGGGCGCAATGGATGAATTGACGAGAGAATTCCTGATTGAAAGCCAGGAAGGGCTGGACCGCATGGAGCGCTGCCTGACAGAGCTGGAGGGGCGGCCTGAGGATGCGGCGCTGATCGGCGATATCTTCCGTTCCGTTCACACCATCAAGGGGACCACCGGATTCCTGGGCTTCAAGCGGCTGGAAAAGCTGGCGCACGCCGGAGAAAACCTGCTCGGCCTGCTGCGCGAAGGCAAGTTGACCGCGGATCGCCAAATCATCACCGGCCTGTTGCAACTGCTCGATGGGCTGCGTTCAATTCTCAAGACCATTGAGTCGGAAAGCAGCGAGGGCACAGGCGAAGACAGCGTTCTCATCGGCTGGCTCGAAGAGTTGCAGCATCCGGCGCAGGCGCAGGTTGAACAGCCTGCCCATGCCGTTGCCGTTGCTCAGGCCGTGTGCTTCGCTCCGGCGGAATCCGTTGCCGCGCCGCCTCCGCTCGCTTCTTCATCACCAACTGCCGAGTTTTTGCAACCCCTTCCGGCTCCAGCGCCGGTCTCCAGGCCATCTGCCGAGCCCGAAGCCGATGCCGCGCGCCCTCGCGTGCAGGCAAGCGCCGCGGAGAGCACGCTGCGTGTCGATGTTGTGTTGCTGAATCGCATGATGAACCTCGTTGGCGAACTGGTGCTGACCCGCAACCAGGTTTTGCAGGCGACCTCGGCTGATCCCAACATGACGCTGCTCAGCCGCCGCCTGGATATGGTCACCGCCGACCTGCGCGAGTCCGTGATGAAGGCCAGGATGCAGCCCGTCTCCAACATCTTTTCCAAGATGCCGCGCATTGTGCGCGACCTCTCGCAATCGCTTGGCCGCCGCGTGCGCCTTCAGGTCGAAGGCCAGGAGACGGAACTCGACAAGAGTTTGCTCGAGGCCATCAAAGACCCGCTGACTCATGCGGTGCGCAATTCACTCGACCACGGCATCGAGTTGCCCGCTGAGCGCCAGGCCGCGGGCAAAGACCCCGAAGGAACGCTGAAGCTGAAGGCCAGCCAGGAAGGCAGCCACGTCGTCATTGAAGTCTCCGACGACGGCGCAGGCATCAATGTGGAAAAGGTCCGCCAAAAGGCCATCGAGCGCGGCCTTATCACAGCGGAGCAAGTCTCCCGCATGGGCGAGCGCGAATTGCTGCAATTGGTATTTCTTCCCGGCTTCTCCACTGCCGCTGCTGTCACCAATGTCAGCGGCCGGGGCGTGGGCATGGACGTGGTGCGCACCAATGTGGAGAAGATCGGCGGCAAGGTGGAGATCGACTCCCGCGCGGGCAAGGGCACCACGCTGCGCATGAGAATTCCGCTCACCCTGGCCATCATCCCCGCGCTCATCGTGCGCAGCATCAGCCAGAGCTTTGCCCTGCCCCAGGGAGCGCTCTCGGAACTTGTGCATATTCCCCCCGAAAAGGCCGCCTCGGCCATCGAATGGATTGAAAACGCGCCGCTCTACAGGCTGCGCGGCAAGCTGCTGCCGCTGATTTTTCTTGATCGCCTGCTGATGCCCGGCGTACAACATACTATCGCCACCGAGCGGGACAACTTCATCGCGGTCCTCGACGCGGACGGCCGCCGCTTCGGCTTGGTTGTGGATGGCCTCGCCGATCCCGAAGAGATCGTCGTCAAGCCGCTCTCGGCGGTGCTCAAAGACATTGGCCTCTTCTCCGGCGCAACCGTGCTGGGCAATGCCGAACTGGCGTTGATTCTTGATCCGGGGTTGATTGCCCAGAAGGCCGGAGTCAACATGCGCGAAGCAGAATCCTCCCAAACCGACGCGCTTGAAGCCGATGCCGCCAATGCACTCGATTATCTGCTGGTCGAAGTGGCTGGCCGCCAGGCTGCGGTGCCGCTTGCAGACGTGTTGCGCATCGAGCAGTTGCCGCTCTCGCGCATCGAGTACATCGGTTGCCGGCCGGTTCTCAACTTCGAGGGACAACTTCTCCCCGTCGAGGATTCGGGCGGCGTACTCGCGGCAGTGGAAGGCAATCCCAACTCGCAGATTATCGTCGTGGTTTGCCGCGAAGGAAATCGCCATGTAGGCATTGCGGTTTCTCATGTACTTGATGTGGCAGCGGGCGGCGACCTCTTCGAGGCCGGCACCAACCAGCGAACCGGCGGAGTCACGCTGCTCAAGAGCCGCGTCACCGGCATCGTTGACCTGGGGGCAGTGGTTCCGCTGCCCCCAGGCGAACAGGTGTCTGCCGAGTGGAACCTGAAAGCGGAGACAGTGGCATGAGCACACCAACGGCTGCATTGCATCGCAGAGATAAAACGGCGGCGACGCTGATGGAGTTGTGTACGGTTCGTCTGGGAAGCGCAACCTTCGGCGTTCCCATCACCCACATTCTCGAAATCGTCGGCGCGGCCCGTCCCCAGCCGGTTCCGCTCGCGCCGGTCTTTGTCGGCGGGTTGGTGCATTATCGAGGCGACGTCCTCACCACCGTCAGCCTTCGCCAGTTGCTGGGCCTTCCGCCCCGCGATGGCCGCCAGGATCTCCTCGTCATCGAATGTGCCGGCGGTATCTTTGGCCTGCTGGTCGATGCGGTCAGCGAAGTGCTCACCGTCTCATCTGCCGACTTCGAATCTAACCCCTCAATTTTGGACGAGCGCAAGCGAGCCCTCTTTGCAGGAGCCTGCAAGCTCAAAGACTCCCTGCTCGTCATGCTCGACCCCGAGCAACTTGACCCCATGCGGCTGAGTGCGGCCCGCGCCACATAAGAGTTTGCGCGCAGATGAACGGAGGTGACCATGCGAGCTTTGATTGTTGACGATTCCCGCTTCGTGAGAAGTTTCCTGCGCGGCCTGCTCGAACCCAAGGGAATCGAGTGTGAAGAAGCCGCTGACGGCCAGGCTGGCATGGAGCAGTTGAATACCCGCGAGCCTTTTGACATCGCCCTGGTTGACTGGAATATGCCGGTGATGGATGGGCTGGAGATGCTTAAGCAGTTGCGCGCCGGAGGATTCAGCGAGATCAAGGTCATGATGGTCACCACCGAGGCCGAAAACGACTTCATTATCCGCGCCCTCGATGCCGGCGCCGACGAGTACCTGATGAAACCCTTTGACGACGAAGCCCTCACCGAAAAACTGGCCATGCTTGGCCTGGTGGAGGCCTGATTCATGGCCCCTGACCGCCATACCCGGATTTTGATTGCCGACGACTCGGCGGTCATGCGGAGCCTCCTGCGCGCCGTGGTCGGCAGCAATGCAGGCCTCGAGGTTGCAGGAACCGCCGCCGACGGCGAATCCGCTTTGAGCGCCATTGAAACCCTCCGCCCCGACCTCGTCCTGCTGGATGTCGAGATGCCGGTCATGGATGGATTGGTCACTCTGCGAAAGTTGCGCGCCCGCGGACACAATATGCCGGTCATCATGTGCAGTTCGCTCACCCAGCGCGGCGCGCAGGTCACCATCGAGGCCCTCGCCTGCGGGGCATCCGACTATGTTGCCAAGCCCGCCGGACAATCAGGGCGCGAGGCGGCCATGCAGGCGCTCAGCCAGGATCTCATTCCCAAAATTCACGCTCTCACCCACCAGTCGCATACCGCGCCCCCCAGTGCTGTGCAAAGCCTCATGCCGATGCGGATTTCGCCTTTGCCCAGGGTTCAACCAATCTCCACCTTTCCCACGGCGTTGGTCATCGGCGTCTCCACCGGCGGCCCGGCGGCGCTCGATATCCTGCTTCCGGCGCTGCCGGCCAGCTTCCCGCTTCCCGTCCTGATTGTCCAGCACATGCCGGAACTGTTCACCAGCCTGCTTGCCGAGCGGCTCAACTGCCGCTGTCCTTTGCACGTGCTGGAGGCAACCGAGGGAATGTCCATCTCCGCTGGAACAATCTACATTGCCAAAGGAAACTGGCACCTCGAAGTGCTTGCCTCCTCGCGCATTGGATTGCCGAACACGCTGCGCCTCAGCCAGGGCGCTCCGGAGAACCACTGCCGCCCCGCCGTCGATGTGCTCTTTCGTTCCGCGGCCGCGGTATACGGCTCAGGTCTTCTCTCCGTCGTGCTCACCGGCATGGGCTCCGACGGTTTGATAGGCGCGCGCATCATCCGCGAGCACGGCGGCGCTGTGCTTGCCCAGGATCAGGCCTCCAGCACAGTCTGGGGAATGCCCGGCGCCGTCGCCAACGCGGGTTTGGCGAACAAGGTGCTGCCCCTGCATTCCATCGCCGCGGAAATCCTCCGGCTCGCAGGCCGGTACAACTCGGAAGCCCGTGAGCTTCGGGAAACGGTCGTCTAGTCATGCAAACCTCGTCCAGCGTTGACTACGCCTATCTGCGCCAACTCGTCTTCGGCCTCTCGCAAAACGTCCTCGACCCCTCGCGCGATTATCTGTTTGATACCCGTCTCACCAAGCTGCTGCGCAACCAGGGAATGACTCATCTGGATGAACTTGTTCAGCACCTCAAACTCCGGAAAAATCCGCTCCTCGAACGCTCCATCGCCGAGGCCATGACCATCAACGAAACCAGCTTTTTTCGCGATGGCCGCCCCTTCGAACTCTTGCGCACCGAACTGCTGCCCAAGTTGATCGAGGCGCGCAGGACCATGCGCGCCCTCCGCTTCTGGAGCGCCGCCTGCTCCACCGGCCAGGAAGCCTACAGTCTGGCCATGCTTATCCAGGAGCATTTCCCGCTGCTTGCCGGTTGGAATATTCGCTTCGAGGGCACGGACATCTGCGCTGAAGTGGTCGCCAAGGCCCAGGCTGGCTCGTACCACCGCATCGAGATGAACCGCGGCCTGCCCGCCCGCTTTATCGTCCGCTACTTCGATCACGCCGGAGAAGACTGGACGGTCAAACCGGAAATCCGCCGGATGTGCAGCTTTCGCCAGGCCAATCTCTGTTCCTCGCCGCTGCCCTTCAATCGCCACGAAGACCGTTTCGACGTCATCTTCCTGCGCAACGTCATGCTCTACTTTTCGCAGGAGACGCGCAAAACCCTGCTGGCGGGCATTCACAAAGTTCTCGCTCCCGACGGTATGCTCTTTCTCGGCTCCAGCGAGCAGCCCGCCGACCCTTCCATCTGGACCCCTGTCCTCGCCGGCGGAACCTGTCACTTCCGCCCGCGCCAGCCAAGCTGATGATTTGCCATCGTGAGCAACTTGACCCGCGTCGCTCAGGTTCCGTCGTAGCGAACCACACATCTACCCTCTGGTTGATCGGGCACGAAACACTAAATTTACCAGATGTCTGAACCAACTAATGGGCCTGCGTTTGCCAGAGGGGAAACCTCGAGCCAGGGACTGTCGCATCGCGCAGGCAAAAATACCGAGCCGTTGCTGCGCGGCTCGGTGCAAAACTTTGTGCGCTCCGTGAACGGCGAACTATGCGTGAACCTTCTTCCGCAGCAACATCGCCAGGCCCAGCAGCCCGGTTCCCATCAACACAAGGCTCCCCGGCTCCGGCGTCACGTTAACGCCGACATCGGAAACAACAAAGGTTTCGTCGTTGTAATTGAAATCAGAGTGGGCGGGACTGCCGTAATTATTCCAGGTCCCCGGCTCATCCTCCATGCCAATATAAGTGCCAGCCGAAATGGCTGTTCCGTTCAGTGTCCCGCCCGCCCACGCGGTTGCATAGGCGTGATTTTCCCCGTCTTCGCTGGTTGCGGGCATTGACGTTAATACAACTCCATTGGGATAGTCTGTCTTGTTCAGGGTCTTATCCCAGATCTCAAACTCCAGTACATCGCCCGCTTTTACCGGCAGAAAATTTGTCATTGTTCCGGTTGTTGTCGTCTGATTGTCGAATAGCCATCCGCTGGATGTGCCCTGGGTGATGTCCACTAACTGGATGTAATCCACAGATAATGCCTTGCCCCCGGATGCAGCGCCTCCGAGCACGAACTGCCCCGTCACTTCCCCTGTCTTCAATGCGGTGAACACATCGGTTGGCGCTACGTGCCCTGGGTTAGGGTACGGTATTGTCGCTGCCCTGGACTGCAATGCGCCTGCTGCGATTGCGAAGGCTATGAGAATTTTGTGAATTTTCATCGAATTGCATTCCCTTCTACTGCGCGATTACGAGTTATCACTTGCGTGTGGAGTGAGAGCGTCCTAGGCGTGGACTTTCTTGCGAACCAACACCGCAACGCCCAGCAATCCGGTTCCCATCAGCACCAGGCTGCCCGGTTCCGGCGTTGCGCTGGGGTCATTGGCGCCCACATCCGTGAACACGAATGTATCGTCGTTGTAGTTGAAATCGGAAATGCCTGTGTAACCGTAGAAAGACTCAGGCAGATCTTCCATGCCAACGTATGTGCCAGCCGGAATGTTGACCCCATTCAGAGTGCCGCCGGCAAATGATGTGGAATAGGCGTGATTCAAACCGTCATAGCTGTTTGCGGGATTTGAAGAGAGAATAATGCCATTCGGGTTGCCCGTCGTTGTCAGGTAGGCGTTGCGCAATTGAAACTCCAAAACGTCGCCCGCCTGCACGTTTCCAAAATTAGCGGTTGCACCGGCCACCGTCGTTTGATTGTCAAAATGCCAGCCGGTATCCGCGGAAGGGTTGGTCAGGTCCAGCATCTGGACATAATCCAGGTCGCCTGCGTAGCCGCCGGAGGCCGATCCGCCCAGTACGAAATACCCGGTTATCACTCCCGTCGCTGTAGCTGTGAAGGTGTTGGTTGGCGCAACATGGCCCACGTTCTGATATGGAACCGAGCCGGCCATGGCGTGCGCGGCGAATAGTGCAATCACCGCCGCCGCTAGAATCTTCAGTGTTTTCATCTGTGCCTCAAACTTTCGCTTGCTGAACTGTTGCCAGTTTTATCCAAATGAGTTTTTAGCTGTATCCCGCTTCCGGGGCCGCCAATACCCCTTTAGGGGCACACGGGATTGAAATCGCCGGATTTTGATTGCGCGGGTCGCGATTCAATGGACTTGCGTCCGTTTGCAGAGAATTATCCCCGCTCGGCGCACACGATGAATTGAGAAGTTCAGTAGAAGAGATGGAGGGCGTAAGTCCGACTATACGAAGGGAATTCAGAGATCACTGTCTGCTACTGTCAGGAAGGCGGCCGGCTCATTCTGTCAGGGATGTGACCGATCCGCACCACGACGAATAAGCCCCCCTATTTACTTTGTAACTGTGAAACTGTGATGGATTAAGGTGCGACTCAGCCTTTTGCCGGCAGCTTCAGTCCCAGTTCCCGCATTGCAATTTGCAGGTCGGCCCAGGCTTCCTTCTTCTGCCGCGGGTCGCGCAGCAGGTACGCAGGGTGGTAGGTGACGATGAGTTTGGTCCCGCGCACTCCGTGTACACGCCCTCGCAGCCCGGCCAGCGGCTGCCGCGCGCCCAGCAGCCAGGTTGCCGCCGTCGCCCCCAGCGCGACCAGTACCTCGGGCCGCACCACGTCGATCTGGCGAAAGAGGAACGGCGAGCAGGTGGCGCCCTCTTCCTGCTCCGGCACGCGGTTGCCCGGCGGGCGGCACTTGACCACGTTGGCGATATAGACCTCTTCGCGCTTCAGTCCCATGGCAGAGATCATGTTGTTGAGCAGTTGCCCGGCTTTGCCGACAAACGGCAGTCCCTGCGCGTCCTCGTCCGCACCCGGGCCTTCGCCGACAAACATCAGCCGCGCGTTGGCCGAGCCGTCGGCGAAGACCAGCTTGTTGCGGCCAGCGTGCAGGGCGCAGCGAGTGCAGTCGCCTATCTCATCGCGGATGAGTTGTAGAGCTGCGGCACGTTCAGCGGCGGGGAGAGCAGTAGAGATTGCCGGGGCGGCAGGAAAAGGTTTGCGGGGAGAAATGGCTTGTTCCTCCGGGGAAATGCTCTGAGATGCGAATTCGGTTTGGGGTTCGGGCTGGGCGGCTAACTGGGCGAGAAGAGCAGGGTCCACAGGCCGGCGGTAAAACTCGGTAAGGCCCAGATCGCGGTAGAAACGGACCCGGGCCAGCAGGGCTTCGCGGTTCACGGGATCGGGCAATTGCGCCAACTTCTTTACTCCACAGTCACTAGCTTGACTCAACCGCCTGCTGCATCATCCTGGAGAAGACCCTGGAAAAATTAACTAGCCAGGAAAGGAATGGCGGGCCCTTCCACTGCCGGCTTGACCACCGGCACATCGGCTTTAACGTAGGCGATTTTGCCGGCGTCAATTTCGTCCTGGGCAATGCGGCAGGGCTTGTTGGACTGGGTGGAGACGAGGGCGTGGGAGCCGCTCTGCAGTTGTCGAGCGCGACGAGCAGCGACCATCACCTTGCGGTAGTTCGAGTCGAAACCGGTTTCAATCGTCATCTGAATCATCTCCAAAATCAAACTGCTGCTGATCTGGCGGCTTACCGATATTGAAAGCCTCCAGCACGGGCTTCAGCCGCTCCTCCGAGTTGACTTGCAGGCAGCCGGCTGCCACTTCCAGCACCCGGTGCGAGCGATAAGCAATCGGCTCGGAGTTGCGATAAAAACGTTCCGCCAGCACAATGGCTTCCAGTTGCGCCACCGCCCGGTCCAGAACGTCATTGACCAAAATATAGCCGTATTCGCGATAATTCTCAATTTCCCTGCTGGCCTCGCCCAGCCTGCGGAAGACTTCTTCTTCGTTCACCACACCCTCGGCGCGGCTGCGATTGCGCAGGCGAGTGCGCAGAACCCGGGGGGTCGGCGGCAGGACGAAAATGCTGACCGCTTCGGGCATGGCAGTCCGCACCTGAGCGGCTCCCTGCACGTCAATATCCAGCAACAGGTCGTGGCCCTCGCGGCGTGCCTGCTCAAGGGAACTGCGTGCCGTGCCGTAGTAGTTGCCAAAGACTTCTGCGTACTCCATAAACATGCAGGCGGCGATCATCCGCTCGAATTCTTCGCGGGAAACAAAGTTGTATTCGCGCCCGTTCTGTTCAGAGCCGCGCGGGGAGCGCGTGGTCCAGGAGACAGAGAACTCGATGCCGGTCAACTGCTTGCGCACCTCGTTCACCAGCGTGCTCTTGCCCGAGCCCGAGGGCGCCGAAATAATAAAGAGAATTCCCGCCACGATGAATCGTCCTTGGGGCGCGTCCGTTCCGGCTTTCGCCCGCCGTTCCTCTTATTCTACGTTCTGAATCTGTTCGCGAGCCTTTTCAATCTCCGATTTCATGGAGAGTCCCAGCTCCGTGATACGGGTTCCCTTGCCGCCAGCGCTCCCGGTCTTGGAAAGCATGGTGTTGGCTTCGCGATTCATCTCTTGCAGCAAAAAGTCTAGTTTTTTGCCGACTTCACCGCCCGCCGACAGCAATTCCCTGAAGTGGCCGATGTGCGTGGTCATGCGCTCCAGTTCTTCCGCAATATCGCTGCGTTCCACCATCACGGCAACTTCCTCCAGCAGCCGCTGCCGGTTAAACTCCGGGCCGGTAGCCGCCAGCAGGCGCTCGGCAAGACGCTCCTGGTAGCGCTGTTCCACCTCGGGGCGCAACGCTGCAACCCCTTCAGTGGCTTCGGCCAGCCGGTCCAGCGTCCCATGAAGAATGGCCTCCAGATCCGCGCCTTCGCGCGCCCGCATCGCTTTCAACTCGTCGAGAAGCGGCCCAACCTCCCGTCGCACGCTGGCCGTCAAAGCTACCAGGTCTTCGTCGCCGTTCGAGCTATTGTTGTTCTGCAACGCCCCCGGCAGGCGCAAAATGGCGTTCAGGTCCGGCTGGCCGCCGAGGCCATGCTCTTCACGCGCCGCGGCGAAGGCAGCCAGAAAACCATTTACAAGCTCTCGATTGTAGCCTGCGGCCTGCTGCGCGGAGCGATCAATGGAAAGAGTCAAATCCACATGGCCGCGCACCAAATTCTCCTTGAGCGCTTTGCGCAGTTCCATCTCCAGCGCGTCCAAAGCCGATGGCAGGCGCAACTGAACATCAAGAAAACGATGATTCACGCTCTTGACGCTCAGCGTGTAGCTGAGCTGGCCCTCATTGGGCAGGGGCACGCGAACCTGCGCGCGCGCAAACCCGGTCATCGAATAAATCGCCATTATCTTCCTCAAAGCTGCTTGTCTTCTGACCCCTGATCCTTGACCCCTGATCCCTGTCCTTCCGGCACATCCATGAATTGCAACTGATAAAGCCGCTGGTAGGTGGGCGAAGTGGTCAGCAACTCATCGTGTGAGCCAATAGCCGTGATACGCCCGTCTTCAAGCACGGCAATGCGGTTGGCGCGGCGAATGGTGCCCAGGCGATGGGCAATCACCAGCACCGTGCGATTCTGCATCAGGTTGGCCAGAGCGGCCTGCACCAGCGACTCGCTCTCCGCGTCCAGCGATGATGTTGCCTCGTCAAGAATCAAAATCGGCGCATTCTTCAATAGCGCGCGGGCAATGGCCAGCCGCTGGCGCTCTCCGCCCGAGAGCCGGAAGCCCTTCTCGCCGATCACCGTGTCGTAGCCTTGCGGCATGCGCACAATAAAATCGTGGGCGAGGGCGTTGCGCGCGGCCTCTTCCACCTGGTCCTGGTGGACCTCGGGATGACCGTAGGCAATGTTGTTGCGCACTGTGTCGTTGAAAAGAATCGTCTCCTGGGTAACCTGGGCGACCTGGCGGCGCAGCGAGGCCAGCGTCAGGTCGCGCAGATCGTGGCCATCGATGAGAATGCGGCCGCTGGTCGCGTCAAAGAAACGCGGAACCAGGTTAGCCAGAGTGGTTTTGCCCGCGCCGCTGGGGCCCACCAGCGCCAGCACTTCGCCAACCTGCATCTCCAGATCAACGTTGTGCAGAATCTGGTGTTCGCCTTCTTCAGTGGAGTAGGAAAAGCCCACATCGCAAAGGCGGATGGAGGTTGTGAATCCCTTCAACGCTGCCGGATGCGCGCGCTCCTTCACGTCATCTTCGGCGTCGAAAAATCCAAAGATTGACATGGATGCGCCCATGGCTCCCTGGAAACTGTTGTAGAAGTAGGCAAACTTGCGCACCGGATCGTAAAGCTTGAAGAGCAGGATGATAAAGGCGCCGAACATTCCCATGGTCATGCGCCCATGGATTATTTCAGTTCGCCCGATGAAGAGCATCATGGCAATGGCCACGGCGCCGATCGAATCCATCAAGGGCGAGCTGATTGCCTGAACACGCACGTTGCGCAGGTTGGCGCGGAAGAGGCGGCTGGCCGCTTTCTTGAAGCGCACAACCTCCCAAAGTTCGGTATTGAAAGCCTTGACGATGCGGTTGCCGGTCATCGTCTCATGAAGAATGTTCTGGATTTCTGCCAACTTGTCCTGGCCGGAGCGGGTGCGGGTGCGGACTTCGCTCCCGATCTTGCGTGACGAGGTAATCACCACCGGGATGAACAGCAACAGCGCCCAGCTGAGTTGTCCTCCCAGGCGTATGACAAAGACCAGGCCGACAATGAACGTGAAAAGCTGCTGCAAGAATTCACTGATGACCGTGCTGACCGCAACCTGCACGCGATCCACGTCGTTGATAAGCGTGGAAAGAATGGTGCCCGTGGCGTGCTTGTGAAAAAAGCTGGACGAGCGCCGCAGCGTAGCTTCATAAAGATGATTACGCAGATCGGTGATGGTGCCAAAGCCAGCGTAATTAACCAGGTAGGTGCCCGTGTAATCGCAGACGCCCTTCGCGATTGTAGCGAGAACCAGCGCGAAGGCCACCACGTTCCAGGCGTTGTGCATGTGCATAAACGGAGGAACTGCACTTCTCAGGTCGAAGTGCCACCGGCTGTGCTGGAGCCCGAGCAGGATGGGACCTTCTGGCGCGTCAGGCCTCAGAACCTGATCGAAGATGGGCTGCAGAAGAAGAATGCGGAAGGTGTCCAGCATGCCAACCATAGCCAGCAACAGCACGCCGGGCAGCATTTGCAGCCAGTAGGGAAGCCCGTAGCGCAGAAGGCGCGGAAATCTGTTCATGCCGTTCTACCCGCCTTACGGACGCATAACTCCATCCCCGCATTATAGCCGGAGGAGATGGCTATTGACGCATTTCGGTCGCCGGCCAACACTTTGCAGTTCATGCAATTGGAAGCGACGATTTGGCCTCTGGAAGAAGTCTCACGGTCCAGAACAATTAGAATAGATAAGATGGAAAATTTGCCCTGCGCCGGCTCGCCGGCGGGAAAGCGCGCTCTGATTCCTATGCAACGTTGGTCGAAACTCTTCATTCCTACCCTTCGCGAAGCTCCGGCGGACGCCGAAGTGGCCAGTCACCGCTTCCTCGTCCGCTCCGGTTACATTCGCCAGCTCGGTGCGGGCATTTATAGCTATCTTTTTCTCGGCCAGCGCTCGATCAACAAGATTATCGGCATTGTGCGCGAAGAGATGGACCGCATTGGCCAGGAGTTTTTTCTCCCGGCGCTTCTTCCCAAAGAGCCCTGGGAGCAAAGCGGCCGCTGGACAGGCATGGGCGACAACATGTTCCGGTTGAAGGACCGCAAAGGCGCGGACCTCTGTCTTGGAATGACCCACGAAGAGATCATGACCTCCATCGCACGCAATGAACTGCGCAGCTATAAACAGTTGCCGCAGATCTGGTATCAGATTCAAACCAAGTTTCGCGATGAGCCGCGTCCCAAGTCGGGTCTGCTGCGCGTGCGCCAGTTCATCATGAAAGACGCCTACTCCTTCGACATCGATAAGGAAGGGCTCGATAAGAGCTTTGACCTGCACGATGCCGTTTATCGCCGGATTTTCACGCGCTGCGGTCTTAAGTTTGTCGCTGTCGAAGCGGATTCCGGCTCCATGGGAGGCTCGCAGTCGCAGGAGTTCATGGTTTACACCGATGCCGGCGAAGACCTGATTGCAAGCTGCCCGGTCTGCCATTACGCGGCAAACCTGGAGAAAGCCACTTCGCTCCTGGAGCCGGTCGCCGAGATGAAGCCCACCGGAGATGGAAAACCGGAGTCGGTTTTTACCCCCAATTGCGCGGCCATTGCAGATGTCGCAGCCTTCTTCAAGATCTCCGAAGCCTCCGACATCAAGTGCGTGGCTTACATGGCGCTGAAGCGCGGCGAAACCGGCAAGCCGGATACATGGCATGGCGTCGCAGCCTTCCTGCGTGGCGACCATCAAGTGAACGAAACAAAACTTATGGGCGCAGTCGGAGCAGCGGACCTGCGCACCATGCAGGCCGAGGAGCTGGAGAAGTATTTCAGAGGTCCGGCGGGATTTCTCGGGCCGGTTGGATTCAAACCCGATGCAAAACCGCTCACCGATGGTCTTACGGTAGTGGTTGACAATTCGCTGGAAGGCCGCAAGAACATGGTATGCGGCGCAAACAAGCTGGATTACCACTTGCGCAACGTTGTGCCGGGACGCGATTTCTCCTGGACTCTGCTGGCCGGCATTCGCAGCGTCAATGAAGGCGAAGGCTGCCCAAAGGATGGGTGCGTGGGCAAGCTGGTCGTCGGCAAGGCGGTCGAGGTGGGCCACATCTTCAAGCTGGGCTACAAGTATTCCGAAGCGATGGGCGCAAAAGTGCTGGACGTGAACGGTAAGGAAGTCACGCCCATCATGGGCAGCTATGGCATCGGCATTGAGCGCATTTTGACTGCGGCCGTCGAGCAATCCAACGACAAGAATGGATTTTGGCTGCCGGCGTCGATTGCGCCTTTCACTGTTGTGGTCACGATCACGAATATGACCGACGCTCTGCTCAAGGAGACCGGCGAGAAGCTGGCTGCTGAGCTTGAAGCCGCAGGTCTGGATGTTTTGCTTGATGACCGGGACGAGCGCGCCGGCGTCAAATTCAAAGACGCGGACCTGGTAGGCATTCCTTATCGCATCAACGTAGGCAAAAAGGCTGCCGAGGGCAAGGCGGAAGTGGTGACGCGTGCGACGGCAACCAGCGTGGATGTTGCACTGCCGGACGTAGTGGCTTTGGTCAAGGAACGCGTCCAGGAAGATGCACTGCTGACTGCGGTCGATGAGTAGATTCGCGGTCTCCCAGGTCTCAGAATCGAGACCTGGGGCACCCGGCTTCCAACTGACCACTAACCACTGTTTAGAGGAGCGGCGATGGCACTGAAGATCAGAATTCCCAAACCCCAGGGAAGGAAGGGTTGGGTATTGCTTTTGCTGCGCGGAGGGTTGGCGATCTTTGCCGCCGCCGCGCTGCTGTTCCTTTCTGTATTCACCTACTATTACATTAAATATCAGCATGTTGTTGACGATCGCCTGAAACAGCCGATCTTTGCCAATACGGCGAAGATCTATGCCGCGCCCCGCGAGGTGCGCCCAGGACAAAAACTCACCGTGCAACTGATCGCCAACGAGTTGCGCGATGCCGGTTACTCTGCCGACGGCGCATCGCTAACTTCCCCGCTTGGCACGTACTTGCAGGGTGTGCAAACCATCACTGTCCGCCCCGGCCCGCAATCCTTCCATGCGCCGGATAGCGCGGTGATTCGCATTAATTCCGGAGTTGTGGAATCAATCTACGACGACCATCGGCAGCCGCTCGCCAGCTATGAGTTGGAACCGCTGCTCATCACCGGCCTGAGTGACGACGCCAACCGAACCAAGCGCCGGCTGCTCGCTTATGACCAGATTCCTCAGACTTTGGTACATGGTGTGCTGGCCATCGAGGATCGCCGCTACTTCGAGCACGGCGGCGTCAACTTTTTCAGCCTGATCAGTTGGACATGGCATGACATGATTGGCGACCGCAAGCACCGCGGGGGCGCATCTACACTCACCATGCAACTGGCAAAGCTGCTCATCGTCGCTGACAACCGCACGGTTCAGTACAAGATCTCCCAGATCGTCGTTGCCATTCAGCTCGAACACCGCTTCAGCAAGAATCAAATCTTTGAGATGTATGCCAACCAGGTTCCCCTCGGCCAGCGCGGAAGTTTTTCCATCAATGGCTTCGGCGAAGCCTCACAAGTATATTTTGGCAAGGATGTGAGCAAGCTCTCCCTCGCCGAGTGCGCTTTTCTGGCCGGCATTATTCAGCGGCCCAGCTACTTTAATCCCTTTCATCATCCTGACCGCACTATCGATCGGCGCAATCTTGTCCTTGATTCCATGGTGGAAACCGGCGCCATCACCAAGAGCCAGGCCGAGGCCGCCAAGGCTGAGCCGCTGCATCTGGTTCCTGGCAGTGTGGACGCGAGCGAAGCTCCCTACTTTGTTGATCTGGTGCATGAGCAATTGGAGCAAAAGCTCGGCGAACGCGACTTCAACCGCGAAAGCCTGCGCATCTACACTTCGCTTGATCCCGATTTGCAGCGCGAAGCAACAAATGTCGTCGAATCCACCATTCATGTGGTGGATGAGCAAGTGGACAAAATGCACGCCCGGGATAAGAAGCTGGGCAAGAGTTATATCTATCCGCAGGTGGCCCTGGTGGCGCTCAATCCGCACACCGGCCAGGTGCTCGCGCTGGTGGGCGGACGCAGTTATGGCGTCTCACAGTTGAATCACGCGGTAGCCAAGCGGCCTGTAGGCTCCATCTTCAAGCCCTTCGTCTATGCTACTGCATTTGCTACCGCTGCCGAAGGCACCATTCTTCCCGGCCAAACCAAACTCTTCTCGCCTTTGACGATTTTGAAAGATGAGCAAGCGACTTATGGTGCGGGCACGGAGTACGAGTACACGCCTAAAAACTTTGAAGACGAGTATTTTGGCGATGTGACGGCGCGCGAGGCCCTGCAGCGATCCCTGAACAACGCAACCATCAGCCTGGCCTCAATGGTGGGATTTGAGCGCGTGGCAGCGCTGGCTCGCGATGCCGGCGTCAAAAGCGCTCGCGGAACTCCTTCGATGGCCATCGGCTCCTATGACGCAACACCGATCGATATGGCCGGAGCATACACCGTCTTTGCCAATGGCGGGCTTCGCCTGGAACCGTGGATGATTGCCAGCGTCCGCACCTCTACCGGCGATGTCATTACCGACTACTCGCCCGAATCCAAGCAGATTCTTGATCCGCGAGTGGCTTATCTCACCGTCAGCCTGATGGAGAATGTGATTGATCACGGCACCGGCGCCGGCGTCCGCGCGCGTGGTTTTCTGGCGCCCGCCGCCGGCAAAACCGGCACCGACCATGACGCATGGTTTGCCGGCTTCACTTCCAACCTGCTGTGCATTGTCTGGGTGGGTAACGACGACTACACCGACATAAAGTTGCAGGGCGCGCAGGCCGCCGCGCCTATCTGGGCGGAGTTCATGAAGAAGGCCGTCGCCCTGCCGCAATACTCTGACACCAACCAGTTTGCTTCGCCCGATGGCGTTGATATCGTGGCAATCGACAGGGCCAGCCTACTGCTAAGTGATGCTTCTTGCCCTGACAGCTTTGAAGCGGCGTTCCTGGCCGGAACGCAGCCCATGGAAGCCTGTGATCACGCTGCCGAACACCGCAACCTGCTGCAGAAAATCTTTGGTACGGGCAAGAGTGGAAATTAGCAACTGCACAAGCGGTCTCAACGTGAGCCTCCCGCTCGGTAATCCCCCGGAGATACAATCTACTTTCGCTACTGCAGAGGCAAACCGAATATGCTAAAACTGGCGAAGCCCAGTCAGCATACGTTGTTCCTAAACCGCAGTAGTTTGATTTTCACGTCATTGACAATTTCGGGGTAAAACCATGAAGCTGATCCTGTTTCCATTCATGCTATGAAAGGAAGGCAATATCATGAACCTGAGGAGTTTGCTTGGGGCATGTTTCTTGTGTGGCGTCTCGTTCACTCTGAATGCGCAGCAGTCTTTTACGCCTTCTCCAAAATCAGCCGATAACGGCCCGTCACTGGCGGTAACGATGCAGTTCATCCAGGACAAGATGAATGAGCAGGGCAAGATCAACTATGCGCTTTATACGCATGACAACTCTTCAGGCGAAGACTGGCCGGTTTACCAAATCAGCATTGAGGTCACCAACGCCGTTGCCGACACCGGAACCTGCCGCATCACCTGGCACAAGGTGACCAGCAACGGCGGAAAAGTGGGCATCGATCAGGATTTTTCACTCGACCTTCGGGGCGTGCAGAGTGTTGAGGTGAGGACCAGTACCCACGAAGCAAAGATGGAAGACACGGCAAACGGAAGTCCGCAATTGGATAAGAGACAGGATCCTCCTTATTTCACAGCAACCGTGATTGGCAAGGGAAATGCGGAAACCCCTCTCTTCTTTCACGGCGAAGATATGGCCAATCGCGTCGCCAAAGCCATGGTCCATGCCGTCGAACTCTGCGGCGGCGGCAACAAGGATCCGTTTTAAAACACAGCCAGTCGATAGCCCCAAAAACTTGCGGCCGCGAAGTTGTATTCGCGGCCGCTCTCTATTTGCCTAAATGCGATCAATACTTCACGATTGCTGTGAAGGAATCCGGCTTGAGGCTGGCGCCGCCAACCAAAGCTCCGTCAATTTCTTCCTGGCCGATCAGCGCTGTGGCGTTCTCCGGCTTCACGCTGCCGCCATAAAGAATGCGAATATTCGCCGCAACAGCAGGCCCCAGCAGCCTGGCTACTTCGGCGCGAATAATCTTGTGCGCGTCCACGGCCATCTCGGGCGTGGCGGTCTTGCCGGTGCCGATGGCCCAGACCGGCTCGTAAGCAATGACGATGGGCGCGGCGACTTCTGCCGTGACGCCGGCGAAGGCTCCGGCAATCTGCGTCTTGAGCACCTCGGCCGTCTTGCCCGCTTCGCGCTCGGCCAGCACTTCGCCTATGCAGACTACGGGAACCAACCCGTGTTTCAGGGCCGTGTGCAGCTTCTTGTTGACAATCTCGTCGGTCTCAGCAAAGTACTGCCGGCGCTCGGAGTGACCGATGAGCGTGTGCGTTCCGCCCACGGCCTTGAGCTGTCCCACTGAAGTCTCGCCCGTATAAGCGCCCTCCTCGGCAAAGTGAATGTTCTGGCAGCCGACGGCAATATTGCTTCCCTTGGCGGCTGCAATCACGGTTGGCAACAAAACGGGGGACGGAAACAACGCAATCTCGTCGCGGGTGTGCCCGGCAACAAGCGGCAAAAAGGCATCAACAAAGGCCTTAGCTTCAGCGGGCGTCTTGTACATCTTCCAGTTGGCGGCAATCAGTGCTTTACGCGGCATTATTCATAACTCCTCAGGGTGATTTTAGTGGATGGAATCGAGGAGTGGGGGTGACGACGGGCACAGTGGGGTCAACAACATCCATAAACCGTGCTAATATATGACTATAGTCTGTGACTATGGAGAGAAATGCGATGCCAGCCACAATTGCCGCCGGAGAGTTCAAGGCCAAGTGCCTTAAATTGTTAGACAAAGTCGCTGAGGACCGGCAGTCACTGGTCATCACCAAGCACGGGAAGCCGGTGGCTCAAGTGACACCGATTCCTGCACAAGAGAATATTGTCGGATCAATGAAGGGCAGTGTGCTGTGGATGGGCGACATCATCTCTCCGACTGATGTTGAATGGGACGCGATGAAATGACAGCATCGGAGAGGAATGAATCGCGCCTTTTGCTTGTTGACACGCACACACTGATCTGGATGGTCGAAGAGGCTCCCCGGTTGGGTTTGCAGACCGCCCAGGCGCTCAACAAGGCTGGCAGACAGAACCGGATTGCGGTAAGCGCGATTACGCCGTGGGAGATTGCGCTGCTGGTGAGTAAGGGACGCCTCAAACTTGGCGCCGATGTAATGCGGTGGGTAAGCGAAGCGCTGGCCAAACCGGGCGTGCGGCTGGCCCCGCTGGAGCCAGAGATAGCGGTCGAGAGTACGCGCCTGCCGTGGGAGATGCATGCCGACCCGGCGGACCGGATTCTGGTTGCCACGGCCCGGCACCTGGGCGCAACGCTGGTGACGGCGGATAGGGCGCTGCTGGAATTAGCCAGAAATGGACATTTCAGGGCGATGGATGCAGGGGCGTAGAGGTCTATATATCCCATCCTTTTCGCTTATGTACGGATCTCACAATCACACGCTCGCTTGAAAAGAAAAGCCCTGCACTCGGCACGTCTCAGGACGGCGGATGCAGGGCTTTTTGATTCCTACGATCTGCTACTTGTCTGTCAGCGCTTCAACTCCCGGCAGCTTCTTGCCTTCTAAAAACTCCAGACTGGCGCCGCCGCCGGTGCTGATGTGCGTGATCTGGTCGGCTACGCCGGCCTGGTTGATGGCCGAGACCGAGTCGCCGCCGCCGATGATGGAGATGGCTGTCCGGTTGGCCGCAACAGCATTGGCAATCGCGTTGGTGCCCACGGCAAAACGCGGAAACTCGAAGACGCCGGCCGGACCATTCCAGACAATCGTGCGGGCTGTTGAAACGACGTCTTCAATTGCCGCAATCGACTTGGGACCGATGTCCAATCCCTGCCAGTCAGCCGGAAAATCAACCGAGCAGTCCCACTCCTGCGTTTTGGCGTCGGCGGCAAATTTGTCGGCCAGAATGTTATCGACAGGCAACATCAGCTTGACGCCCTTGGCCTTGGCCTTGGTCAGCGCAGCCTTGGCCATATCGATCTTGTCTTCTTCCACGAGGCTCTTGCCGGTTGTGACGCCGAGCGCGCGCTGGAAGGTGTAAGCCATGCCGCCCACGATCACCAGCGTATCGACTTTGTCGAGCAGGTTGTCGATGACGTCGATCTTGCCGGAGATCTTGGAGCCGCCGATGATGGCCACAAATGGCTTTTCCGGCGATTCGAGTGCCTTGCCGAGATAGGTAATTTCCTTTTCCATCAGCAGGCCGGCCACCGCTGGCTTCAGAAAATGCGTAATGCCTTCCGTGGAGGCGTGCGCGCGGTGAGCGGAACCGAATGCATCGTTGACGTAGAGGTCAGCCAATGAGGCAAGCTCCTTGGAAAAGACCGGATCATTGGCTTCCTCTTCGGCGTGGAAGCGCAGGTTCTCCAGCAGCAGCACCTGGCCGGATTCCAATTGCCGGGCCAGCGTATTTGTTACCTCGCCAACGCAATCGGGAGCAAAAGCAACATTTACGCTCTCGCCCAGTTCCTTGCCCAGCAGCACGCGCAGCCGGTCCACCACCGGGCGCAGCGAATACTTGGGATTTGGCTTTCCCTTGGGGCGGCCCAGATGCGAGGCGAGAATCACCTTCGCCTTGCGCCGGATGGCGTAAATGATCGTGGGCAGGGTGGCGACGATGCGTGTGTCGTCGGTGATGGTCGAGCCGTCTTCGGTGAGCGGCACATTGAAATCAACGCGGATGAAAACCCGCTTGTTCGCCAGATCGACATCGCTAATCGTGAGCTTGGGCATGAGAGCGGCCTTCCTTGAATTTGGGCTACAGAATAATTTTAGCGCCTCAGGCAGCGCCTGATTTGGAATCGGAAATGATTGCGTCCATCTCGATTTCAATCCGCCAGTTTGGATTGAGGAGTTGAGCCACAACGACCATGGTAGCGGCGGGACGAACCTGCCCGAAGAACTCACCATGTACGCGGCCGATAGTCTCCCAGTCGTCGGCATGAGTCAGATACATTCGGGTGCGAACAACATCTTCGAAGGTAGCTCCCGCGCCGGCCAGAGCCCCGGCGGCAATTGCGAAGATGCGCCGAGTCTGCCCGGCAACATCCTGATCATCGGCTCCTACCGGGCCTGTGCCTGATAAAAACACCGAGTTCCCCACCCGCACAGCGCGTGAGAATCCGATAATGGGTTCGTAGGGAGATGTGCCGCTGATATTTTTGCGCATGGTGATTTCCGGGATCAAAGGCCGGAGCTCGGAAGTCAGTGGCCAGGGATCGTAAAACTGATCCCTGACCCCTGTTCCCTGAACCCTGTTCTTACAGCCCCTTCTTGGCCAGGAAGCTGATCAGGTCGACGACGCGGCTGGAGTAGCCCCACTCGTTGTCATACCAGCTAAGCACCTTGACGCTCTGGCCGACTACCTTGGTCAGAGGCGCGTCCACGATGGAGGAAAGCGGGTTGCCCTTGAAGTCGGAACTGACAAGCAGATTCTCATCGTAGCCAAGAATGCCCTTCAACGGGCCTTCGCTGGCGGCCTTCAGAGCGGCGTTCACCTGGGCGGCATCGGTCGGCTTCTCGCTGATGAAGGTCAAATCAACGATGGAGACGTTAGGGGTGGGGACGCGAATCGCGAAGCCGTCCAGCTTGCCTGCGGTCTCCGGGATGACCAGCTTGAGGGCCTTTGCGGCTCCGGTCGAGCTGGGAATCATGCTGAGAGCGGCGGCGCGGGCGCGGCGCAGGTCCTTATGCGGGAAGTCGAGGATGACCTGGTCGTTGGTGTAGCTGTGGATGGTGGTCATGATGCCGCTGACCATGCCGCAGTGGGCAAGCAAAACCTTGACGACAGGCGCGAGGCAATTGGTGGTGCAGCTGGCGTTGGAGATGACGTGGTGCTTGGCTGGATCGTACTTGTCCTGGTTAACGCCAAGAACAACTGTCAGGTCTTCGTTGGTGGCGGGGGCTGAGATGATGACCTTCTTGACTGTCGCGCCAAGATGAGCCTTGGCCTTGGCAGCATCGGTGAAGTGGCCGGTGGACTCGACGACAACCTGCGCGCCGACTGAAGCCCAATCCAGCTTGGCGGGATCGCGCTCGGCCCAGACCTTGATCTTCTTTCCGTCGACGGAGATGAAATCATCGCCTGCCACGATCTCGTTCTTCAGGTTGCCCAGAATCGAGTCATACTTGAGCAAGTGTGCCAGCGTCGCCGGACTGGTCAAGTCGTTGACTGCGACAAAATCGATTTCAGGATTGCCAAGCGAAGCGCGCAAAACGTTGCGGCCAATGCGGCCGAAGCCGTTGATTCCAACCTTAACTGCCATGTGTGTCTTCTCCTTCGTAATTGTTGAGGCTATGGTTTGATCTGGTTCGAGCTTGCCTTGATTCAGCGACTGTACACAGACTCTCGGGCAATTCCACCAAACTTATGATCGTAACATTCCAGTCAGCGGAGACAAGAAATAAAAACTTATTTCTTCCCGTTTTGCGCAAAAACTGCCGTAAACACAGTATGCCATTCCCAATACAGGATAGTATGTGACGGAGTGCACATATGTTCTCAGCGCCGAGAACCGGGAGTCGTGAGATTAGGACCGAGGAGATGCCATTTCAGATTTCGTTCAATTTGCCGCAACCTTGGCAAGTATGGTATCCCGGTATCATTACGTTAGTTGAAGGCGGCATGAGAAAACGTTCACGACATACCCCCAACACCTCCGAATCTACCGGCAAAATCGGTCAGGAACTTCCATCGAATCAATTGCGGCCGCTGGTGCCGCTTTATCCGGACGAGGTGATTGCGCCGGTGTCACAACCGCACCCGCATCGCACCCATGATCCGGTGCAGCGTCCGGCGATACAGCCGCAGGTGGAACCCCGTCAGGCAAAAGTCCCCAAGCCCGAATCGCCTGCCAGACACCAGCAACCCGTGCGGCAGGAATGGGATGAGCCAGCCGGATCAGGACGTTTCGAACTCGAAACGCAGCCGGAGATGCCCTCCGTGGCGCCGCCGGAGCCGGAAGCGGCAGAACGCTCTCCGCAGGCTCCCAAGGGCTATGTCGTGCTGGCCATCGGTCTGCCAGGCTCGGGCAAAACCACATGGTTCCGCCGCCGTGGCGTCACCCCGCTCTCCAGCGATCTGCTGCGCAACATTCTTTTTGACGATGTGGAAGAGCAGCGCTACCAGGGATTGGTCTTTTCCACCCTGCGTTCGCTCCTTCGTGCCCGGCTCATTGCCCGCATGCCGTGGAATTACGTGGACGCCACCAACCTCTCCATCCATGAGCGCCGCCAGTGGATCAAGATGTCCAAAAGCTTTGGCTACGAGGTGCAGGCAGTCTTCTTTGACGTACCCCTCGATGTCTGCCTGGAGCGCAACAGCAAACGTGATCGCTCGGTGAGCGAGGACGTGATGCGCAAGATGGCCGACAGGCTCAAACCGCCGGTCTTTGAAGAGGGATTTGCGAAGATTACCGTGGTGCGCGTGAAGAACCCGGGATAACACATCTGGATTTAGTGAAATCTCAGGATTTGATCGCCCGGGACGTGAACATCCTGTCCGGCTTTAATCTGCTCGCTCATGATGCGCTCTAAGAAACAAAAAAAGGCCGGCCATGCTGAATCTCAGCATGGCCGGCCCCGTTTCAGGTTTGAAAGTTCAGCAGGACCCTAGGCCAACAGCTTGCTCTTGACCAGCAATCCCAACGCCAGCAACCCCGTGCCGAAAAGCAGATAGCTGCTCGGCTCCGGCGTTACGGTAATGTTGAAGTCCGCCGTGGACAGCACATCGGAATAGTCGTCCGGTGAATTTCCACCTACAATCTGGAAGGAACCCGTGTAGAAGTTCGACCCGCCCACAATGTAATCCGGCGTGGTAATGGTAAAAAGCAACCCCGTATACGTATCCTCAGGATTCATGGACAAGGGAGCGTTGTTCAAAAACGCACTGTCATCATAGTTAGGGACCGACGGGGAATCCACCAGAACATTGTCTCCGTTCAGGTACTCCATGACGCCCCCGTTGTTCGCCGAGTCAGTGTCCGAGTAGGTGATTGTTCCATAGAACTCGGTCACCCCTCCCACATCAACTACGAACGGCGCTGTAAGGCTAAATGTGAGTGTGTCCGCTTTGGCTGCTGTGCCAACCATCAGGAAACCCGCAATGGCCATGGATAGTATCAGCAAATTTCTGAATTTCTTCATCTTCTTCTCCAGATTTCTGTTGTTCCTCAACATTGAGGTGTTTCCCAAGCTACGGCAGTGTCACCGAGCGGATGCTGGTTCCAAATGTGCTTCCAGTATACGTTCCGGAGTACTTTTCCGCTACTCCTGCTCCATCCAGGCCCACGCTCCCTGGGAAATTAACCGTGAAGGTGGCTGTGGCGCCCGCCGCAAGAGTTCCCCATACCTGGGGCAGCGGCGTTCCCACTGTGGTGCCCAGGGTGGCCGCGCTCAACACCAGATTGGTGAGAGGCGTGGTGCCCGGGTTCTGGACTGTGATGGTTAATATGTAGCCCGCGGCATGCGATCCCGTTATCGAAGACGAGGGCGTTACCGTCGTTGCTGGAGGCGCGACAACCGAGAGCGTCCCGTTGACAAACGAGAAGCTGTAGTTGGCCGCCGACAGGGATCCCTGCGCCGCCGTGATGGGATACAAACCGGCCGGGCTGGAGGTCGTCGCCGTGGTGGTCAACGAAGGCGATCCGCTCAGCACTGCCGTGGTCTCGCCATTCACAAAGCCGCTGTAGCTGGCGGTGAAGGTCGGGTTGGCCGCACCGGTTGCACGGCTGGCGTTGTTTGCCGTTACCGTCAGTGGAGCCTTGGTGATGGCAAAGCCGCCGCTGTTGTTGCTGCCGTTGTGGTTGGCGTCGCCCGTGAAGGCTGCCGTGGCCGTGGCCGCGCCGACATTGGTGTTATTGGAGTAGTTGACCGTCACCGACTGGCTCAGGCCGCCCGCGCCGGTCACGCTGGCCGTGCAAGGCGTTTGTGCCAGGCCGGTGTAGGTTTCGCTCGCGGGGCAGTTTATCGTAACCGAAGAACTCGCCTTGGCGATGCTCCAGGAGCCGTTGTTGGAGGTGATGTTGTAGTTGCTGAGGGTGTCGCCGCCAGCCACAGGAGTGACGGTTCCCGATCCCGCGCCGGCTCCGACAGGCCCTGCCGGGCTGTTGGTGCAAGTCAGGGTGCCTGTGTAAGCGCCGGTCACCACGCAAGCCGAAAGCGCATGCGTCGAGCCGTCATAGGTGCCGCTGTAGCTGCCCGCCGTCGCCGTTACCGGAGCCGCGTTGACGGTGATGGTCTGTTGCACCTGGGTGGCTGCGCCGTAAGAGCAGTTGCCCGCCTGGTTAGCATTGATTACGATGCTGCCCGCGCCGGTGATGGTCAGCGTGCTGCCGCTGATCGATCCCGGACCAGAGACCAGGGTATAAGTGACCGCGTTGCCTGAGCCGCCGCCTGTCGCTGTCAGAGCGACCGGAGACTGACCATAGGTATAAGCACCCTGCTGCGACCAGCTGATGCTCTGCGCGATTTTACCCCATGCGCTCGAGCAGACCAAGGCATACCCGTTGGGGCTGCCGAGTCCGGTTGCCAGGTCATAGCCAGGCGCCGCGCCATAGGACGGTTGATAACTTGAAGACGCGGTACCCGGCGCGGTGTTCGCCACAGCGATTGCGCCGCTGCCGCCGCCGCCGGTGAATGTGATCGGCGTTTCAGGTTGATAGCCCGATCCGGCGGCCGTAATGGTGATGCCGCTGACGTAATTTGGACCCTGGCCCTTGGTGGTGTTGGTGATGGTGACGTAGTCCGGCCCTTCAAAGAAGCCCCAGTACACGTAGAAGTTGCCGGCATATCCCGCAGTCTTCGCGGTCGCCGTTACCGTGGAACTCGAACTGGTGGCCGTTGCAAAGGTGCCGCCATTGATCGAATTCTTCAGGTTGGTTGCGGCCGTGGAGCCCGAACCGCTCACGGTGTAGGTGGCCAGAACGTTTCCGCTGTTATCCGCGAAAACGATCGTCTGACCCGATACCGAGGTGCTTCCAAACGCAATGGTCCAGACGGCGGTGGTGGATGTAGCGGTGACGGATGCCGTGCAGGTGGCCTGAACGCCGCCCGCATAAAGGGTGCTGCCGGTCGGCGACAGGTAAGGCTGGTTGTTGGTCGGCCCAGCGATGGTGCATGTCGGCGCAGTGGTGTAGCCCGTGCCGCCGTTGATCACCGAGGTCGAAGCGATCACATCCGTGCTGTCCACACCGCGGGTGCCGCTCGGCTTGTAGCAATGCGCTTCTTCGGTGGTGCCGTTATACTCGCAAGCCAGATCGATGTCGCCCTGGGTGATGTCGTTGAAGGCGCATGTGCTGGCCGGTCCGCCGCTTCCGCTGGAGTTGCAAGCGCTGCCAAGGAAGCTTCCGCCCCGAGTGCCGTACTCGGATTGAGCGATTGTGTAATACGTGGGATTGGGGTTACCCCACGATTCGCCGGTCCTCTGATTTACGAGCGCCTGAACTGCCGCCATGGTGGGAGCAGCAACCGAAGTTCCGCCGAACCCTGCCCAGGTGCTGGGAGCGCCGGTGCAGTTTGCTGTTGCGCCACCGGAGGTTTGGGTTGGGTCCGTCCAGCAGACCACTTCGTAATGCCCCCAAATTCCGTTGGCGGCAAACATGGAAACGTCGGGAATATCACGCACGCCGTCGTTAGGCACGCCGTAAACGGCGACGCCTCCGGGAAGCGACGTGCCCGACTGCCAGGAGGGCTTGGGCCAGCCCTGGCACTCTGGGGCCGATTCTACGTAACTGGTCTGGGCTGAGCCTGCGGCGCCGATAGCGCAATTGCTCGCGCCACCGCTGCCGGCTGCGGGAATCAGGTAGGTGGAAGTGGTGTCCAGCAGGGAGTTATTGCAAGCGCCGGAGGTTCCATAAGTTGTAAATGTGCCGGCTACGACATTGGCGATCAATGCGCTGGCGCAGGCGTCGTTCCATGGAATCTCAGGAATGTAGCCCTTGGCCGAGCCGTAATAGGTAGAGTTGGTCGAGTTCCAGTAGGTGCTTTCGGGGATGAGGCTGCCACCCTCCGCTGCGTTGGCCTTCTTCGAGTTGTACGAATCCTCAAAATCGGTACCGCCTACGGATACGTTGTAGGCCGAGTCTCCCCATCCGCTGATGCCCAGGGCGGCTACGTCATATCCGCTGCTATACCCCGAAAACAGATTGGAGCAACTGGACGGTCCTTCATCGCCCGAGGAGACGAATACCGAGTAGCCTTCGGCTGACGCCTGCTGATAGGTATTCGAGAAGAGCGCATTGCCTCCCTGGCCGGTCAGTGCTTCGCAGAGGCCGTAGCTAACGCTAACAACGCCCACGGGGTACGTGCCGGAAGCGGCATTAATCAGGTTCTGCAGGGCAACCTGGCCGCCGAAGGTAAAGGTGCTGCCCGCGCAGGAAATCAGCCGGATGTTAGCGCTGGGCGCAATTGCGCTCGCCACTTCAACGTCAATGGCCGCTTCGCCGTCATCGCCGTTGGTGCCGGGGCTGGTGCAACCCGGATTAATCATTGCGTAATTACCCAGCGGGTAATTCGCCGTTAAACCAAAAGTGGTCCGATAGGAGTTCCAGTCGCTGGCGCCATTCGTGCCTGTGGCGCCGTAGGTGTTGGTATCTTCTACCAGGTAGATTGTCTGACCCTGTCCAGAGAAGCCGGCAGCATACAGCGGATTCAAATTGTAGATAGCCGCATTGTCCTGGGGCGTAACCGCATAGCAGGTGCTGGTGCCCGTCGTCCTGGTGCAGCCGGAAAAGTTATAATCCGTGACCGGTTCATGCATCGGCTTGGGCTTGATGTCATGCAAAGCGGCAAAGCCCGTTACCACCGGCGCAAGCGCATCTGGAATCTGCGGGTTAGCCATGTTGGCCATGTGCGGCTCGCCATTGAAGTCGATGTTGTGGATCGGGGTGTGGAAGGCGGTCCGCATTTGGCCCGCTGTGCCCGAAAAATCGATCAGCATATGGTTGGGGTACACCTGATTGACCGTAAAACCGTGCGACTCGAGCCAGCTGGTGATCGCATCAATATCTTCCTGCGCCACACCGAACCGTGCGCCAAAATCCTCGGCGGTAAGCCACTTGTGGAAGTTGGGCGAGTTCTTGTCGTTCTGCTCGTTCATCAACTGTTCGAGCTCGGCTTCCTGCTCGGGAGAGCGCTGGAGCACAAGTTGAATGTGATCAAGGTTGAGGCTGTCCACGACCGCGCCACGATCGGTTGTCGCGTTGGCGAGGGGGATTACGTGGCCCTTGAGCGTTACAAGCTTGGAATCGTTGATTGCCTGGGTGACGCGCCGGGGCGCCGAGGACTGCCCCAGAACGGTTAGAGTGCCAAAACATGCCAGAGCCAAAAACCCTGCCAGAATGCGGAAGTACTTTGCGTTGGCCATAAACTATCTCCTGAACGGTGTCCGGACTAACAAATTTCTGTATGGGCAACAAACTGTGGATCATACCGCGTGTTGCCCGCAAAATCGCCGAAAAAACAAGCACGCCAGCCATTAGACAAATGTCAAGCTGGCGCCAAACAAGCAGCAAACTGAATTTAGACAGGGCTGTGCATCATGCACAAGGGGGGACTTGTGGCCTTTTCTTAATACTTTCTTATATGTGACCGTCGGCATATTGTCAATAAAAATCGCAACCTGGTAAAAATAAATTTGGCGCCCATAAAGGTTTTGGAGTGATGACTTTAGCTCCCGGTCTCGCTTCATTCCGGGATGTAATTGATAAATATGGGCTGGCCTGCCGGATCTCAGCATCGGCCTGCCCATTTTTAGCCTATACCCCTGATTCTCCTTGTTGTTGATCCCTTTTTTACGGTATGAAAGTCCCTTTGACGGCGCTTGCAGCTTCGGACTGCGCAGCTTGGTGTGCCGCTATCCGTCGACAGAAACCTGAAGATAAGCGCGGGATTTTTCGCGAAAATAACAGGCTATTGGGATGCGTCGATGCGGACGAGCAGGACATCGTGTCTTTTCAGTTCGAGAGGCTCCCCTTCGCTGAGCGTGATGGTCTCGCCTGTCCACAGATCTTTGCCGGTTTGCTTTCCGTGCAGGCCGAGTTTCGCCAGGCTCAGGTGAAAGGGGTGCGTGGGGTAGCGGCTGTCGCCCGCGTTGATGACGGCGATGGCCAGCGCGCCGCCGGCCAGGTGGCGCATCCACACATCGGTTTCGCCTTCGCTGTAAACTCGGGTTCCCTGCTTGCCCAGGCTGTCCTGATCGATGGCAATAACCTCGCGGTTGGTGAGGATCGCCTTGATCTCCGGCTTCATGTTGGGCAGGTCGTTGCCGGCCAGCAGAGGCGCCGCCAGCATGGCCCACAGGGTGAAGTGAGAACGGTTCTCTTCGAGCGTAAGGCTGCCGTTTCCGACTTCGAGCATATCGGGATCATTCCAGTGCCCAGGGCCGGAGTATTTCTCCAGGCCGGCCTGCTGGCTGGCAATCACATAGATGCGGTCCCAGTCGGGACTGATGTCGCCCGTGGTGCGCCACAGGTTGCCGCCGAACGAGGGCGCCCACTCCCAAACCGCGTCCCTCCCATACTGGCAGAACGAATACACCATGGGCCGCCCCGTGGACCTGAGGGCTGTGCCCATTTTGGCGTAGGCGGCGTGCATCAGCTTCATCTGCTCTGAAAAATGATAGGGAGCCTGCTTTACCATCACGTCGCCGGTAAAGCTGCACAGGTCATATTTGACGTAGTCGATGCCCCACTGGGCGTAGAGTTGGGCGTCCTGGACTTCGTGGTCGAGAGAACCTTCGTAGCCGGCGCAGGTCTTGGGACCCGGCGAGGAGTAAATGCCGATCTTGAGACCCCTGGAGTGGACATAATCGGCCAGCGCCTTCATCTCAGGAAACTTGGAATTCGAGTGCAGCACGCCATTCGCGTCGCGCTGGCCTTCCCATGTGTCGTCGATGTTGACGTAGACATAGCCGGCATCCCTCATGCCGGTGGCGACAAGCTGATCGGCGGCATCGCGAATGTCCTTGTCTGTAACCTTTTCGGCGAAAAAGTTCCAACTGTTCCAGCCCATGGGCGGCGTCAGCGCCACTGCCGGCGATGGAGCTTCCGGCGTCTTGCTGGCGGTTGGCTTCTGCGACGCGGCAGTGAATGAAGTCAGGGCAAGAATGGCGGATGAGAACAACACAACACTTCGCATGACGACCCTTTCAAATACAACTACAGCATGAATTCTATGCCTGGGCCGCGGAACTCGAAAATCGCCGCTTGCCTTCAGCTATGCGCGGGCTGCGCGCGCCGGCTTGTGTCCCGACAAACCGTAGTAGGCGATAAAGATGTAGCAAACGATCGGCAGGGCAAACGCAATCTGAATGCTGTGAAATTTATCTGCCAGAAATCCAAAAAGAGGCGGGATCACCGCTCCGCCCACATTGCCAATGGTGATGACGCCCGATCCCTTGCTGGTCAGTGGACCCAACTCGGCAATTCCTAAAGTAAAAATCGTCGGATACATGATGGAGTTGGCCAGGCCGCAGAGCACCAGGCTCCAGACTGCGATTTGTCCGTTCGTGAACATCGAGACCAGCATCAGCAGGACGCCGAAAATACCCAGAACGACGAGCATCCTTTCCGCTTGAATAACGCTCATGAGCGCGCTTCCAATAAAGCGGCCCGCCATGATAAGCAGATAGTAAACCGTAACCAGAATTCCAGCCGTTTCGACGCTGCTGATGCCTTGCTGCCTGCAATATTGGATGCATATCGCAGCCAGGGCAATTTCCACTCCCACATAAAAGAAGATGCCCACCATGCCCAGCACGGTATGCGAGAAGCTCCATATGCTGCGCCCCGGCAGCGGAGAATCTTTTGCGGAGCTAGCCGATGTGATTGCCGGCAAATGCAGGAACATCACTGCAATACCCAGCACTAGTAATCCGGCAGCAATGTAGACATACGGCATTTGCAGCATATGAGCCTGGCTGGCGGCATCGGATACTTTGCTAGTATCGGCAAGAATGAAACGGGCGGTGAACCAGCCGGCTACTGCCGAAGCGCCGGAGTTGAAGGCCTGCGCCAGGTTGAGCCGCGCCGATGCGCTGCGCTCAGGGCCCAAAATTGCAACATAGGGGTTGGCTGATGTCTGCAACGCGCAGACACCGGAGGCCAGCACAAAGATCGCCGTCAGCGTCAGGGAGAAGCTCACCTGGCTTGCGGCCGGAACAAATAACAAAGCGCCCGCCATCATCATGAACAACGAGATCACCATGGTGCGTTTGTAGCCAACCTTTTCGATCAGCTTGCCGCTGGGAACCGAGAAAACAAGATAAGCAAAGAACCACGCCGAGGTCGCAAGCATGGATGGTCCATAAGGCAGATGAAAGATCTCTTTCAGCTTGCCCACCAGTTGATTATTGAGACTGGTGAGAAACCCGAAGATTCCAAACAGCGCCGTAACGATAATGAACGGCGCCATATAATTCGGCGTGCCTGACGTTGCCTGGTTGGATTGCGTTGCCATATTTTTTCACCGCCTTCAGTTAAATGAGTTTATGGTCTTTGCATTTCAGCGCGGAATTGAATCAATGCTTTTTCACGTTCCACGGAGCACGGTGCATTGCTCACAACACGCGGCGCGCGGCCGCCGATGCATGACAGATATGAATCTGCGGCTGGATGCCGAATTTGGCTCCATAGCGGCGTCCCAACTCAGCGGCGAAATCTTTGGCTTGGCTCTGCTCCACCAGATTAACGGTGCAGCCGCCAAATCCTCCGCCGGTAAGCCGTGCCCCAATCAATCCCGGCAATTCCCGCGCCAGCGCCACCATGGCGTCTGCCTCTACGCAGCTTCCCTCGAAGTCCCGGCTGTAACTGGTGTGCGCCTCGGCCATCAGCCGGCCCAGTTCGGTCATATCGCCCTTGAGCAGCGCTTTGGATGCGGCCACCGTGCGCAGGTTTTCGCTGATGACGTGGCGTGCGCGCAGGAGCGATTTGGGCGCCATCTCATGGCCCCACCTTTCGAGATCCTCAAGTGTGGCGTCGCGCAGAAAAGGCGCCTTGCCGCGATGGCTGTTGATCACCGCGCAGGCTGCTTCCGACTCGGCGCGGCGCGTGGGATAATCACCTCCGGCGACCGAATGCTTGACCATGGTGTTGGCAATCACCAGCGCTACATTAGCCGGAATCGGAGCCAGGGTAAAGTTCAAATCGCGGCAATCGAGCAGCAGCGCATGATTCTCGCGGCCGTTGGCGGAGATGAACTGATCCATGATGCCGCAATTTGCGCCGGCAAACTCGTTCTCTGCGCGCTGGCAAAGCCGCGCCAGCACCGGACCCGGATAACTTGCGCCGGCAAGCGACAATACAGCGAGCGCCGTGGACACCTCGATGGCGGCGGAACTCGACAACCCAGAACCCAGCGGAACGTCGCCCCACAAACTCAGGCTGAAACCGGGAATCTGATGGCCTTCCCCGGCCAGAATCGCAACCACTCCCATCGGGTAGTCGCTCCAGTGCTTGCCGGCTTTGGCCGGCAGCGCCGCCGCGTCAAAGCTCCGCTCCTCGCTGTAATTCTCGGAGTAAATAACAATCCTGCCGTCTGTGCGCGGCGAAATGCCGGCCAGCGTTGCGAAGTCGATGGCCGCGGGCATCACAAATCCTTCGGCATAATCCGTGTGCTCGCCGATAATATTGACGCGGCCCGGAGCGGCAAAGACAGCCGGTTCGGCTTGATAGCGGGCAAGGTGCAGGGAACGCAAAGCCTGAGGATCGTGCATCGATTTCACATCCTAGAGGAGTTCGAAATCAACAACCATGGGCCAGCAGTAGCTAACGCCGGGAGGCAAAATGCGCGACCAAAATCCGGATTGGGCCAATGAGTCCACCGGAGCGGTCGCCGGCTCCAGAGCAACACAGGCCTGCTTTGGCCCCGGCCTCTCGGGCCAGCCGCCGTAGCAGATCCACAGTCCCAGGTACGGTGTCGCTCGGGGGTCAAATTCGGCCCTGATGCGCACGCCAGCCTGGCGCCGCTCCAGGGCGCACCAGTTTTCCGATGTGGCCAGCGGGCCGGCGAAAAGCTTTTCTCCGATGCCTGACTCAGGCGGTTGGACCAGGCTCAGGTCTACATCCCCGCCCAGCGGCATTGTGGCGATAGGCCAGTTAACCTGGTCGCCGTTCCGGCCCAGACGGTTGCCCGTGGAACCCTCCAGGCTCAGCCCTGTGATCGAGTAAGGCAAAACTATCCTGTCTCCCTCTTCGACTGTAAACAAAGGGTGCGCCGCCCAGGACCACGGCGCCGGGTAATTCCCGGTGTTGCTCAGCTTGTAACCCAGGCTCAATTGCCAGCCTGTGTCCGTTTCAGCCAGAGTCAGGGATCGATCCAGCACCAGAGGCAGGGAAAAACACTCCCCGCGAAGCGTAATCGTTCCTTGCTGTTCATTCATTGTTTGCGGCTCTGTCCACTCCTCGCGCCAAAGATCGCCGTGGTCGGGAATCGCCGATATTCCATTGGGAGTCTTCACTGTGCAGCCGGCCACCGAGGGCAGGCACTCGTCCCATCCACTGGCGTCGCCCGCTTCAAACGGCATGGTGCGCGTGCGCGGAGCGTATGCGGAAAGCGGAGCCTGAAGCAGTTCATTTCCGTTGATGCAGATGGACGCGATTTTGCCGCCGAGATGGGGAACCACTATAACCGAGCAATTTCCTGCCTCAAGGAGAATGCCGCCGCCGCCGGCATCCTTCCGAATTGCCTCTGACATAATCCCCTTCCTCGCCAATCCAGTCCGGTCCGATCCGGCAAGCTGGCTTCATTCATTCCAGGCAAAGCTGGCCGATGGGATTGCGCTAATTGTACAAGAGGCAGGCCAAATATTTCCCTGTGCGCGCTCTGAACCCTGGGGTTTCGTTACCGGAAGCATGCGGGGTAAGATATTCATGCATTCGTTCCTCATCAACCGGCGTACGGCGCTTTGTTGCCGTTTTTACTAGAACGCCAAAGCGGGCCGGATGTCTTGTATTTCAAGATTAATTTTGTGAAGATTTTTGAAGGCTCGGCATGCTCTTAGGCGCAAATAAGATATACCGCTTTGTTGGGTTCGAGCTTGACCCGGTTCGGCGCGTGTTGCTGCGCGGCGGCGAACCGGTTCTGCTCACCCCCAAAGCCTTCGACGTCCTTGCCTTCCTGGTGCTGAACCCCGGACGAGTGATAAGCAAGGATGAACTTCTCAAGGCAATCTGGCCTGACTCCTTTGTCGAAGAGGGCAATCTCGCCCAGTACGTCTCTGCGCTGCGAAAAGCGCTGGGGGAAGAATCCCGCCTGATCGCAACCGTTCCTGGCCGCGGCTATCAATTTGGGGCGCAGGTCATCGAAGCTCGGAGTTCGAACCAGGCTCGCCCCGGGATTCCGGTCCAGCCTCCCGCGGATGCGCGCATGAAAGAGGTTCCCCATCATCGCGAATGGATGCCTGCTCGCGGCGTTGTTGAAAACCCGCCGCCAGCATCTGAATCCCCTGTTTCGCCCTCCCAGGCGGATTCCCGGCGCAGCACGGTTCTGCGGTGGGGCGGAGTCTCTCTGCTGGCTGCGGTGCTGGTGGCTCTCGCCGTAACCTTTGCATGGCGGCATTATGCCCGGCCTCCGATGCTCCGCAAAGTCCTGGTCGCCGATTTTACCAACTCCACAGGGGACGCCGCCTTTGACCGCACCCTCAAGCGAGCTTTGGAGATTGACCTTGAACAGTCTCCCTACATCGACGTGATGAACGAGCGCGATATCCTGAGCACTCTCAAGCTGATGGGCCTTGACAATGCCTCGCCCTTTTCTTTCGGCGTTGCCAAAGAGATCTGCGAACGCGGCCATCGCCAGGCGCTCTTGACGGGAAACATTGCTTCTGTCGGCCGGGAATATCTTTTGACGATCGAAGCCGTCGACTGCGCCACGGGAAGGGAGCTTGCCAGCGCAAAGGCCGTAGCAGCAAGCAAGGAAACTGTGTTGGTTGCGCTGGATTCGGTCGCTGACCATGTGAGAAGGGGGCTGGGCGAATCCGGCCAGACTCTGGAAGGCTTCCAGGTACCCATCGCCGACGCCACCACGCCATCGCTGGAAGCGTTGAAGTCTTACTCCATCGGGCAATATCTCGACGCCCAGGGCAAGAGCGAGGTTGAGGCCTTGTCCTTCTATCAAAAGGCTGTCGAGCTGGACCCGAAATTTGCCATGGCTTACGGAGCTATTGCAACGGAATACTACAATCTCGCCGAATACAACGAGGCTTCGCAGTTTTACCGCAAGGCCTTCGAATTAAGCAGCCGCATCAGCGCAAAAGAGAAATTCACCATTCAGGCGCATTACTATTGCGAGGGCCAGAAAGATGTGCTGCAGGGCATCCAGGTGTATTGGATGTGGGTGGATACATATCCGCACGATTGGTCGCCCTGGGTAAACCTCGCCAACGAGTACACGCAACTGGGCCAGTACTCGACCGCAATCTCCACCGGGGAACGCGCGATCGAGGAAGGTCCGAATCGCGGAATGGCATACAGCGTGCTCGCCCGTGCCTGCCGGCGCGCCAACCGATTTGCGGATGCCAAGTCCATTGCCCAGCGCGCGGAGCAGCGTAAGATCGACTCCGTTGGCTTGCATGTCACGCTGATGCAGATTGCGTATGCGGAGAATGATTCGAGCGCGCTGGCGCGCGAGATCAGTTGGGGCGAGAGCCATAATGTCGGCTGGTACTTCCTCGACAACCAGGCCGGGGGAGAAGCCGCCGCGGGACATTATACGAAGATGGAAGAGCTGCTGCGCAGCGCATACGACTCCGCGTTGAACGATCATCTGCCTGAAACCGCGGACGAGATCCTGATTGACCAGGCGCAGATGGAGTTTGATCTCGGGATGCCGGCCGCCGCGCGCGCCACGCTCAATCGCCTGCGCAGCCCTGATAGCGCTTCACCGCTCCTCGCCATCCTGCGCGCAAATCTGGGAGACACGGCTGCGGCGCAGCGCTTTCTGACCGAGCAAAGCAGCAGCGACAACTCAGGCACCTTTATGGCAAACCTGAATCTTCCCCTGCTGCGCGCGGCGCTGGCCATGCAGCGCGGAAGGCCTCTGGATGCGATTGCAGTTCTCGAGTCAGCCCGGCCGTACGAATTGGCCAGCTACAACGTCCTCACGCAACGAGCAATAGCCTATGTGAAGGCCGGACAACTGGCGCTGGCCGTTTCCGAGTATCAGAAAATCCTTGCTAATCCCGGCATCGATCCTGTCTCTCCCCTGTACAACCTGGCGCATCTCGACCTGGCCCGCGTATATGCGTTACAGCACAATCCGGCAGCCAGCCGCGGCGAGTATGAAAAGTTTTTTGACGCGTGGAAGAATGCGGACGAGAATGTACCGGTCCTCAAGCAGGCGCGCGCTGAGTACTCCCGCCTGAAGTAATTCTCCTGACAGTTTTTTCAGCGGCTGGCAAGCCGCGCCAGCCCTTGCCGCGCCAGATCCGCGACCGCTCTGGCAAGCGTGCATGAATTATTTAACGACTCCGTCCGCTCCAGCCGGAGATTCAGCCTGGCGGCAAATTCGCGAAAGAAAATATCCACGTCGTAAAGAATCTCCACGTGATCGCAGAGAAAGCCGATGGGCTGAAGCAAAACCGTCTTTTCGCCTGCGGCGGCAAGGGATTCAAGCGTCTGCTCGACGGTGGGGCCCATCCACGGCCCGCCGCTCGCGCCCTGGCTCTGGAAGGCAAAACTCCACTTGGAAACTTCAGGCACGCGCGCGGCTACTAATCCCGCGGTGCGCTGTGCTTGCTCCGCGTATGGGTCGGCGGGCTGGCCTTCAGCAGCTTCCACCGTCCGGCATGGAACGCTGTGCGCGGTAAATAAAACAGGAACCGGAGCGCCCGCCTCCGCGCTGAGACGAGCGAAAGCCGGGCGCAAACGCTCCGCAAAAGCTTCTATCAGCAGCGGGTGCTCCGCCCATCCCTCCGTAAAATCGATGCGCAGGCCCGAGTTCTCCAATGCGCGGCGATAAAGCCCCACGCTGGTGCGCGAGTTGTGCGGCGCAAGGCAAAGGACCGCTGCCTCGTCCACTCCGTCGGCGCGCATCTGGCGAACTACATCGTCAATGTAGGGATGCCAGTTGCGCATCGCCACATAGACCTTCGCTCGCTCGCCGCCGGCCGTCAGCTCCGCTTCCACCAACCGGCCTTGCTCAATGGTGATTTCCGTCAACGGGCTGTGGCCGATAAGCGCGTAGCGGCGCTGAATCTCCTCGACCACAGGCTGTGGCAGCGGCCGTCCGCCGGTCACGTTGCGCAGGTACTCCGGAATCTGCTCGACGCTCTCCGGCGTGCCGTGAGCCAGCAGCAAAACGGCGCGCTTAGCCATTTGCCTTCTCCAGCCCATACTCCCGCACCATGCGCACCACGGCCTGCACATTTTCTACCGGCGTCCCCGGCACAATGCCGTGGCCAAGATTGAAAATATGCCCCGGCCGCCCGTTGGCTGCGCGCAGAATCTCATGCACCCGCCGCTCCAGCACCTCCAGCGGCGCAAAAAGCGTAATGGGGTCGAGGTTGCCCTGCACCGCATGAGCGTGGCCCACGGCGCGCCAGCCTTCGTCCAGCGGCTGCCGCCAGTCGAGGCCAATTACGTCCGCGCCGGTCAAAGCCATTTCACTCAACAGACCTGCTGTCTCCACCCCAAAGTAGATCACCGGAACACCCATCTGCTGAACCGCGCGCACCAGGCGCCTGCTGGCCTCAAAGGCGTACTCTCGATAGTCTGCCAGCCCGAGCGAGCCAACCCAGCTGTCGAAAATCTGGATGACGTCCGCGCCTGCCTGGACTTGCATCCGGCAATACTCTTCGAGCACCGTGACGATCTTGTCCAGCAGCAAACGCCACGCATCCGTGTCGCCGTACATCATCTTTTTGGTGTGGATGTAATTCTTCGAGCCGCCGCCTTCAATCATGTAGCTGGCCAGCGTGTAAGGCGCGCCGCAAAAGCCGATAATGCCCAGCCTGTTTTGAAAATGCCCGGCAACTTTCTCGATTGCCCTGGCCACATATGCAAGATCTGCTGCGCGGTCAGTCCGCAATGCGCGCACATCCTCGGCAGTGCGGACGGGATGATGCACCACCGGCCCCTCGCCGGCCTGAAACTCAAAATCCAATCCCATCGGCTCAAGCGGCAACAGCAGGTCGGCAAAGATAATGGCCGCATCCACTCCCAGTTTCTCGGCGGCGGTGATCGTGACCTCGGCGGCTATCTCCGGCTGCTTGCAGATCTCCACCAGCGTATGGTGCTTGCGCACGTCGCGATACTCCTGCATGTAGCGGCCGGCCTGGCGCAAAAACCAGACAGGCGTGCGATCAACGGGACGGCGCAGGCAGGCGCGAACAAAGCGGCTGCCGTCAATAATGGCTTCAACAGCGGGATTGGGATTGGTCGGTTGCATACAGTGTTGATTTTACCGGGGCGGACGCAGCGCGCCTAATCTGGCAGTCTTTCGCGGACCGTTCTGAACATATCCCCGTTTAATTGCCGGATGAATAGACGAATTGACAAATCTGGCTTTCCGATTCCTGTTGATAACATTCCAATTGACCGCTCCGCGCGAACCTGCTAAGTTGTTCGCCAGCTTAATTTCCCATGAAAAAGGAGTGCTCAAATGCATAACGCTGTTATCAGTGGCGCCCCGGGGGATTGCCGCCGCGGGAGCGCATTCCACTTGCTTGCAACCATCCTGCTTGCCTTCTGCTCGCTGGCGATATTCAGCGGGTCGTTTGTGGCTTACGCTCAGGATGCAAAACCGGGCGCCATGCCGACCGCGCCGTCTGCCGGAAAAGCGTTGATCTGCATTTACCGTGTCTATAGATTTACCGGCTCCGCCACACATGACAATCTTTATGTCAATGGCGTTTTTCTCGCCCGGCTGCTCAACAGTGAATACGCCTGCACGGAGGTGCCGCCGGGCACGGTTGTCATTTCCGGGCTGCCAAAGATGTATTACGGCAGCATTATTCAGTCTGCCGGCGCGGCGTTGAACGATGCAAGAAAAAAGGAGAACGAGCGGATTCGCCTCGAAGCGATGGAGGGAGTTGCTTACTACTTGAAATGGACCGCCGGAACCATGGCAACGGATATCAAAGTGACGCTTGAAGATGCTGCCGTCGGAGCCAAAGAGATGAAAAAACTGCATCCATCCAAGGCCAGGCCCGAGGATGAGAAAGAAGAGCAAAAGTAAGACTCGACCGGCAACGCCCTTGATGCCGTAACAGAATATACACAGGCTTTGATGGGGACTGGCTTCAATCAGTCCCCATTACTATTTGCGTCCTCACTGCTATTATTCGCAGCTCTCTTCGCCAAATCTGGAAGCGCTGCGAAATCCAGCCGCGGCAGGCGTTGCCACACTGCCGGCCAGATCATTTCTTCTCATCGCCCGCATCGACTGAATCCGCTTGCTTTCGAGCGGCCTGATAAGCCTGATGATCGTGCTGCTTCACCAGGACAGACAGGAGCTTTTCGATTTTGAAGTTTTTTGGCAGCTTGTGCAGTACGACGAGCTGCTTGAAATTCACATCGCAGACTGGACAATATAACTCGATCTCTTTCCAGATAGCGTCAGCCATGGCTCTCCGATTGTGGCAAGAGGCGATTTGTTCCGAGTCCGGCGCTTTCTACCCGGTAAATGTGGCGCCGCCGCCTATCTTGTTTCCACGCGGAGAATGCGAATCTCCGGATAAGCGCCGTCCCAGTCAGCCTTGACGCCATCGAAGATCAGGCGGAAGTCCCGCGTTCCGCCCGGAGCCAGTGGCGCCGCGGAGACTGGCTCCACGTCGATGTACGGTTCCCTCATGCGAATGAACTTGAGCGGCTGGGTCTCGTTCTGCGCCACCTCATGAGCAAAATCGCGAAAGAGCACCTGAACGGTAATTCCGGTAATAGTGCGGGAACCCTGGTTGGTGATGTGACCATCAAGATAGGTAATCTTGCCTCCAGCCAGGTTTCCGGATTCGCTCATGGCCAGGCCGGTTATCAATAGGCTCCCCGCATAGCGATCCAAGGGTGCGGTTATCGGCGTGACCGTTACCTTGTTGCCGGCGTTTTGATGTTCCATGGTTAGAACTGCTGCAGTTAAAACCCCGATGACAACGGCAACGGCTAAAACCAGCGGCAGCCAGTTGCGGCTTTCCTTCTCCGGCGAAGGGACAAAGTTTGATCCAGTGCTCACGAGCGAAATTCTACACCTGTTACCGAAGAAGTTCCCCATCTATTATGGGCATTGGAAAAAATGGCAGAAAGCGTAATACTTGATTAAGGGCCTGCTTCTTTTAGGAATTTGCGCCGGGAAGGAGGAGAGGGTGCCGGACTACAACTTCAGCCGAGAACCGCATTATTCCTTTCAGGGCGAATCGCCCGCCGACGAACTCCTCGAAATTGCCCGCATCCATCATGTTGACGCGCGGCAACTGCGCGAACGCGCGCTGGTAGCGGAAGCCGAGGAGCGGCACGAAGAAGCAAAGCTGTTAATGGATCTCTCTGTTTCGCGGGAGCAGAGGGCAGTGGAGTTCGAAAAGGCTGCCAAGGGCGAGGGCGGTGACCCGATTGTGGCCGAAATTCTCGATAGCCAGGAAGAACTGCGCGATGTCTTCACGCCCAGGTATATCCCGTCGTTTATCTCAAGAGAAGATCTGTTTCCGCTTAAAATTCCTAAGAAAAAGGAATCAACCCTGCCAAAGCCCATTGCCCGTTTTATAGCCTGGTTAAAATACGAAGATCAGAAATAGACTATTTTTTGTTGCCAGGGGCTTTTCCTCTCCTTCCGCCTCCTGCCGGTGAGCGTTTTTTCCATTACCAAAGAAACCCTCCCGCCTTTCTTATTCCTGTCAATCTTTGAAGTCCTCGGCATCTTGACCGATAAGACAAACAACTCGCAATTTTGCTGTTTTTTCTCAGAAACCGCACATCTTCTAAGAAAGACTGGTGTCTAAGAAGGTAGCGGCAAGAATGTCCCGTTCAGATTGCGTGCACTTGTCGCAAGGCATTGAAAGGCAGGCCAGACTTTGACGATTTGTTCCCCGGATGCATCCATCGCCATGAAAACTCCTGCCCGCGGGTCAGGCAGTTCAAGGCAAGCAGACGACTTGATTTACCAGGGAGTCACGATTGCCGCCATTCTGCTGGTGCTGGGGAGCCTCTGGATTTTTTGAAGCTCTGGCTGGCGGAGATTAAGACTCCGGCCCACTCTGCGCCGCTCGGCGCATGGCCACAAAAAACCAGGCGATGGTGCCGAACAAAGCCACAACAAAGACCGGCAGCAGCGCCAACGAGGGGCCGTTGCCTTTTTGTGCCGCGTTGAGGATGGTCCATTGAATCCAGGCAAAAAGCCAGATCATTTCCATCTTCATCCAGGCGATCATCTCGAGCGTCAGCGCCTCCAGCCGTGGACGGTTCTCTTCTGTCACCCTGACCGGGTAATTAAATGCTTCGGGAAACCGCACTACAACCGAAAGGAGCAGATAAAGCCCCACGGCCGCAATCGGGAACATGATCAGGAAAGACGGCGAACCCCAGCCGTCAGGTTGACCGGAAAAATTAAAGTGAGTGGGAATGCGGTTCGGCAGGCGGTTGGGACCCAGGAGCGCATGCCACGCCATCCAGACCATCCCCGCTAAAACTGCAAGGCTGATCGCTTCCAGGGATTTACGCATGGAATCCTTTCGCGGCAACTGTATCAAAACGATGCAGATTGACCTGAAATGCTACAACTCGTCGCTCCCATATCACGGTTTTCGCGCTGATTGTATCAAAACAATACAACCCAGGGTTAATTGAATCCCCTTGCCTTTTTGACGCTCTGACGAAAATCTTCGCCGGTCATCTCCACGCGGACGCACATCTCCGCCAGCCGCGACCGCATGCGGTCTCCAATTCGATCGCCGAGAGTGGGTTCCCGTGCTGCTCGCTCGGCATCCGTCAAATTGCCGCCGCCGGCCGGTAAATCAGCGTAATTCGTCGTAATGATGGTGGTCTGCTTGTCGTTGTAGCGGGTATTCAGAATCAGCGCCACCGTGTCCCAAACCCATTCGTTGGGCTTCTGCGCGCCCAGATCGTCCAGCACCAGCACTTCGGCGGAAAAAACCGGCTGCAACAGTTCAAGCTCCGTCGTTTGCACCTGGGGATTGTAGCTGTTCTGGATGCCTTTGAGCAGTTCGCGATAATCGCAGAAAAGGCCGCGAACCCCGCGCTCCTGAACAAGACGGCGCAGTACGCCCACGGCCAGGTGAGTTTTGCCCACGCCGATTGAGCCGGTAAAGAGCAATCCCTTGCCTGCTGTGTCAACCGGATAGGCATCAACAAATTTGCGCGCTGTCAGGTGCGCCCGGCCCAGTGAAGGATCGGCGCCGCGAAAAGCAGTCTCAAAGCCGTCCAGCGTGTAATGCCGATAGCGCTCGGGGATGTGGGCGGCGGCCAGGCGGCGCTCTTCCCGCTGCATCTCCTGGCACTCGCAGGCCCGCGAAACCCACTGGCCCTCGGCGTTGACCACCCTGACCAGACCAACTCCATTGCAGATTGTGCAGCCGCTCATCTCTTGTCAAGCGTAACGCATCGGCCATCTTCAGGCGCCGGTGCATTGCCTGTGCCCGTATGTGGAAATTGCGGGTTCCAGCTCCAATAGTTGTGCATTTTGACTCTAGCGATGGTTACTTGTTCGGATCTGCCGGGAACCGGCAATCTCGATCTGAAATTAACGAGAAAACCCTTGCAACTCTTATCTTATCCTGCTTAGAATTCTCTCACTGTTAATTGCAGCCAATCTAACTGGCTTTCCGCCTTTCAGATTCTGCCTTCCCCGTTTAGTCGTGGCAAAGGTCTGGTTCGGATTGCCCTCCCTTATTTTGGCGTAGCAATTGTGGATCACACACATCGAACTGAGCTTGAAGTTATTACGCGGTATTTGGTGCAACCGGCAATCGTCGCCGGTCACTTAGGAAGGGATGGAGGAGTTTCAAATGTCAAACCCTGGATTGAATTCCATGCGGAAGGTTCAAAACATAGCACTGGCTTCGCTTACGGCGATCTTCTGCCTGTTTATTTCAGCGACTGCAATGGCGCAGACGGCGTTGTCAACAACCACAATGGGCTTTGGCAGCGTGGCGGATAACACGACCAGCGCAACCAGGACCGTAGGCCTGGCCAACACGCAATCGTCGGTAAAGCTGGGCATCAGTTCGCTCATCGTTTCGTCTGGCTACACCATTGTTCCAGGTTCAACGACCTGCCCCAACCCCGGCACGCTGGCGCCAAAATCCAATTGCACCGTCGGCGTCGCCTTTGCGCCAACCAGTTCCGGAGCGTACCCCGGCACATTGACCATCAACACAACCAGTCCCACCAGCCAGTTGACGGTCACGCTGAGCGGCAGCGGGGTTGTCCCGACGGCGCTGTCAACAGCAACGCTGGGTTTTGGCGCCGTGGCGGATAACACCACCAGCCCGGCCAAAACCGTTGGACTGGCCAACGCGCAGTCTACAGTTTCGTTATATATCTCATCTTTTGTCGCATCAGCCGGGTACGTTCTGGTTCCCGGATCGACGACCTGCCCCAACCCTGGCGCCCTCAACCCCGGCGCTAACTGCACCATCGGAGTTGCTTTCGCACCTGCCTCGTCCGGCTCCGATCCGGGCACGTTGACCATCTACACCAACGCCAATAACAGCCCGCAAACGGTGACACTGAGCGGGACGGGAGTCGTCGCGACGGCGTTGTCAACAACAACGCTGGGTTTTGGCAATGTGGCGGATAATACCACCAGCGCAACCAAGACCGTAGGACTGGCCAACACCCAGTCGTCGGCTTCTCTGGGCGTCTCGTTCTCCTTAGCTACTGGCCCAGGCGGCTCTGCACGGCCCGCTTCCAGCGTTGCGCCTTCCGGTTACATACTGGTTCCAGGTTCAACGACCTGCCCCAACCCCGGCACGCTGGCGCCAAAATCCAATTGCACCATCGGCGTCGCCTTTGCGCCAACCAGTTCCGGTTCGTATCCGGGCACATTGACCATCAACACGACCAATCCCACCAGCCAGCAGACGGTTACGCTGAGCGGGAACGGGGTTGTCCCGACGGCGCTGTCAACAACTACGCTGGGTTTTGGCGCGGTGGCGGATAACACCACCAGCCCGGCCAAAACCGTTGGTCTGGCCAACACGCAATCCACGGTTCCGCTGTATATCTCTTCTTTTGTCGCATCAGCCGGGTACGTTCTGGTTCCCGGATCGACGACCTGCCCCAACCCTGGCGCCCTCAACCCCGGCGCTAACTGCACTATCGGAGTTGCTTTCGCGCCTGCCTCGCCCGGCTCCGATCCGGGAATGTTGACCATCTACACCAACGCCAATAACAGCCCGCAAACAGTGACGCTGAGCGGAACGGGCTATTCGACTCAACCGGCCTCAACCGTGCAGGGCCAGATCAATCTCAGCAACTTCTGCGGCGGCGGCGCTACGACACCCACAATCATGGTCAGCATCAACACCAGCCCCGTCAGGAGCGTTCCCACCGACAGCAATGGAGAATATACATTCACCAACGTTCCCAACGGAACCTACACGATTACGCCCTCAATCGTTGGGCCGAGCTCTGTCTTCTATCCCGCCTCTCTGACCGGCGTTGTCGTGAATAACGCTTCCGTAACCGGAAAAAACTTCAGCGTCGCGCTGGGTTACACGGTCTCCGGAAACGTCAGTTACGCAGGGTCGAATGCCGGGCAGGTTTACCTGGATCTGTCCAACAATAATTGCGGCGGTTCGGGCGGGCAAGGCGTCAGCATTACCGAAGCCGCCCTCCTCTCCGGCGGTTCATTCACCATCCGCGGCGTGCCTCCGGGCAGTTACACGCTCCAGGCATGGATGGATAACCTGGGCTACGGCTCGCCCAACGCCGCCAACCCATCGGGCGCAGCCTCCGTCTCTGTATCCAACGCCAATGCAACCGCGCAAGCCGTAACACTGGTCGATCCCTCGGTCTCCCTCACCGGCCAGAATGGTCCCCACTTGAAGCAAATCACCCCCACCGATCAGGGCGTGATGATCGCTTTCAGCCCCATCCAGAACAACAATCAACTGGAGACGCCTGCGTCCTACACGGTACAGTGGACTGCCGATTCGACGTTTGCCACTGGCATCTCCAGCGCTTACTTCGCGGCCACCGGAAACAATGGCAACGTCTGGATTCTGAATAACTACACCCCCGGCATCACCGGCTCATTCTCCAACACCACCCCCTACTACTTCCGCGCCCGCGGAACTCTCGCCAGTTCCCAGAGCAACTGGAGTTACTGGGGCTCCTCCGCCTCTCCGGCCAGCGTTACTATCGGATCGCCCGCTGGCAGCACTATTCAGGGCACGGTCTACATCCCCGCCTCGGTCACCATCAGCCCAAACGCCCCGCTCTACGTTGGCTTCTACAACCAGAGCAGCAACAGCGCGTATGTGACGCGCATCGCCGTCCCGAACAATGCTCCAACCGGAAATGCTTACTCGGTCAATGTTCCCAGCGGCAGCGGCTACTTCAACTTCGCCATCCTCGACCAGAATAACGATGGCATGATCGACGCCGGCGACGTGAGCAATACGAATCAGGGCGGTAGTGGTAGCGTAACCATCTCCGGACCCCTGACCGGGCAGGACATCACGCTGCCCAGCGCCAATAGCACCGCTTCGGTAACAACTCAATTCCAGCAAAACACATATCAGGGCGGCGCCTCTACCAGCTACAACCTCAACTTCCAGGTGCGGGAGGGGAACAAACTGCCCGTCTCCGCCACGCTCACCGCTGGCCCAAACGTGGTCATCCCCGTGGACATCAGCAACCTCTGCCAGGGTTGCGGCAGCACGCAATTCCAACTCAAC
>Ga0316217_10000624_pt1 | contig 49236 bp, 43 predicted proteins | sample 1anoAmetaG_FD_203633 | JGI IMG/M metagenome (GOLD analysis project Ga0316217, IMG submission 203633) | Freshwater microbial communities from Trout Bog Lake, Wisconsin, USA - 1anoA | ecosystem: Environmental > Aquatic > Freshwater > Lake > Hypolimnion/Profundal zone | place: USA: Wisconsin...
TATATAAAGTGTTAATATGGACCATAAAAACTGATTTAATAAAATAAATTCTTTTTTTTCCAATAATATTAGTTTTTTTTAATTTTATATAAAGATTAATACATGATTTAATAATATCAATTGAATATATTGTATATTTTAATTTATATATATTATAAATAAAAAGTTAATAAGAAAATAAACACAATTTTAAACTAGACTTACTATAATTATATAAAATAAAAAAGTTAACATATAAATAAACACAATTTTAAACTAGACTTACTATAATTATATAAAATAAAAAAGTTAATATATAAATAAACACAATTTTAAACTAGACTTACTATAACACTTTATATAATTAAATTAATAAATAATAAAAAAGGATATATGCTTTAAATATTCAAGTCATATTAATTATATTTTTAAATATATTTGGACAAAGTCGATTTGCCTAATAATAAATGTTGAAATTTTATTGCAATAATAACAAGATTATTTAAATAATAATATTCAAAATAAAATGAAATATCAAAGTAACAATTATATAATAATTATAAGTCCTGATTTTAATGATAATTTAAATGAGTCCAATATAAAAATATTATGTGATTTTAAAAAAATTATTTTTAGTAATTATAAATTGGATGATAATTTATTTGAATTATATAGGAATAATAATTTTAATAATACTAAAATTATAAAAAATAAATTTAATCAACCTATTGATAATTTGCCTTCAACCATTACTAATTTAACTTTTGGTTCAAATTTTAATTAACCTGTTGATAATTTACCTTCAACCGTTATTAATTTAATTTTTGGTTCAAGATTTAATCAACCAATTAATAATTTACCATCATCCATTATAAATTTAACTTTTGGTTAGGAATTTAATCAACCAGTTAATAATTTACCATCATCCATTATAAATTTAACTGTTGGTTCAAGCTTTAATCAACCGGTTGATAATTTGCCATTTGTTATCAAAATATTAAAATAAAATGGAATATCAAAGTAACAATTTTGTAATAATTATATTGGACTCATTTAATGATAATTTAAATGAGTCCAATATAAAAAAATTATTTTTACTAATTTTAAATTGAATTATCATATGATAATACAGGAACAAATCTATCATATCCTTAATTAATTATCTCAATGGAAGTTTATGAAAAAAATAAATTAATTTACTCAGTAAAATTAAATATAAATGGAAGATATTATTGTTATGGAAGTGTAAAACTTTGAATTTGATAAAGTTAAAAAAACTATAATAAAAAAATGCAAACAAAATAAAATGAATAATATTTATACTAAATTACAAAATTATTATAAAAATATATTCGACGATACAGTTTTAAGTTCAAGTTCAAGTTCAAGTTCAAGTTCAAGTTCAAGTTCAAGTTCAAGTTCAAGTTCATGGAAAACAAGAGTTTTTGAAGAATTATGTTATGAATGTTGATATTTTTATAAATAGTTAAAAAATATACTAATTATATTTCACATAAATATAATACGCCTTTTACAAAAGATAACAAATATTACGATTTTAAATCTTCAAGGGTGTAAACTAAATTTTATAAAACATAATGTTATTCCAAAACAAAATAATGGTAAAGAATTTTATATTCTATTGAATAAATGTATTTATAGAATAAATGAATTTATAAAAATTAATCCAATATGAAATAAATTTTTAGATTGAATTCAAAAATCGTATTTCATTATTTTATAATGCCAAAAAACAATATTTCCAATACAAACACAAAATATTGTGTTTACGTGTAAAAAATTATGATGAATTATTAAAAAAATATGATGAATCCCCATAAAAATAATATAAACAAAATGCAATCACGCATAAAATAATAAGAACAATCAATATATCTTTAAAGAAAAAAAGTAAAAATAAACATGAAACCAATAGTAATATTTCGTTCATAATGTGTTATATTATATAATATATAAATAAATATAAAAATTAACAATATATAAAAATAGACCTATATAATATTATTAATTAATGAGTGATTTTGAAATAAATTATGATACACGTCCATATTTACCTGATATTTATATAAAAGAAAATATTTATAATAGTTTTGATGCTGTCAATAATAACAATAATATTGAAATTAATTCAATGATATTTATATTCAATATAAACAGACCATTAGATTCAATTTATAATGATCCAGGATATTTATTATATGGGATAAAAAAAAATCCAATCGATAATTATGAATTTCCATCCTTAAATTTTTTTTATCTAAAAAAAGCAAATTCAAATATTAATTTCTATAAATCAAGTATACCTGAATATAAAATAGATAATAATTTAATAAATTTATTGACATCAATAGGTTACGATATAAATAATATTAATGAAAATGTATTTCAATATCAAGAATTATTAATAACTGAATCAATAAATAATAATAAAACAAAAGTATTATATTTATATTTTAATTTAAAAAATAATACACCATATGTTAATTATAATAATTATTCATCAACAGTATATTATGAAGACAAATATTTCAATATATTAATATATCCATATAATGAAACTATTCAGATTCCATATATTCCTTGTACTTTTTTTTATGCATATGATAATTTATCTAATGGAAAATTAAATGAAAAAAAAAGCATAAATACAATTAATTTTGATGATAGAGAAAACATTAAATATTATGAGAAAATAGATTATAAGTATTTGGAAAATCACAAATTTACAATGGATTCAAAATCGGATATGGAAACACTACGAAATTATTCTTTTAATATTAAAAATTACAATGAGTACATTAAAAATCAAAAGAATAAAGTTGTGATAAATATAAATCTAAATGAAATTTGTAAATTATATTCAAATACAACAGATTATTCAAATAAATATCCAAATACCTATACAGACATTTATTTGAATTGTAAACACATTAATAATTATAAATGTTTTTGTAATTCAAATAATAAATATTCATACACTTCTGATAATAAAATTTCAAATTTAAAGTCAATAAATTTAGATGATAAAAAATATTCATGTTATAATTATAATTTAGTTAATAATCAAACAACATATCAACTTGTTAAAAATTATTATTTAAATACTTATTTGGATATATCCGAATACACAAATGAAAATTCAATAATAACAGCAAATATTTATTTACATAAAATATTTCTCATAATAAATCCAAAAATAATAGATAAAAACTACTTGATAAATAATGTTAAAACCAATATATCAGAAATATTTGCCGATTCAAATTTATTTGGGTTTGGAGAAAATATTAATAAATTAAAAATATATCCAATTGGAAACATAAAATCAACAGATATTTATTATATAAACAAATATAAAATAACTTTTGAATTTGTTGATGAAAACATATCTTACAGCTATATTATTATTTTAGGAATAGTTTTTTATAATGGAAATAAAATTAGCATATTGGATACAAATATAACTTCAAATATAAATGATTTAGCATATACGAATTATACAGTTATGGAATCTTCTGTTTCTTTAGCACCAACTATAAATAATTTTAGTAATGTTGCAACAATTTATGAAGAAATGTTGAATTTTAATATTAAAAGTATAAAAAAATATTCGTATATTTTAAATTATAAATTTTTATCTATGTATGATAGTCAGTTCAGCTATATACGATTTATAAATTTTTATAGTTTTATTCCAAATATAAATATTTCACTAAAAACATGTTATGATGAATATTATAAAAATGTTTTAAATATATTAATGTCAAATGTAAATAATGTCATTAAAAATATTATAAATATTAATGATAATTTTAATAATTTTAAATTTGACAGTAAAAATATTAAAAATTATATTGAAAATTCAATACTTTTTGATGAAAATATCGTTAAAAAAAATAGTTATGAATTTGAAACAAATAATAATGATAATGACACCGAATCCGAATCCGAATCCAAATCCAAATTCAAATCAAAATCCGATACAAATAATATAGATTCAACAAAATACATTGAATATTTTACATATTGTCCCAAAATATTACTAAAATATTTATCGATTGATGAAAATTATGTCGGAAAATACAGAAAAGTACTTTTAAACCCATATACCGATATTGATATCGATTCTTTTGAAATTATACATGCTGGTAAATATATAAAATTTAATTATATAAACTTGTTTGCAAAATATCCACAAGTTGTTGGGGAAGAATTTGTAAAATCAATAAAAACAGTTAATAATATTATAAATTATAATTTTTCTTTATTAATCATGTTACCATATAATATTAATCAAGATGATAATTTTTATTGTTCAAATCCAAAATATTTTTGGTCAAGTGAATATTCAATGAATATTGGTGATAATCATTCATATATTTATTTAGTACTAACAGATCCTAATGGAAATCCTTATGAATTTTATGGATCTGATATTACTCAATCAGATAATACTCAATCAGATAATTCAAATAGATGTTGTAAAAATACAAATGGAATAATATACGGGATAAGATTATTTAATCATTATAATTATATATCAGAAAATTTGAATTTGAAAATCATATTAAATTTATTTTTTACCAAATATATAAATTTAACTCAAATAATATTATTAACTGAAACATATATTTCATATTCTGATTCTAATAATGTCTTTTGGAATATAAATGATTCTTTTCTTAAAATCCACAATCCCAACTGTTTAAAAGAAATAGTTTATTATGATTTTAAAAGATTTAAAAATCATTATAATAAAAAAAGTATTCAAACACAGTATACAAAATTTAATTATAAATTTCTTCAAATTTTATCCGATAATAAATCCGAGATAAATAAACTTCGATATGGGATTAAAATATTAACCTACATATCAAATTTACTTAAAGCAATTAAATTGATTCAAAAGTGTTCAAGTTATTGTGAAATTATTAAAGTAAATATTATGATGGAAAAATACTCAAATCAAATGTTAATTTCAATTATCAAGTATAATGTAGGTATCATATCTGATTTATTTAAAATTAATTACAATTTAAATATAAGTTCAGGTACTTTAGATTCATATATATATATAGAGTTATCTAAAATTTATCAGATTGATATTAATAATAGTTTGGAAAATATAAATAATTATCAGATATCTTGTAATTTTATTGTAGATTATTCTAAAAATAAATTGGATGGAATTTTAGAATTATTAAATTCAAATATTGTTGATATAACAAATGTTTATTTTAATATATATAGTGAAATTTATAGTTTGATATGTTGGGAAGTTATAAATTATTGGATTAGTGAAGAAATAATTTATAACATAGATCAATTAATATCCAACACAGATATTGGTGTTTTCAATAGTTTTACACATTTAACACGAGAAAAAAAAATACTTTTATTAAAACAAACTGGAGCTTTTATAAAAATAACAATACAAAATTTGACAAAAATTGATGAACTTTTTGCATTAGCTAAATTGATGGGTAATAAAACTATAAATATATTTCTTCCTGAAAATTTAAATTTAAAAGTTGTTAAAGATAATTATGTATACAATACATCATGTTATTCTTCATGTACTAATGTACCTCTATTTGATATTGTTAATTTCTTAAATGATACAATAAATTTGATTGTGAAATTAAGTATAGAACCAAATAATTTATTATTTTATAAAAATTACGAAAAATCAATTCAAGAAGGAATTTTAACTTTTATAAATAATACAATTAAATATTTTAAGGAAATAATTAATAAAATTGTTTATATTTATAATTATTCAAGAGATATTCCAGATCCTTTAAATATTAATATTTATGATCCACAAGAAATAGGAGATTTTTATCATTTATTAACAGAGTTTTATAATAATTATAATTCATTTTTTGATATATTATATGGGAATAATATCAATTTATTTTACGAATATGACAATTTAAAAATTTCATTTGATAATCTATTTTATAGTTGTGAAGAATTTTTATTATATGTGAGATTATGGAATGATTTTACAAATAATCACATAACCCCATATACTAATGTTTATGTCAATGAAGACCTATATAAAATAATTAAATCAGATGTATTTTATGATTTTTTAATCAAGTCAATAGTAACTTTTAATGATATGTTAGTGAAAAAAAATCCAAAATTAATTTTATTATATATAGAAAATATTAAAAAAAATATTATTAATAAAAATAGATTACCTTTAAAAATTTATTTTATAGATGTTATTGACAAAATGATTTGTGAATTAAAAAATGAAATAAGTTCAGGTATACCAAATGTGCATACTATAATAATGTATGGGTCATATTATATTATTCCTTATCAAGATCTTTTGTTATATAAAGAATCTTTTAATTGGGCTTCATTTAATTTTAACAATTATCCGTTAGAACTAATTAATTTAATAGATCAATTAAACACAACAATATTCAATACATATTATAATGACCCCAAAGTAACTACTTTTTATAAACAAGCATTAAATTATACATATTTATCAACCCCGTACAAATACATAAATATCAATAATAATATTGTTAATGCATAGGATAATGAACAAATCTATTATAAATGATAAAATACAATGTGAATATCTTATTACTTTTTATAATGAATTTTATATAAAAATAATAGTGGAAGAAATTATAAATTATTTTTTATATAATAAACGGGTTAGATTAACATTTTCTTTTTTTACATATATTTAATTCTTCAAATATATTTTTTGTATGTTCATTTATATTAGACATAGCAGTTTCAAAAATATGTATATCATTTTTATTTTTTGAATCGTTATTTATAATACTTATAAATACTTTTAACATGTCAATTGTATTTTTATAATTGTTATTTTTAAATTCTAAAATATTATTTTCATTTTTCAGTTGTATATTTTTATTTTCCAAAATGTTATTTTCATTTTGTAATTTATTATTTTGTTCTATCAGTTGATTATTTTTTTCTATCACTTGATTTTTTTTTTCTGTCAGTTGGTTATTTTGTTTAGTCAGTTTGTCAACATTTTTCAAATTATAAATTATATCATTTTTTTTTTGTCTATTCGTATAAAGTCCAACATCCAAATTATCAATTAATTCATTAATCGTATAATATGACATGTTTAAGATTTATTATTATATTTGTTTGAATATAAGATATAAGACATAAAATATATAATTAAAATATCAATTTTTTTAAATTATAATTGGCAGTTATAATTTAAATGTTGCATATGTATTAAAACGTTATGATAATGTTGATATCATTTTGTATATCTGTTATTCAAATTAAAGGTTGATTATAGGTTGATTATAGGTTGATTATAGGTTGATTATAGGTTATAATAATATTGTTAATTCATAAAAATATTAAATTTAATATAGAATTAAATTTATATTTTATATATTTATATACACTTCATTAACTAATGAATATTGAACAAATAGGTTTTGGAATGGTTGTGCTAATGATTATTGTTGTAATTATATCAATTTTAATTACCCAATACATTTGGAATGCTGTTATGCCAGATGTTTTTGGAACTAAACAAATTACATTTTGGCAAACGATTGGTCTTTTAATTTTAACTAATATTTTCTTTGGTGGATATTGTAATGCTTATGCAGTTTCCAGTTATTAATTTAATTTATTATTTGTTTTTGTGTTTATTTTCTTATAAAAAGTTAATAAGAAAATAAACACAATTTTAAACTGGACTTACTATAATGGGTGATTGGAGTATGGAAAAAGAGAATATAAGAAGTATATCAACTCCAAATAAAAAATATGAAAAAATCTTAAATAAAAATTTTATGATGTTAAAATTAAATGAATTTAGGACATCAATAATAGAAAGTAAAACAGAATTAAAATGTGATAACTTAATAAATGAAAAAAATGAGAAAAAATGAATATAAAAAGTATATATTCATTAGAAAAATTAAAAGAAAAAAATGAGAAAAAATATAAAAAAGAAAAATGAGAAAAAAGAGAAAAAATATAAAAAAGAAAAATTAAATAAAAAAGTTCATAAAATTTTAACTTACAAAACAAGTGTAAAGTTAATGAAATATATAAATGGAGATCAAAAAGCAGTAAAAAACATGATAAAAATAGTCTCATCTTATATAAAAAATAATATAAAACCTAAAACATTTGTTTTGGGAACAAAAATCAGTAATCATGTTCAATACATTATATAAAACTGATAAGTCCTAATGAACCATTTATAGTAAGTCTATATAAAAATTAGAAAAAATGCAATAGCAAATAAACACAATTTTAAACTAGACTTACTATAATTATGTTTATTATTTTTATTATTATTTTATTATTGCTTTTACTTTCTATATTTATTATTGGTATTGAATCCATTTCTTTTATTTTTTTATTCTTTTTTTTTTATAATCAGTAGTGTTATTTTTAGTTGTTCTGTTTAGATTGATTGATTGATTTATTTTGTTTAAGATTAAATTCATTAATGATATCTATTTTTGTTTTTCCAATTTGACTATATTGTAATGAATGAATAAATAAATGCATCATTATATGACAATTTAGTTTTTCTTGTAATATGATATGAAACATAAATATATTAAATTATACAAAAAATAATAAAAAAAATGCATTATTTGTTATAATGTAATTAGTTTATAGTAATACTTTCCTTATTTTACATGCATTAATTTTTTATAAAAATATTCTTTTATTTTTTATAAAAATATTCTTTTATTTTTTTTTATTTAACTCTTTGTACATTTTTGTAAAAGTTTTTTTTTGAACGTCATTTTGAAAAAGATCAATTGACTTTGAAATACTTTTTGTTTTATCATAATATATTTTAGATATGATTCTTAATGTTGATGCAGAAAGATGTTTACCTGTTAATGAACTCTTAATAAATCCATAAATTTTATCAATTTGGTCTGCCTTAATTATTTGTTCATCATCAGATAAATCCGATTCTTCCGATTCTTCCGATTCTTCCGATTCTTCCGATTCTTCCAATTCTTCTGATTCTTCTTCTTTGTATGATTTTTTATTAGATTGTTTAGAAGACAAAGATATTTTTTCATTGGATAAAGTTTTATTTTTTGGAGAATTTGTTATATTGTCTGTTTGTTTATCATCAAAATTAATACCTAATGTTTTTACCATTATATTTATTAATTTTTTGAATTCATTATTAGTTGATAAAAATTTTTCCATATTAACAAAATCTTTTTTAATTCCAACAGTATTATTTTCAACTAATATTTTATAATTATAATGGATATTATGTAAAAATAAAAATTTATCATCAGAAGATTGAGTAAATTTTAATGATCTAATATAATTTTCAAAAAAATATTCAGTTACCAAAACCAAATTTAAATTTTTGGTTGATTGAATCAATATTATTTTATAAATCAATTGAGCTAGTAAAACAGTATCTGTTGATAAAATATTTGTATCTGATATACCTAAAAATATTCCTACAGATTCAATAAATTTTTCAAAATCAATTATTTGATTATCATTGATAAAATCATTATTAACAAATTCTCTAACAATAATTTTTCCATAATCTTGAGAATATGAACTTGCAAATTTAATCAGAGTTGGAAAATTATTAGGATTATTATTAAGACAACATTTTACACAATCTTTAAAAAATTCCATATCAATTAGTTTTGAATCTAATAATTCATTAAATAATTTTTCATCAAATGTTAATAATAATTTTTTTTTTATCAATTCATTTTTTTTATCTAAAATTAAATTATTATTGGATTCATTATTATTTTCACTAATAAAAATCATATCAATATAATTATTTATGGAATTAAAATACATATTTATTTCATTTTCTTTCATATCATCATGAATTTGATAAAGATCAATATATGTGAAAATATTTGTTATGGCACATTCAATTTGATATTTAACATTGACATTTAATAATTCATAATTGAATTTATCACATAAAATATATGTATTGGGATTTTTTAAATTTAATATTTTCAATATACAACTTAAAGAACCAATAAGATCACAAATTATTTTAGAATCAATTTCAACATATGTTGATTGATTAATTTTATCTATTTTATTGACAATTGATTCCAATTCTGTAAAAGCATGTGTGATAGTTATTTCATTGTATTTTTCAACAATATCTGATTCAATAATATCCATAAAATTTTCAATCCCAGTCAAACTCATCCATTCGTTAATATTTTCTTCTTTTAATAAAATTTTAATCTGTTTTCTTTTTTTTTCAACACTATCTAATTTTTTGAAAATTTGTTTTCCATATTCTTCATGTAAAATCATATTGATATGATCAATATTTATATTTTCAATAGGATCGTGAATCAATGACAAATAAACAAGAGCCTTGGAAATATAAATTGGACATATTTTAACGTTATTATTTAAAAAATACTTTTTAATAAAATTTATTTGTGTTTGAAAATCTAAATGAAAATTTAAATTTTTATCAATCTGATACGAATACTCTAATATAATAATATATTGTGTAAATTTTGATAATTTAGAAATTCGTTCTAATTCATAAATATATTGAATATTTGATGAATTTTCTTGTTTGTCAATATCAATAAATATTTCAAAAGGAATTTTCCAAATTAAACAATCCATAAATTTATATTCATTTTGATTATTTATAAATGGATTCACAAATTCAATTGTATTTAAATTTATATATGTGTCTAAATAGTTTTTAGCTATTTTTTTATCATTTTTATAATTTTCATCATTTTTATCAGTTTCATCATTTTTATCATTTTCATCATTTTTATCATTTTTATCATTTTTATCATTTTTATCATTTTTATCAGTTTCATCATTTTTATCAGTTTCATCATTTTTATCAGTTTCATTATTATAGATAATGGTAAAACCATATTTAATTAATTTTGAAAGATTTGAATGATCATTCAAATTGTTTTGATCATTTAAAATAAAGATGTTAGTTTTGTTCATTGTATACAATATATAATTTATCAAATAATATTTATTATTTATTTATTTATTATTTATTAATTATTTTTCAACTTTTTTCAACTTTTTTTTAATGCGTATATAAAAAATTAATACATGTCAAATAATGAAAGGTATTATAGTAAACTAATTATATATGTATTGATAAAAAATTGATTTTTTTAATAAATAAATAAGTAAACTATATCGGATATAATCCCAATAAAAATGTTAAAAACACTTCAACAAACAAAACAAAAACAAAATCAAAATCAAAATAGAAATAAAATAACCAAAACAAAAATTCATATTGATTCTGATAGTGAAAAAGAATTAAATGTTTATTTTGATGAAGATAATAAATCTGATGGTTCTGATGGTTCTGATGGTTCTGATGGTTCTAATGGATCTAATGGTTCTGATGGTTCTAATGGATCTAATGGTTCTGATGGTTCTGAATCAATTAATTTGGATAATTTAATAACCAATGTTAAATTAGCTAAATATAAATCTGATACAATATCAAAATACATTGTCCAAGAAAAAATTCATGACTTTAATTCCAAATCAATATTTTGTTATTATTTATGGAGTGGAATTGATGATTTAGATAGATGGGAACTTAATCGTAAAATTGATCTTGCACATGGAAAAAAAATATACAAAGAAATGGTTGAAGATTATAAAAAAAAGGAAGAATTTGTATTTTATGAACCAGTTCATTTGGCAATTAAGACAAACAATATATTTTATGTGATAGATGGACAACATAGATTATTAGCATGTAATATGTTATATAAGAAAAACAAATATCCTATTCAACAAATACCATGTATAATATGGTTTCCAAAATCAGAAGAAGAATTTATTGAAATATTTGATAAAATAAATTCAAGAACACCAATAGACAAGACAAAATTATTTAATTATAAAATATTGGATATAATATATTGGATAGATAAAAATTTAGGTAATGGTGAATCTGTATGGGGAAATTCAAGAAGACCAAAAATAAATAAAGATTTATTTGTTGAAAAAATGCGTCAAACAGATTCAGTTCATAAATTAGAAACTAGTGAAGTAATTACAAAAATAAATAATCAGAATATAAAACTAAGAGGTTTACCAAGAACAAAACGATGTAAAAAATCAACTGGTGATTCAATCCATAATCATGCTGAAACAATGGATTTTTATCTTGGATATGATAAAGAACTAAAATGGATTGATAATTTATAAAGTATATTTGTATATTTGTATATTTGAATAAAAATTACTAATAAAATTCTATATAAATTAAATAATATATTTTAGAGCATTTTTCACATGTTCTATTTCAAAAATTTTAAAGTTTTTATTGGTTAATCCTGGATTATTTTTTTTAACTATTTCTAATTCCCGATGATTTTCTTTAGGAACAAGAACAACATTAATTCCTGCTCTTTTAGCTCCATTTAATTTAGCATCTAAACCACCTATTTGAGTTACATTACCATCTAAATCAATTTCACCTGTTATTGCAACATTATTTTTAATTGGTTTAGAAGTTAATAATGAATAAATAGCACAAGTTATTGCGGTACCACCACTCGGTCCATCTTTAGGAGTTGAACCATCTGGAAAATGAATATGAATACCTCTAGAATCCCATGATAAAATAACTTGATCTTGTTCTTCTCTTGTGAGAAGATTCCAAGCAACAGTTTTAGCAACTTTAACAGATTCTTCCATAACTTTTTCAACAGACCCAGTTATACTGATTCCCAAATTTTCCTTTAAAAATATTTGTTTTGCTTGAATAGGTGTTATACCACCAATACCAGATGATGAAGCATATAAACAGCAAATACATCCAATCATATCTGATGGAAAAATTTTTTTATATGATATTTTGGGATAATCTGAAAAAGTATCATTAATAAATTTAAAAGAAATTTCTTTTTTCTCGGATAATTTAATATCCACATTATCTTGTTCTATTAGATCTAAATGATTCATTCTAAAAATCTCATATAATTTTTCTTTAAGTTTTCTTACTCCTGCTTCCAATGTATATTCACTAATAATCAAATCTAATTTATTATCAGAAATAATAATATCAATCGGATTATAACCTAATTGAGAACAAATTTCAGGAATTATAAATTTTCTGCAAATAATTAATTTTTCTTTAGATTTAATTGGTTCAAGTCTAATTTCTTGAATTCTATCTAATAAAATTCTATCAATTTTACTAGTATCATTATATGAGAAAACAATAATACATTTGGATAAGTCTATTTTGACTTCTGAAAAATATCTATCAGTAAAATGAGAATTTTGAATTGGATCAGTTATATGTGTTAATACTGATGAAATTTCATGTCCATGTTCTGTATTTGAAATTTTATCTAATTCATCAAAATATAAAATAGGATTCATAATACCTGCTTCTTTAAGATTTTTAACTATATCACCAGATGTTGCACCATGATATGTTATATTATGTCCTGATAATGTAGAACCATTTGTTGTACCTCCCAATGACATAAAACTAAATGGACGTGATTTTATTTTATCGCCATTTAAATAATCAATTTCATTAAGATAAGGTTCATTTGATTCTAAATTATAATCAATAAAATCCACAAGACATTTTGATAAAGCACCTTTAATTATTGTAGTTTTACCAACACCAGGAGGACCTTGAATTCCAATAACAACTCCAGTTTTAAATCCACCTGATAACCATTGTGAAATTATACACTTGATATGTTTTTTAGTTTTTTCATGTCCATAAACAGTTTCTTCAAGTGTAGCCGATACATAACCCATATATTTTTTTCTAATTAGAATAAATTTATCAAATAATAGTGAATATTGAAGATATGTATTGTCTGGAAAAAATTTTGTTTTATCAAAAAAATTAATAATATCCGATTCATTTGAAATTTTATATGATTTAATAAAATTATTTAAACTTTGAGAATTGATTGAATTAATTTTGTTAATTAAATCCTCAATGAAACAAAATATTTTTTCAATTTTATATTTGCCAAAAGGTATTTTTACTAAATTATCAATATATTCTTTAGCCTTACCATTAATTAACATATTATTACTTAACTCTTCTTCTTTTTCCTTAATGTGTTTTTGAATGTCTTCAGGTAATGAATCCAAATCATATTTAGAACTAACAGATTCTTTCATTTTGTTTGATGAACCAATACCAAAAGGCATTTGAATTCCAACTCCTGGTAATATTCCAAGCATTTCAAATAAATTAAAATTTTTTGATTCTTTATTTTTATCATTAATTCCACCAAATTTAAAGGCTTGATTAATCATTTTATTTTCTAATAAAAAATGATATATATCTTGATAATTCCATGCTTCTAAAAAATCAATAAAATCTTTTGTATATTTGAATTCGATAGTTGGATCAGATGTTACTGTAGATTTCCACCATTTTATAAGTTTTATTAATTTATGTCCATCTAATTTTGCATTATCAATTGAATTTGACGTGTAATCAAATTTCAACCCATATTTATTTTTGGAATTTAACCACCAATCAAGAGTTTTTATTTTACAACTTGCACTAGCCCAATCAATTGCATTTGAATTATATTTTAATTCTAAACCTGATTTAATCCACCAATCAAGACTTTCAACATAATCAAATTTACTTGCAAAATTAATTGCTTTTTCTGTGTATTTGAGTTCTAATCCATATTCATTGAATGATTTTAACCACCAATCAAGTATATTGATCTTACCATTTGATGAAGCATTATCAATAGATTCAGTTGAATAATCTTGATTAGATCCATTAAATTTATTATCAGAATCCAAATTTGATTGAATCCATTCATTAAGATATTTTTCATCCCCACATGAACTAGCATAATCTACTTTGGTAATATTGAAATTTGGACGATAGATATGTTTTTTTTTATTATTATCTTTATGTGATTTTTGAGTATTTACTTTATGTGATTTTTGAGTATTTTTTTTTTTACCAATATCAATAAAAGGACTAGTTATATTATCAGAATTATTTGTATCTGGGAAATTATTATTTTCAGATTCTGTTAAACAATTTGTATTGAAATCTTTTGTATCATTATAAAATAAACCATTATTTGAACCAAAAAAATTTTCTGATTTTAAATTTCCATTTGCATCATAATTTTCTATTTTAACATCAAAACCAATAGGTGAAAAAATTCCATTTTTTCCAATATTATTTTCTAATTTAAAAGCTTCTTTAATAATCTGACTCAATATTGTATTTATTGGTTCAATGTTTTCATCAAATTCAACAAGTTTATTTGATTTATTTGATTTATTTGATTTATTTGGTTTATTTGGTTTATCTGTATTATCTAATTCATCCAATTCATCCAATTCATCCAATTCATCCAATTCATCCAATTCATCCAATTCATCATCCGATTCATCATCAGATTCATCATCAGATTCATTAAAAATTATATTATTATAACTTGTTTTATTGTCACAAACACTATCGGTATTTAAAATGCTATCAGTATTTACAATGCTATCGGTATTTAAAACGCTATTGGTATTTAAAACGCTATTGGTATTTAAAACACTATCGGTATTTAAAACACTATCGGTATTTACAACGCTATCGGTATTTACAACGCTATCAGTTTTGTTATTATTAGATGATGAGTCGTCTGACATTATATATTATGAATATATAGTAATTTAATATATTTATTATTAATTTAATATATCAATTATTTTAATATAAAAATCAATTTTTTTAATAACAATATAATTTTATATAATAATTATATATATAATGATATTGCTTGATATAATAAACAATATTAATGACGATTTAACTAGTAATAGTAATTGTTCAGGTAATATTAATAATAACATAGTATTACAATTTGTTAACAAATATGAGAATTATGATAATATTATTAAAGGTATAATAAATAAGCCTTTATTATTAAATGAATCAATAGATATTAAATGTTCAATATGTTGTTTTTTAGGTTCAGGATCATATGGAAAAGTATATAAGATAAAAATTAATAAGAGTTATTATGCTTTAAAAATAAGTGAAAATGAAAAGCCACGTAATTTTAAAATGCGTCATGAATGTCTTACTGAAACAGATCAAATGAAAAAATATATAATTAGTGCATATATAGCAGGAAATATTAAATGTGGAAAATATGAATATTTTTCAATTATGGAATATGGAGGAGTAAGTTTAAAATCAATTATACCAATTGATAATATTGAAGGATTAGATTTTGTATTAAGACAATTATACAATATTGCATATTTATGTTTAAAACATAAATTAATTTTAACAGATTTTAAACTAAATAATATTGTAATTAATGATGATTATCGTTTAAAATTAATAGATTTATATATTGAATGTAAATCATATTCACCGTGTCAAGAATGTAGAATTGTGAAAACTTATTCTACAATTGAAATTGATAGAATAAAGGGAATATTAGACAATGATGAATATAACCATACTTATATTTTAATCCCATTATGTATTGGTTTAATAGATTTGGTATGTAAAAAAAGTGCTTCACATATCATTACAAATCTAGGACATAAACATGGAATTTTTTTAGGAATTAAACAAATGATTCCTCTCGTTCAAGTATCTTGCTATAATTATAAACATAGATCAAATAATTCTATAAAAGAATATGAGCTTGTTTATAATTATAAAAAAAAATTGGAAAAAAAATATCCAATTATAAAAAAACCATCTTTTTATGAGTGTTTAATGAATTCATTAGAAATAAGAGATATTTATAAAGAAAAATTTCCAATCAAAAATTTTCAAATTATAGTAAATTGTTTATTAAGTGCTTGTCCCGAAGATAGAAGTATAGAACCTTTAAAAAAATATTTAAGTGATATAAAGTCATAAAATAAGATTTTTGAAATAAATTTAAAATATTAAAATTAAATAAAAATCTTAGTTAAATTTAATTTTAATATTTTTATTTAATGTAATTGTCATTGATGAAAAATCTATATTAGCTCTATATGATTTTAAAAATCCCATTCCTAAAATTAGTTCAATTTCATGTGATATATTATTTGGATCATTATCTGTATCCATATTTTTATTTGTTTTAATAATATGATTAATTTTATCCTCATATTCTTTTATAATTTGATTTGCTTTAATTGTTTCAGAATCATCAATAATATCAACACTAATTGGTACTGAAATCCATTGATCTTGATCTTGATCTTGATCTTGATTTTGATCTTTATTTATTTTCAAGTCAATATCTAAAAACCAAATTTTACCTAAAGTTGATTTCATTCCATGTGCTCCTTGAACCATAAATGATGAACTTGAATCAATCAAATAATCTAAACCACATTTTTCAACAACAGATTTAAAAATTACACAATTTGTTGCTCCTGTGTCAATCATTATATTTGTATTGATTCCATTAATTTTGCCTCCAATATAAATCAAATTTGATGGTATTGACATTTCTGGAATTATTTCATCAGCCATTAATATATTTTGTTTGATTAATTCAATATTAAATTTATTTTGATTTAATTGTTTAGTAGTGTCTGTGATTGCGATTGTTTTTCCAGATAAATTATTAATATTTAATGTCATTTCGTTTTTAATATTATTAACATTAATACAATCTTCATTAATAATATTAAAAATCATATCTTTTAATAAATCTTTATCAATTGTAGTTGGATTAATATCAGGATATAACGATTTAAATTTCCCATATAAATAATCATTATCAATATTTTCTATAATTTCTATATTTTCTGCAATCATTTTATTATTATTATGTTTTACTATATATATATTATCAATAAAAATCAATTTTTTCATAATAAATGTTATTATAAAAATCAAATTTTTTCATAATAAATAAAAAATAATAAATAATAAAAAAAAAGATATAAATAATTATAGAGAATAAAAAAAGATATTAGGTAAATATCATATATAAAATAAAATATTTTATATTGTTAAAAAAAAAATTATCAAATAAATATATATTATTAAGAAAAAAATGGTTAAAATTAATAATTATACATTAGAACATATTAAAAAAAATTTAATGGCATTTAATAAAAAGTTAATAAATAAAAAATTAAATAATAATTTTTGGATAATAGCAGATCGTGCAGATTTTAAACCTTTAAAAAAAACTATAACTGTAAAAAAACAAGAAATCAAAACAAATATACATTCAATAAAAGAAATAAAAGATAATATTTTAGAAGAAAAAGGCGAATATTATAAAGATAAAAAATTTGCAGAAATTAAAGTAATAATTGAAGATGATATTTTATCAAAAGTAGATAATATTAGAGAATATAAAAATATTAAAAATAAAATAATATTATCCGTTAAAATTATAATATATTTAATTGGAAATGACGGTTCAATTAATTTTGAAGATAAATGGGAATTAAAAGTTAATTATAATGTTGATGATTTTAGAACTTTAAATTTTAAATTAAAAAACATAGAAGTATTAATGAGATTAGTTGCTGACTCTGTCATTATAACAAATTCAATTAAAGGAATGAGTTATAAAAATTTATTATTAAAAATGGAAAAAAATAAGGAAAAAGAATAAAAAAAATTGAATATATAATTAAAGATAAATTAACTTATTAAAATATCATAAATGATGAATTTACCAAAGCATAATAATGATGAAGAATTTTGGAATAATGATTTAATAATAGATAATGATTTAAATATTAAAAATGATAATTTTAATCTTAATTCTAATAATTATTTTAACTTGGATACCAACAATTTGGATAAATCCATAAAAACTAAATCAGAAAAAAATTTTTTGGAATTATTGGAACTTAAAATTCCAAAAGAATTATCCAAAGAAAAAAAAATGTCATTGTTAATTGTTGTATTATTACAAATGGTATTTAATAATGATAATTTAAAATTAGATAAAATTTTTGATTTTTTAAATAAAAAAAATATTTTAGATTTGGAAGTGACTAAAAAAAAATATATTGGAATTAGACAAAATTTGAGTATGTTAATTGGTTCTGTCAATAATATTAATAATATAAATATTGGTATAAATAATGTATCTGATTATAATTTAAATCATTTAGAAACCATCCCAATACACACAAATACAAATACAAATACAAATACAAATACAAATGCAAATGCAAATGCAAATGCAAATACAAATACAAATATAAATACAAACAAATACAGAACTAATTTTAATCAAATAAAATTATTAGGTCAGGGTTCATATGGTTCTGTTTATAAAGTTTTTCATAAATATGAAAAAAAATTTTATGCAATTAAAAAAATAATCATAACAAAAGAAATTATTCAAGACAATTATAATATATTTAGGGAAATTCAAATATATTCTGAATTATTTAATGATAATATTGTTAGATATTATAGTTCATGGGTTGATATTGATTTTGAAAGTATTTTAGAATATAATAATCAAATAAATTTAAATGATATTGAACCAATAGATTATGTTTGTCCAATATTATTTATTCAAATGGAATTATGTGATTTTACATTAGGAGATTATTTATTGACATATTCAGCCACCGACACAATTGAAAATAAAGTCGATATTATTATTCAAATCATAAAAGGTTTGGAATATTTAGATCAAAAAAATATAATTCATAGAGACATTAAACCAGATAATATATTTTTAATTGCAAATAAACAATATCCTGAAAAATATTTAGTTAAATTGGGAGATTTTGGTTTATGTAAAAAATACCTAGACAAAACACAAGATTCAAATATATTTGATGAAACTGATAATCAAATAATAAAACTAAATGAATTATTTGAGATTAAAAATATATCTTTTTTTGCACAAAAAAAGACATCAAATATTTTGGATATTTCAAATACAATAATTGAATTTGAAGAAAAAAAAATTGATTATTATAATTCAATGGGATCTTATGTGGGAACAGGAGTGTATAGAGCACCTGAAATAAATACTGGTAATTATGATTCAAAAATTGATATATATTCACTTGGAATAATAATTTTAGAATTATTTATAAATTTTACAACCCAAAGTGAAAAAATTATTACTGTTTCAAAAATATTAAAAAAAGACATTACTATTTTAAATTTAATTAAAAATAAAACAATTGAAAAAATTATTATCCAGTGCTTGAATATTATCCCAGATAAAAGAATTAGTTTAGAAATAATTAAAAAAGAATTTGAAATTTTATTATCATAATGTTTTGATAAATAAATTCCCATATAAATATATTTGATTAGCCGATAAATTATTAATTGAAAAAAATATTTTGTATTTTTCTTTAACAATTGGATCAGCATATGGGACAGATGGTGGAGGAAGTTTATCCAATACCCAATATTTATTAATATTATAATAATTACAAAAAATAACTCCATTATCAAAATTAAAATAATTTAATAAATTTGTTGGATCAATATTAAATATACCATTCCCTATATATCCGATAAATATATTGAGTTCTTTTAAATTTTGAAAAGCTATATAAAATAAATTTTTATGCTCATAGAGATTTCCATTTGGATTTGAATCTGTATTTGTAATTTTAAAAATTTTAAATATATATTGTGAATAATTAAACACCAATTCATCATAATTATCCAATATTGAATCTTTGTCAGAATATAAAAAAAGAATATAATAATTTAATTTTATATTAATGTTAAATTTTAAATATTGATTATTATCACAGTTATTTTTTGGAATTATATTAAAATATATATCAAATGCATTATCTTTTTTAAACAAATTAATTTCATTAAATAAATAATATTGATTTGTAGCCAAAAAATAATTATATCCAGATGAAACTTTTGGTTCAGAATCTTTATTATTATAAAATATTATTTTTATTCCCCAAGAAACAACTGCTAAAAATAATAACATATTGATTAAATTTTTTTTATCGGTTTGATTCTTAATATCATATTTTTTATGGTATATTTGAATATTATAATTATCCAAAAATAATTTTCCATATATTGAATACATTCCCCAAGACATAAATAAAAATACAATTTTACATCGGATAGAATTCATAATGTTGTTATTAAAATTTATCCATCCATTTATTGGATTTGTTTGATTTTGTTGATTTGGTTGATTTTGTTGATTTAGTTGATTCATTTTATCAATATATGGTTTTTTTTGATCATAAATATAATTATAATTTAATAAATTTGTTTTAGGATCTATTATATTTGATGAAGATAAAACATTATTACTATTATAAAATAAATTTATTTTATAAATATTGTATTTTTTAAATTTAAATTTTATCAGATAATTAACAAGTGTTTCTAAGCTAACTTCATTTGATTTAAAAAATTTATTAAAATAATTATTTTCTCCATTAAAATTAATTAACTTTATTAAATTAACCAAATCTAAATTTAAAAATAAATATGAATTATTCGTTGGGATAATAATTGGATATTCTAAATTTATATCTGTTTCAATTATTTTCTCATATAAATTAGAATTATACTCTCCAATATTATAAAATATTGGACTAACTAAATTATTTATAAAATATCTTTCATAATCATAATCAAACATACTTATTGATTTTATAAAATAATTTGGATTAATATAATTTTTAAAAAATAATGAATTATAATATTCTTGTGTATATGGTAATTTTAATTGTTTAGAATTAAATGTCTGTAAGTCTAATGATAATACAGAACTATAAACTACAGGCACATTCAAATTTAAATTAACTTCTATTTTATTTCCAGAAGTATCATATGTATAAAAAATAGTATTATATGATGAAGTACTATTAATATTTTCAAATTCATCCAAATTATAATTACCAGAACTACCAGAAATATAATTATTACCTGATGATTCCATAACACTATATATATTTCCGGATGTATCAATATAATCAATTGCTAATATTATAGATTCATAATTTTCTGGATAGGTTTTATAGTCAACATAATTATAATTATTTAAATATAATATATAGGAAAATAAATTTGATTCATTATAAAAATAGATATTGGTACCAATATCTAAATAAATGGTATTATCGATTTGAAATAATTTATATGTATTTTCTGGGTTATCATCTGTTATGCCTCCATTATCAGGTATTGATATTTTATAAACCAATCCATTAAAAACAATTGTATTTTGTAAATAATTATAATTTCCTTCATAGTTATTAAATAACATTGATGTTTGATTACCAGAAATTGATACCAAAGATAAATTTTCAGATAATTCATTATAAGTATAATTAATATTGACTTCTAATGGACATCTTAAATTTGGTAAACCCATAAATATTAACGGAAAATAATTTTGATTATTAAAAAATATTATTGATTTGTTCGGTTCATTATCATAATACGTATATATATAATACATATCTTTTGGCATATTTAAAATAAAATTTTTAGTTTCCAATGTATTAATATTAATGTCAATTTCATTAACTTCTATAAAATATTTTTTGTTAATTATTTGTTCATCAATATCATATCTAATATAATAATTATTTGTTAATGTAATAATATTATAATCATTATTTATTTGTATTATAACTGTGTTATATTTTTTATCATAGTAATATTTATAATTTATATTTATAAAATTAATATCAACTCTTTCTAACATATAATTAATTTACCAAATTAAATTTTTAATTTACACATTAAAACTATAAAAACTTGTTTTATTACTATACTTTATTAAAAATTATATTTTTATGTTATCCATAAATTTTAATATGGACTTAATATTAAATTTGTTTTCAAATAATTCATAATCATTATATAATGAAATATCATCAATATTATTATAATTATCTATTTTAATATTATCTTCATTTTCAGTTATTATATCGGATTCAGATTCAGATTCAGATTCAGATTCAGATTCAGATTCAGATTCAGATTCAGATACACATTTAAATTTAAGTTTATTACAATCAGAACAATCAGCACAATATGCACAATCAGAACAATCAGCACAATATGCACAATCAGCACAATCTGCACAATTTGCACAATCCATATACATATTTGATGGTAAATTATTTTTTATTGGTATATTGTTAAAATTTTTTATTAATTTATTGTCACCAATACCTAAATTATTAATTATGTTAATTACAAAACAAACCAATTCTGTTGCTAAATTATTTAATTCATTTTTATCTAATTTATCTAACTCATATAAAATATTAACTAATTCACTTTTATATAATTTATTTTTTATAATTTTAACGTATTTTTCGGGAATATAGTTTTTGGCAATGTCATTAAAATTTGTTAATGAATTAAAGATTTGGTTATCAAATTTTACATCATTGTTATTGGATAGTATTGGATCTAAATCTTCACTTGATTTAGGATTTACATCTTGAACATTTGAACTTAAAATAGATTTATTTTTAAATTCTTCTGTAATTTTATTATTTTTATATTTTAAAATTATATTTTTGATAAGTCCTATTGTGTTATTTATTGCAAAATCTAAGGTTTTATTATTTAAAATTAACATATTACTATAATTAATATTTAAAATATCAAAAGATAATACTTTTTTAATTATAGAATTAAAATTTAAATCTATTGAATCTGTTGAATCTGTTGAATCTGTTGAATCTGTTGAATCTGTTGAATCTGTTGAATCATCCAAATCATCCGAATCATCCAAATCATCCGAATCATCCAAATCATCCGAATCATCCGAATCATCCGAATCATCCAAATCATCCAAATCATAATTAATATTTTTATTTAAATATTTTTTTATTTTTATAATTTCATCAAATATTTTATTATTAAAAATATTACTTTCTAAGTAAAACATAAAATAATTAAAATAAAAAAATACCATAATATCTTTAACATAAAACAAAAGTCCATTAAAAAAATTTTCAATATGTTTAACAAATGATATATTATTATTTAGATTTGTTGATTCTGAAGATTCAATAAATTTGTTGTAATTATTATTTTGTTCTTCCATATATAACTATAAAAAATAAAGTAATTTTTATATAAATACAATAAAAATTATATAAAAATAATAAAAAAATAAGATTGGAAACATCATAATTTTTATTTTTAATACAATAAAAATTATATAAAAATAATAAAAAAATAAGATTGGAAACATCATAATTTTTATATTTAATACAATAAAAATTATATAAAAATAATAAAAAAATAAGATTGGAAACATCATAATTTTTATATTTAATACAATAAAAATTATATAAAAATAATATAAAAATAAGATTGGAAACATCATAATTTTTATATTTAATACAATAAAAATTATATAAAAATTAAGATTGAGCACATCCCGGTAATTCTCCACCTTCATTTTGTTGTGAATTTTGTTGTGAATCATGATGAGATTTATTAGTATCATCTTTAATATCATAAACCTTTTCTTTAATCCATGATTCTTTTTCATTCACAATTTTACTATCTTTAGTTTTAATGAAAGTTTTTAATGATTCACTATCTAAAATTGATGTTGGATAAATATATTTAAATTTAATGTATAATTTTCCCCGTTCATTCTTTTTACTATCATTATTTGGTAAACCTAAATTTTTAATAAATTTAATATCTCCATCTTTGATAACATCATGTATTTTAAAGTGATATTTAATACCATTGGGATGAGAATCCCAATACATTGAATAACCCGTTAAAGCATCATTAAAATTAATTGGTTGTTCCAAGACAAAATCATGAGTATCTTTAATTTCAAAATTATATTTGTCAATATCTGAAATTTTAAATCCGATATTAATATCTGCTTTAATTTTTGTTTCTGGATCATAATTTCCAGAATTTTTTAAAAGCATAACAGATTCATAATCAAAACCTTTGGTTATATTTAATATTTTATTTAATTTTGTTGAAATTACACATTTACCCAAACAAATCTGACATATATCTTTTGGATTAATTGTTGTACCTTTTTGATTACAAACATCACAAGGAGATTGTTGTTGAGCAATCATTCCAGGTCCCATTTGTCTAATTGTAACCCTGATTCCTCTACCCTGACAAGCTTGACATTTTTCTCTGGCTTTTGTTTTTGAACCAGTTCCATCACATCCTTGACACATATCAAATACTTCAATATCAATATTCTTATTTGTTCCATTATAAATTTCAGATAATTTTAATTTTACTCTAACTTCTTGAACCGGTTTTAGTTTTTGTCTTTGTGTTTGTGTTTGTCCATGAGAATTATGACCTCCAAATGGAAATCCACCCATTCCACCCATTCCACCCATTTGACCAAACGGAAATCCTCCCATCCCGCCCATTCCGCCCATTCCGCCCATTTGACCAAACATTTCTGATAAATCAGGAAATCCTTGAGAAAAATCAGGAGCTTCACCATCACATACTCCAAATTGATCATATTGTTGTTTTTTATTAGAATCTGACAATATCCCATAAGCTTCAGTAATTTCTTTAAATTTTTTTTCGGCATCATGTTTATTATCAGGGTTTTTATCTGGATGATATTTTTGGGCTAATTTATAATAAGCTTTTTTAAGTGTTGATTCATCAGCATCTTTACTCACACCTAAAATACTATAATAATCTTTTTTTGGATTGGACATTTTTATATTGGTTGATAATTATTATATAATATCCAAGTCTTTAATATAGTTTTTCAATTTTTTTTTAAATTAGAGAAATAAAATTTTGTATTGGATTTGTTATATTAAAAAAAATTTAAGCACGTGAAACCCAATAAGAAGTAGCATTTGGTATATAAACAGCATAAAAAGTATAAGTTTGACCAGCATTAGTTGTTATTGTATTGGTACCATTTGTTGTAAAAATATCAGTTCCATTAGCAGTAATATCAAGACTGCCGGTAGAACCAAAATTATTAGTTATAACAAACATTTTATTATAATTACAACATCCTAGAGATGAAATTGCTGGAAGATTTATTTGTACGGAAGTAGATGGGGTATAAATATTAACATTTGGAGATGTTGCAGATAAATTAGTTGAAGATGTAGTAGAATTACTTGAAGTATATGGGGTACCACAACTTTGAGCAGGTAAACATGGTGGATAAGGAGGACATGGGGGAGGACATGGACCACATGGATAAGGTTGAGGGCAAGGTCTTGGAGGACAAGGACCACATGGATAAGGACCGACATAATTATTTGGATAATAAATAGGAGCACATTTGTTTACTGAACATGAACTTTTGCATTTAGGATATTTGTTGCAACAATTACCATATGTGCTGGAACTTGATTTACAAGTAGAAGGACAAGAACTTGAGTCAGAACTAGATGAAGAAGATTTACATTTTTTTCCCATTTTTAGTATATAAAAATATTTATTATATTAATTTTTGTTTGGGGGTAATAAATAAAAAAAATTTAACCCATATAAAAATTAATATAATAAATATTTTATAATGGAATATAAAAATAAAACAATAGAAAATTTTTACAGTAATCAATTTTATCAAGATCATGGGATATATTCAATGGAATATTCAGAAAATAATAATTGGATTCTAATAAACAATTGTGATAAAGTTCAATATAAAAGTTGTTGTAATAAAATTATAATTGAGAATTTAAACATAATTTTATATTTTTACAAAAAAAATTATTTATATGGTTGGGATAAAACAAATTATTATTTGTTTTCAAATATATCAATGGGTTATGGTGATGTATATAAAATATTAAATGAAATTTTTTCAAATATATCTATTTTTTACAAAAATAAAATTGAAGACATGATTACCCAATATAAAATAATAATAAATTCAAGAGAAATAAGAGTAATTAATTCTGTATTATCATTTGGTGATTTACAACAACCAAAATCAAGACAAGGTTATTATCCAACATTATACCCATCAGAAATGGCAGATTTATATCGTTCTCATGTTGTATTAGATGGTGGATTACCATCTAATTTTAATATCAATTAGATTTAAAAGTTGATTATATTGAAACATTAGAAGCTCCAACTTTAGGATATACTCGTGATAAAAATCAAGTATATGTGATTGGAGGATCCCCATATGTATTAAATACTTTTATTGAAGGTATAATAAATGATACGTCAGAATGTCAACAATTTAAAAATATTACTTATACATCTTATGTTGCAAAAATTGAACACAATAATATGAATTATATTAAGACTAATTTAACACTTGGTGAATCTGTAAATTATATTGGTGGTATGTTGGTTCATCAAAATGGTTATATATATGCTGTTTCAAAATGTATATTATATAAAATAGATCCTTATGATTTAACAATAGTTACTTATATTAAATTACCCTATGCTAAAAATACAGATCAATCTATTTTAGAATTGGAAACAATTTATAATGGTATGCAAGTAATTGGTAATGGACGAATTATTTTAAAAGGATTTTTACAGTATGATAATAATGATAATGGGGTCTTATTGCAAATAGAACCAATAAATCTTGAGATTATTGTTCAAAAATTTATAACTGATAGTCCTAATGGAGCAAGATTATCAATTTATAATATAAATGGCAATAATTATATTTATACAATAAATAATACAAATATAGAAAAAATTTTAATTACTAATAATGATTTTATATTTGACAATTATTATTCTATTGAATATCGTACCGATACATCTTCAAGTACTCCTGGAAGTGCTTTATTAATTTTTGACAAAATTAACAAATTAACATTTACTTCTAACACTGAATGTGGTCCTGTAGAAGGTATGACAGTATATAATTACGATCTTAATCTTAATCATAAATCAGAGTTAAATAGTAAATTTGCTTTTTCAAATAAACAACCAGGATATAATTTTTGGATGGTCGCATCTGATAATTTAATAAATCAATTTGTAATATGCTATGATCCTATAACTAAACAAATTTCTTGTAATAAGATATTAGAAAATGGAGAATTTATTTTAATTTGGGAAAAATATAATTTAACTATAAGTGCTTGTGTAGCATGTGTGGCTGATAGAAATCATTTATATATTGATGATTATGTTAATGGTTCTGATTATTTTGTAATATTAGAACTTACAACAGGTTATGAATTAGGAAGAATAAAAACTAATGCATCATTACCAACTATTGGAAGTATATTTCCCGGTATGAATAATGATGTGTATTTGTTAAGTAATCAAATAGGAGAAAAACATGGTTATATAACAAGAATTTATGTTTGAAACCAAATAAAAAAATTATTATGCTAAAATTCATTTAATACCTATATTTTTATTGGAATAAATAAAAAAAAATTATTTTACTAAATGAATTTTAATACCTATATTTTCAAATTCATTGGAATAAATTAATTCTGGTAATTTGGATAATTTGGATAATTTAGATAATTTGGTTTGAGTTTGGGTTTGAGTTTGAGCATCTGAATAATTTAATAATTTTATTCTAGTAATATTCCCAATATAATTTTGAGCTAATTCAGATTCCAAAGAATATTTTGGGTTTCCTTCCCATAAAGCATAAATTTCATCCCATGGGTGTAAGTTAGCATTTTTTCTTGATCTTTGTATTGATGTAGCAACAAGTCTATAATAATATATTTTATCTGTTGATTCTGACCAAGATTTGTCCATTAAAACAATGATTTTATCTTTAAAATTACCAAAATCAAATTCCTTATATACCAAATCTGAAGAATTTGTTTGGGCAGATAATAATTTTACATCATAATTGAAATTAAACATTGTTGAATAAATTTTAAATCCATCATATTCACCTGAATTAATAATCTGTTCTAATGAATCAGTATTTTCTAATAATAGTTTATTATATGTTGATGATATTTCCTTACCATATGTTTTAAAAAACAAACTTTTTACTGGTACAATTAATTTTTCAATGGAAACATTGGATTTTGAAAGAATTTGAATATCTAATAAATTACATTCTTCTACTATCATGTTTAAATATTCTTTAAATCTTCCAGAATATCTTTGTTCCAATCCATCTTCCCAAATCAAACTAACTTGTCTAATTGGTTTTTTAAGAGAAATATCATTTGAACTTCTTAATTGATAAATTTGAGTAATAATATTATAGATAATATCAAAATCAACTGATTTAGCAATTTGTTCTGGTCCTAATTCAACAAATTCTTGCATATCAACCAGATGAACCGATTCATCAAAATTATATTGAATATAAAGTTTAGTAGTAAAAAATTCTTTGAGTTGAAGATATTCAGATTCACAAAAAAATGGTAATACAGATTTAAAATCATTCAAAATAAATCCAATAATGTAATTTAATACTGAAAGACTTTGTATCCATTCTTCATGAGATTCTTTTCCTTTAATTAATTGTCTTCCCATTTTAATATAACCATTATTCAAAATTTGAACTAATTTGTACAATACCCCAATAGCATTTTTTAAATTATATTGGTCCATATATGAATTAAATTCATCTCTTAATTCAGAATATTTTCTTAAAATCCATAAATTAATAGGATTTGAAATTTTTTCAATATTATTTTTAATAAAAATAATAGAATTTATTTTATATGTGTTCAAATATAATTCCATATATTCTTTCCAAAATATAATACTATTTGTTAGAGGAATTATAATATCTTTCATAATGTCATGAACACCTGATTTGGTAAATTTAAGAGATTCAGCTCTTGTTGCTTGACTTCCTAACAAATATAATCTTAATGCATCTGAACCATATTCTTTTACCAAATCCATTGGATCAGGATAATTTTTTAGTCTTTTAGACATTTTTTTTCCATCCCCAGCCAAAATAAGTCCATTAACAATAACATTTTTAAAAGGAATTTTGTCAAATAAACTAGACGAAAGAACTAATAAAGTATAAAACCAACCTCTAGTTTGATCGATTCCTTCGGCAATAAAATCTGCAGGTAAAATTGGAAAAGTTTCTCTGAACGGTTTAGTTGTTGTATCATCATGAATATAATTGTCTGTGATAATATATGGATTTCCCTCAGCATTAAATTTAAGTCCTGAATCATGTTCTTTACAGTGTTTTTCCAATAATTCAACAATACCAATTCTTCCTACTGTTCCATAAGGCATTGAACCAGATTCAAGCCAACAATCCATTACATCAGTAATCCTTTTATATGTTTCACCATCCTTAACAATTTCAATAGAATCAATAAAATGTCTATGTAAATCTGTTATAGAACCGGGTTCTAATTTAGCAAGTTTTTCTAATTCATACGATGATCCAATACAAATAATTTTTCCTGAGTTGCTTTTCCAAATTGGAATTGGAGTTCCCCAAAATCTATTTCTGGAAATACCCCAATCTCTCGCATTTGATAACCAATTTGCAAATCTAGACTCACCAACTGATTTAGGAACCCAATTAATTTGTTCGTTTAACTCAGACAAACGTTCTCTCATATCTTCTACCTTTATAAACCATGAATTTACAGCCCGATAGATAAGTGGGGTATCTGATCTCCAACAAAAAGGATAATTATGAACAAAACTTCTTTTATCCATATAATAATTCTTTTTTTTTAATTCAATGATAACCCAAGTATTTAAATCTAAAGTTGATTTATTTTGATAATTTTTATAAAACATACCAGTTAATTCTGGAATTGTCGTATCAATATATCCATTTGCATCAAGAGGTTGAAATAATTTAGATTCTTTAGTACATAATCCATTATCCAAACAGACTTGGTAATCATCTAAACCATAAGATGGAGCAATATGAACGATTCCCGTACCATCAGTATCAGTCACAAAATCTCCCGAAATAATAGAATATTTTGTAATTAAATTATTAAATTCAAATGGTGGAATATATTCTTGACCAACCAACTCAATCCCTTTAAATTTATCTAGAATGATTGGATTCTTTTTTCCAAATACATTTGAAATTAATTTTTCTCCACATATATATTTGTTTCCATCCAGTTCCACAATCACATAATCAACAGAATTATTTATACATAATGCATAATTAGAAGGTAATGTCCAAGGAGTTGTTGTCCAAACTAAAATAAATGTATTGGCAAATTTACTGGCAAATTTACCACCAGCAGACCTAATAGGTAATTTGATAAATAATGAATCATCTTGAACTTCTTGATAATTTTGTTGAATCTCAAAATTTGATAAAGGTGTTCCACAAGTTGTAGAATAACCCATAATCTTAACACCTTCATATACTCTATTTTTATCATATAATGTTTTAAAAACCCACCATACAGAATTCATAAAACTTAAATCCATAGTTTTATAATCATTTTTAAAATCTATCCATCTACCTAAACGACCCATTTGATATTCCCATTCGTTAGCATATTTCAAAACAATACCCCTACAAGCTTCATTATAATTTCCAATTCCATATTCTTCAACTTGTTTAGTTGTTTTGATTCCCAATTCTTTTTCAATCTCATACTCAATTGGTAATCCATGAGTATCTGAACCTGCAAATCTTGGTACACTCATACCTTTATTATGGTTAAATCTTAATACTGAATCCTTTATAAATCCAGCTAAAATATGTCCATAATGAGGCAACCCTGTCATAAATGGCGGTCCATCATAAAATCCATATTGGGGTTTAGATTTGTTAGCTTGAATTGATTTGTTAAATATATCATTTTGAACCCAATACTTATATACTTGTTCCTCAGTCATTTTCAGATGGGTCTGATTTACCTGATTTACTTGCTCTGTCATTTTTATTTGTTATTTTATTTGTTATTATCTAATATATTAGATATTATTAACTAATATATTATTCAATTTTTTTATTGTCAATTATCCAATTATCCAATTATCCAATTATCCATTTATCTAATTATCCATTTATCCAATAGTAAATGTTATCAAAATCTTATTTTTTGTATCTGGTATAAAAGTTGACACATAGTCTGTTATTGTAATAATATTTAACAATTTACTAAAATATTCTGAATATTTGTTAGCATTATCATATTTTAAAACAAACAAATTTATATTTAAAATATCACAATTACTTTTAAAACAATCTGCAAATTCATCAGAAATTGATTCAGGATATTTATCAGATAAATTTGTTTTAATGATTTCTGAATATCCATTAAATAACTCATTAAGTTTTTCAATAAACCCATCCAAATCTCCTTCTATTATTTCTGGATTTTCATCAATTATTGATTTGGATATTTGAATCCAATGTGAATTATCATTAATATCTTCTTCATTTGATGGATTTTCATTTTTTGGGTAAATTTCTAACATTGTATAAGATGTATTTAAAAATTCCATTGTATCTTTTTATAATATACAAATATTATAAATAAAATTTATTTATAATATTTTTAATTTTTATTGAAACAAAAAATTGAATTATTATTGGAAGTTCAATTATAGTAAGTCCAGTTTAAAATTGTGTTTAAACTGGACTTACTATAACATAATTTGAATATATTGTTAATTGTCTAGTATTTTGGGAATTATGTGCTACAAAAATATTTGTTTTTGATACTTGTTGAATTTCAGTACTTATTAAACACATTTGGATATATTGGTTATTATATAAATATTATTTAATTTTTAAATTATTATTTAATTTTTAAACGATATCATAAGTTCTTTCAATTTTGACACCAAGTGATTTGCATATTTTATTAAAAATATTTGAATCATATAAACATGCTCCTTTTTCAATTTCATTTATTAATTTAATATCAACATTTGAATGATTTGCCAAGTCTCGTTGAGTCCATTTTTTTGTAATTCTAGCATCAATAATTGATTTAGACATTTGATGTGATACTTTTTTTGTTTGAATAATATCTCCTAATTCATCTACTTTGACTGCGGATGGTTCTCTTTGTTGAAGTGTAACTTTAGGTTTTGGTTGTGTTTTTTTTAATATAACAGTTTCCCAATTTTGATTTGGATTTTGATTTGAATTTGTTAAGTTTTGTTTTTCCAATAATTCTTGTGTTTTTTTTTGTTGTTCTTGAACTAAATCCTGTTTTTGTCTTGATGGTATAGGGTCAAATTTAACAGGTTCTTCTTGTTTAATTTTTTTTTTATTGTTTGTAACAGTTTTCCAATTTTTATCTGACATTATTTATTTAGAATATTATTGATTATAATATTTTCTAATATTATGTGTTTTTTTCAATTTTTTTATTCGCATTATTTATTATCACATATATAAATATGGAAAATATTTTATTGATATTATTTCCTACTCAATTATTTGAAATATCATATATTGAAAAAATATTTAAATATACAGAAAATAAAACAAATAAAACAAATAAAACAAATAAAACAAATAAACATATAATTTTATTAGAACATCCATATTTTTTCACAAAATATCCATATCACAAAATCAAATTAGTTTTTCATAGATCAAGTATGAAAAATTATTTTGATTTGATTACAAATGATTATAAGAAAAAATATATAGAATATAACCAATTAGATTTGTTAGATAAATATATTGATTTTAATAAAATAAATCAAATAAGATTCTTTAATCCAATTGAAAAAGAATTAATTGATATGATAAAAACAAATAAATTCACAAATACTATTGAAAAATTATTATTTCCAAGTCCATATTTTTTAAATTCAACTAAAATCGGTATAAATAATGAAATTAATTCATCATTAAATACATTGAGACATGATTCATTTTACAAATTACAAAGAATCAAATTAAATTTGATGGTAAAAAAACAAGGTGATAAATATATTCCAGAAGGTTTGTCATGGTCATTTGATAAAGAAAATAGACATCGTTTTGAACCAACACAGAATGAACCTCCAAATATAAAATTTAGTTCTAAAAAAAGAAAAGATTATTTAGATGAAGCAGTAGAATATGTTCAAAAAAACTTTTCCAAACACTATGGTTCAATAGATTTGGCTCAATTTATTTACCCAATTAATAGAATTGAATCTATCAAGTGGTTAGAATATTTTGTTTTAACCAAACTAGATAAATTTGGAAAATATGAAGATGCATTAAGTTCCACGATTAAATTTGGTTATCATTCAATATTATCACCATTAACAAATATTGGTTTGATAACACCATCAGATATAATCAAACATATTAGCCCATATAAAAAAAATATTGCATCTAAAGAAGGTTTTATTCGTCAAATCATTGGATGGAGAGAATATTGTTATTTTACATATGATTTATATGGTCAATATATGAAAACAAATCCATTATATAAATCTGATAAAAAAATTCCAAAAAGTGTTTGGGAAGCATCAACACAAATTCCACCAATTGACAATATATTAAAAAATGTAATATCAAATGGTTATTCACATCATATTGAAAGACTAATGGGTATTGGAAATTTTTTGGTTCTGATAGAAGTTAATCCTAAAGAAATTTATAATTGGTTTCAAACAATGTATATTGATGCATATGATGTATTTATGGTTCCAAATGTTTATGGAATGTTATGTTATGGTAAATTAATGCAATCATCACATATGATGACAAGACCATATTTAGCAAGTTCAAATTATATAATAAAAATGTCAGATTTCAAGTCTTCCGAATGTGTCAAAATTAATGAAATAAACTATAAATGGGATGAAATTATGGATAGTTTATATTGGTCTCATATTTTCAAATATTCCAAACAATTTGAAAGTATATATGCGATATCATCTGCTGTATCGAGATTAAAAAAATTTGATGATAATAAAAAAAAAAAACTATTTGATTTAGCTATCGTATATAAAAATTGGATTTGGAATAACTAATGACTAATAAATATATAGCACAATAAAAAAATTAACAAAAAAATTATTAATAAAAAAAAAAATAAAGTATATATGTATTTTATAATTTAAATAGATTTAGACAATGTTGTCAGACCTTTTAATTAAAGAAATATCCAATGATTTTGATTTTGATTTAAAATATGAAAAATTAAATCAAATTCCTTTAAAACAACTAGTAAGTTTAAAAAACAAAAATATGGATTTAATTGAAAATATTAACGATAAAAATTATTCCATTCAAAATAATGAAATTAAATACAAAATTTTTGAAGACATTAGTTCAATAAGTAAAAATAAAAATAATTTAGAATTAGTTCTAAGTATACCTTCAGGAAATAATATTATATCAGTAAATAAAATAAAATTATCAAATAAATTAAATGAATATATAAAAGATATTTATGTAAAAATTAATGACAATATAATAATGACAAGAAAAGAAATATTTGATGATAATAAAAAAATATTAAAAATCATTGAACCAAAAGAAAATAAAACTAACATAAATCATTCAACAAATATAAATATACATATAATATTTAATAAAAATACCTTAAATCACATAATAAACAAAAATATCTTTGTAAATTATTCATATATGATTTTAAAAAATAAATTAAAATTTATATAGAACAATTGAAATAATATTAGTCATAAAATAAAATTTAAATGAAAAATATTTTGTATTTGATAATACAAGTGTATATTTAGAATATGAACAAATTACCAATATAAGATTTTAAATTAGTCATTAAGTAAAATTTTAGTTCAAATTTTTTAAATAATTTTATTATTTTAAATGTGTGGAAAATAATTATACCATTGAAATGCTGCTATAGCACCTACAAATTGAGCAGCAACATAACCAATAGACTCATCTCCACTCATTTTTCCTTGCATATAAGCAATTGCTGTTACACAAGGATTTAAATGTCCTTGTGAAGCAATTGTTGCTACAAGTATACCAACTAAAAGACCAACCGCAATCATTACTGGTTCTCCTTTGGTTAAAATTACTGCAAAAAATATAAAGGAACCAACAGCTTCTGCAATATATGTACTAAGCATTATATATATATATAATAGTAAATACAAAAAATATTTAAAATATTATTTATACAAATAATATTATTTTAAATGTCAAAAGGTGTAAAAAAGATGAAAATAAGATCCAATGTAAAATTATATTTATAGTAAAATATAATTATGTATGGGTTACAATCACAATCACAATCACAATCACAATCACAATTAGAATTAGGATTAGGATCATGTTCAGGATCAGGATTAAACTATAATAAAAAAGATTTAAAAAAATCCATTAATTTTTCAATTAATGGGATAATTGAAAAAAAAATACAAAAATCCGATAATAATTCTGTTATCATTATGGATGAATCTTTATATGATGGTTGTACAGGTTTATCAGATAAAATAAATAATAAAACAAATAATGAAACTTATAGTGATAATGAAGATGAAACAATTTCATTAGAAAAATTAGAAAAAGAATTTGTTTTAAAGTCAAGAGCAAATTCTATATTATATCCAAAAAATTATGGTAATGTTTGGACTGATGAAGAAAGAAAAAAAATATTAAAATGTCTAAAAAAAAATATTTTTTGTCATAGCTATGGATTATTTGATGAATCGAATATAATGATCATAGCAAAAAAACTAGAAAGAACAGAATATGGAGTCAAGGAAGAAATAAAAAAAATGATTTTTAATGATTATATTTGTGGATTATCTCATGATAAAATTTCGAAAAATTTTAATATTCCAGAAACAAATATAAAATTAATTTTAAAACTGCATATAGAAAAAAATGGAAAAAAAATTATAAATTCAATAGAATCTGATAATAAATTATTGTCATTACAAATTGAAAATATTAAATTAAGAAAAGAATTGGAAGAATTAACGAAATAATTATAAATTATCCATGATCAAAAAATCACTATATTTGTTAGAATTAATAACATTTGCAAGTTTATCTAAATGAGATGATTTTAAAACTTTAATGTTTATATGTTCTTTATTTTTAGTATTATTATAATTAAATTGATTAATATATTTATCATCAACTAAAACAATATTATATTTTAATTTATTTTTTTCAATATTAATTCCTCTAATTAAATCTTTACTTCCATCTAATTTATATTTTAAAGTCTTAACACTGTCATTATCAACAGAATATATTAAATTATTGTCTTTATCATAAATGGGTGATGTATAATTTTTAATAAACAACAAAATACCTGATCTAATTTGTTTACCATCAACTACAATAAAATTATTAAAACTAATCTTTTCCATATACCAATTTAAACTCGGATAATATTGACATGTTGTTAGATACACATTAAATTCATTGTTTAATGTATTTTTAACACTTTCTTTGTTATCAAATTCAAGTAATTTTGTAGGAATTTGAGAAATTATATTTTGGTCAATATATTTTCTTGATACATCTTTTTTTGTTATTTTTCTCTGTATAAATTTTTTTTTAGATTCATCAAAATATAAACAATTAAATAATCTATCATAATTATCATCAGATAAATAATAATTTGAATTAATAAATTGTGGATTAGATGGAAAAATTATATCTTCGATTATATCTGCCATCAAATATCCTGCCATCATAATATTTGATGCTTTTAATTTTTCATTATTTACAATAAATGTGGAATCGCCAATTGAAGAAAAAAAATCATTTGTAAATGAATCTGATGTGTATGATGGTGAATTAAAATCATCTAAACCTGTTATTGTGTAAGATTTTGGTATCATACTAAAAAACAAGGCAGCTTCTAAATCATCATTAATTTCATCTTCTAATCTTGATTTATAATTTTTTCTTATTTTATTAGCCAATGAAATTTTTTCTTTTTTAATTTTGCCTAAATAAATATTTAATTGTTCAGTAATCATATTTTTAATCATATTATGATATTTAAGTGGAATTAACCCGATTTTAAAATCAGTAATGGGATCAATAGTTAAATATTTACCATTTAAAGGATATCTAAGAATATCAATAGGTACGCCTAATTTTAATATACAAGGATAATTTGTAGAACTAGAAATTCCATAATAATATTCATTAACATGTTTATTAGCAAAAGAACCCAAATTAAGGTATAATATATTTTCAGAATAAGTTCCTTTAATTTTTTCAAAAATATTTGCTAATATAAATTCATCATTTAAAAATCCAATTTGTAAATTTGCAGCATTAAAACTGATAAACAAAATATATTTAAAAAATATTTCTTTTTTTAGTATTTTTAAATTACCTGATTGTTCTAATTCTTTTGAAATCATTACTGTTTTTTTATTAGAACCGCCAAAACATCCTGCTAAATAAGGATTAACATCAATTCTCCATTTAAGATAAGGAAAATAAAATTTATAAAATTGAAACACATAAAATGGTACGTATTGATATTTTGGATTTGCAAATTTGTTTATGATATTAATATCTGTTAAACTTAATCTTGAATCTAAATCTCTCACATGATATTCACAATTTTCATTTAATGGTAAAAATCTTAGATTTACAGCAATATGAGTTGAAAACATACTAAATGATGATCTTGATATTGGTATTCCAATATTCTTATAATTTATTTCTAAATCTTCAATATTAACCGATATATTTTTTTTATTTCCTTTAGATTCTGAATTAATATTTTGTTTAATATTTGTTTTTAATCCATTTTCTTCAATACTTAAATTTAAAAGTGGTGATAAAATATAATTTGATGTTGTATTATATAATATTTTATTATAATAGCCAATAACTTTATCAATATCATAAACTATTGGTCCATAAATTGATTCACCATCCACATTATAATATGGATTTAAAAAGAAAACAACCATTTGAACCGATAAATTAAATGTAGGATCTATATCTTCCAATATATCTATAAACATATTAAATAAATTAAAAGTTTCTGCAGAACCAAATACACTATGAAAATCAATATATAATCTCATTTTATAATCGGAAAAATGTTTTCTCATAATTGCATAATTATACACAAGACCAATTAAATATGTTAAATTCTCTGGATTAGATATAAATAGAGAAAATGAAAATAATTTATCAGTTGAAGGAACATCCCAATAATCTTCCATTGGATTTAAATTATATAATTTTGGATCAAATTTGTAAAAATAATATAATGTCGAATTATTTATACATGTGACAAAACCAATTCTTATTTTATTAATCCAATCCAAATAATTTTTCATAATTTTGTTATTGAAATCTGAGGAAATAAATTTGTTTCCTAACATATTAATATGTGTTTCTAATTCCTTGATTTTTTGTTGTTGATAATTTGAATATTCACATGGGATTGAATTTGGATCATTTCCTAACATATTTATTTGAGTATTATTTAAATTATTAATTAGCTCATTTTTTATAAATGGTGATGGAATATTTGAATTATTAATTTCTTTAAATGATGTATTTTTAATTGGATCATATGGATTTATTAAATCTTTTATAATTAATTCATATTGTCCAATTGTTGAATTAGAATTATTCATATTTATATATAAATGATATAATTTAATTTTTTAAAGTTTTTACAAATTCAAAAACTAAACCAATTTTAAATTTCTTCCACTCTTATTATAATTTTTATCCAAATATAAATGTATAATACATATATGATTTTTAATTTTTTGCATTTTCATTTGTTCTTCAAAATTTTTAACGGAAAATGGAAAGGAAAAGGAATAACAGTTACTCAATCTACTGATCTGATTCCTAAAATTACAACCATTAAAACAATTAATGATGTTGAAATTAAAAAACTAAATGAATATACATTTAGTGTAGACATTAAAACATTAATCGATAATAAAATTATCAAATATAATTTTTTATCTTTTTTAAATAAAGATAATGGAATTTTAGAAGCAGCTAATCCTGGTATTAATACAACCAATGGTATTAATCAATTTTATTTTAATGATAATCATTTAATATTTTCTTTTAGTATTATTGATATAGATGGTAAAAAAATCAATGGTACCGTTAAATTAATTCCAAATAATAAAAAACCAAAACCTTCTTCCAGTTCATCAAAATCATCAAAATCATCGAAATCATCAAAATCATCAAAATCATCAGAATCATCAGAATCATCAAAATCATCAAAATCATCAAGTTCTAAAAAACCAAAACCAAAACCAAAACCAAAACCATGTCCACCAAAACCAAAACCAAAACCATGTCCACCAAAACCATCCAGCTTATCCAGCTTATCCAGCTCATCCAGCTCATCCAGCTCATCCAGCTCATCTAGTATATCAAAATGTCATAAAAAAAAGAATAATTGCAAAAAATAAATTATCACTCACTAATTTATATTTATTATAGTAAATTAAAGTTTAAAATTAGTATTTTTTATATTTGATAATTAAATCATTTTGCAATTGATGATAATTAAATCATTTTGCAATTGATGATAATTAAATCATTTTGCAATTGATGATAATTATTTGTATTGGGTTAGATTTTTATACTATCTTTCAATTTGTATTTTTTATATATAATATATTTAAATTTATTATAATTTAAAAAAATAATACAGGATTTTTTAATAAAATTAATACATTATGAACTATACATATCTTTTTTCTGTAATAAAAATATTATTTTTTTGTATTAGGGAATATGAAATGAAATCTAATTTTATAACTATAAAATTAGATTTAATGAGTAATAATACTTGTTTATTTGATATGTATTGGATAAAAATTGATTTTATTATTAAAAATAATAAAAGTATTATAATAAGTCTAGTTAAAAATGTTAAAATATATGAGAGAATTTTATTGTGAAGATATTAAAATTAAAAGAAACATTATATGTAAAATTTGTAATAAAGCCCATGAATATGGAACACAATTATTATATTGCCCAATTAAACATGAATATTGTTCAAAATGTATTAATAATACAAATATATCATGTTTTATTTGTATTTATTTATTGGAAAATTAATATTTTTTAATTTAAAACGTCCAATTATTTGGTATATCCATTGCCCAAAAAAATTTATCTCGTAGTGTTTGAGAAAATATTTTTTCCAAAGGTATTTTATGTTTGATAAAAAAAGAAATTGTTATTCTTGGATCAATGTAATTTGTTTTTGATGTTGTTAATGAAAGATTTTTTAATTCCATTTTTAAATCTTTTTTATTTTTAGTTTCTGATATTTTTGCTTTTATCTTGGTTATTTTTTCATTTAGTTTTTTTATTTTTTCTTTATCTTCCTTACTATATAATTCTTTTTCTTTTTCAAATTCTTTTTTTTTATTTGTGAGTTCTTCAATATGTTCATTAACCTTATCAATTTGTTCATCAAATGATTTTGATATATTTTTTTGATGGTTACATAAAATTGCTACTTTAACATTTGCTTTATTATACATATCCAAAATTAAATTTATTTTTGAAGAATCATCATGATTCATTTTATCTATTTTTGAATTAATTTCATTTAATTCTTGTTGAAATAGTTTAGAAGCATTGAATGTTCTAAATACTTTTGCTGTTAATCCTTCCATCATTGAACCAAGATATTGATTTAAAATTTGTGGATTTATCAAATCAAACAATTCATCTGATTTTGATTTGCCTTTTATAAATTTTACTAATACATTATATACTTTTGGATCAATTTTCACTGTATTTTGATATCTGACAGAATCTTTACCCAAAAAATCCAATGATATTTTGTTATCATCCAATAATTTTATATGTTCAACACGTAAAGAACATACTCCAACAGTATCTGCTTCATCATCTCCTTTTTCATTACCTACTCTTAAAGCTAAATTATCTATCAAATATAATGCTGATGCTAATTGTTTTGTTTTATCATCAACTTTATCCGATATAATATTATTTTCATTTGTTCTTCTTATTTCTATTATATTTTTTGCCAATTTTCTTGCAGTATCAAATTTATTTTCATCCGATTTAGCTTTAAAATCAGATTTTGCTCCTAACCATACATATTTAATTTTTCCTGTAATATTGTCTTTCCAACTAGCTAACCATTCTAATGTATTATCATGAATTATTTTATCCCATTTGTGATTTGAATAAAATTTTGGTAAAGGAGGTATTGGTGATTTTGTGTCTATATTAATTGTTATATCTTCTGGATAAATTCTTTTTTTAATTTTACCAGCTTTAGGATGACAACCTCTTCCTAAAAATATCCCAGGTGGTTCAATTCTAAAATTTCCAGTAGATTGTTCTTTACCATTTACATATGCAATTTTAAATTTTTCTTCAAATTTATCTTTTTTCTCTTTTTCTTTAAGTTTTTCTTCTTTGGATAAATTCTTTTTTGCTTCCTTATGTTCTAATAAATGTTTAAGAATTAAAGAAAAATCACACATATCAAATTGTTTTATTTCTTCATGACCATCTTTTTTTAAAATTTTGACCCAATCGTTAAAAAAATTTTTATTAAAAGTTTTATTTTTAATATATTCGGTATCAGTAAATTTAGCGTATATTGTTGCATATTCTTCAGAATCAGGTTTTAGTACTATTTTTTTACCATTATATATTATTGGTATTTTATGTGGGTTATATGGATCGGGAAATAAAACTCCATTATGGGAAAATGTATTCCATTTTGCTTCATTATTATTTTTTCCTCCAAATTGATTATATAATAAATAATTAAATAAATTTATATTTAATACCATTTTATTAGGATTTTATATAAATCTGATTTTGAAAAAAAATTTATTTTAATTTATTAAATGACCAAAATGAAATTTATATTAGTTTAATATTTTTTGAGTAAAAAATTAATTCATTGATTCTACAACAATATTATCTTTATCAGAATTAGATTCACTTAATATTTTTTTTTCTATATCTTTCCCAATCTTATTTGAAATTTCAATTTTATTTGAAATTTTACTTTTATTTAATTTTGTTTGTTCTAATTGAGTTTGATTAGCCAAATCAATTTGATTAAAATGATATTTACATACAGGAATATATTTTTCTGAACCACCTATATCAATTGATTTTCTACATTTAACAATTTTTTTTGAATAAATTGCAATAGAACATTTTTTATTTTTAGCACATTCGGAACAATATGCATGTAATCTTTTTATGTTAGAACATATAGGAATTAAATCAAGAGTTTTACCAAATTTATTACCTTTAAAATCTGCAATTAATCCAGCAACAATAACATATTTATTTAAATCAAGACATTTATTAACAAAATCAACCAAATCATCAAAAAAATGTGATTCATCAATAATTATAACATCATTATTTGTTATATCTAAATTTAATAAAGTTTTAGATTTTATCATTTGAACATTATTTTTAATTGATTCTTTTTTGACAAAATCAACATGTGAATCAAAAAATGGATTATGTGTTGAAAATATATTTTCGGATCTATTATCAAATTCAATATTAATGTAAAGAATTTGATAATTAAGTTCTGCCATTTTAGCAATTTTTGATAATATGTAGGTTGTTTTACCTGAAAACATTGTACCTAAAATAATGTCTAATTGACCACCATTGTCTGTTTGCATTAATATATTGTTTATGTATTTGATATAATTGTTTATTATTTAAATTCAATTTTTTTTAAATTTTAACAGCAAATAACAATTATTTATCAATTATGCTTTTATTTTTTTTAATTTTTGTAATTTTTTTTGTTTTATTATTGTTATCAGAATCTGATGATATATTTGTTTCTTTTTGTATTTTACAAGATTTTTTTTGTTTGCTTTGTTTAATTACTTTTTTAGCAGTATTGATACTTTCATCAATATTATCATCACAAAAATCTTTATAAAAGTCTTTTTTGAATAATTTCATTACTTTAATATTATATGAAGAACTATCAAGTTGTATAGAATCTTTAATTTTATTAAATTTAAAATTTCTAAATACTTTTTCAATGAAATCAATATTTTTTTCGTTATCATAAATACAATATGACCATTGTGTTAAACCATAATCTCCTTTTTTATCACAATAAAATCCTGTTCCATTTGAAAATATAAATTTTGATTTACCAAAATGACCTTTTTCATTTGTATTTGAATATCTTAATAATAATTCATTATTTTTATTTATTGAATATACAACTGGATATTTAAATTCATTATTTTTTGTTTTTGAAACCCATTTTTTATCTGCTCCATAATCACTTCTATAATAATTAACATCCAAAGTATTTTTATTATTTTTAGCAATTAATTTTTCTATTTCATCAAACATCATATTTGGTATAAAATTCCATTTTTTCAAATTAATTTTATTTATTTTACCATCTTCACCTTTAATAATTGTTTCATTTTCATTTTCTTTATTTTCCAATACATACCAATCATATCTTGTTGCACATTTAAATGTTTTTATTCCGTCATTTACATTATGAATTTCTAAATACAATATTTGTTTGTCTTTTATTAAATTTAAACAAGGATGATCAATTTGTCTCCACACAGCTGGATGAATATAAATTAAATAACCATTTTCTTTTAGCATTTCATTTAATGATTTTTCGACAAATTTATCCCATAACATATGACCTTTTCCTTTATTTCCACTATCATCATTGTATGGAGGATTACCTATTATAGCATCAAATTTATCTACACCAAATTTTTTTTCAATATCTAATGATAAAGTATTACCAACATTTGAATTAAATGAATATTTAATTTCTTTATCATTTCCTGTTCTTGATTGAATTTCACATTTTAATATTTCAGTTGTTATAAATACATTCATCGGTGTTATATCTGAAAAATATAAACATTTTGTTATTATTTTTTTACATCTTTTTTTTTCATCTGGATATTTATCAGATAAACCATTAAAAAACTTTTCAAATATTTTCATCACAAAGTTTCCTTTACCACAACAAGGTTCAAAGACTTTATTCATTTCTTTCCAAAATTCTTTTGGTATTTTATCTAACATTTCTTCTACTAACTGAATTGGTGTTGGTATTTCTGCATTATTTTTTTTTTCTTCTATTGAAGGAATAAAATGTTTAGCTATTAGTTGATGTATTTTGTTTGCTGGAGCATTTTGATAAATTTCTCTAATATTATTAATAATTTCATCATTAGAATTCATTATCTTTATAATACTATTATATGAATTTTTATTCAAAATAATCTTTTAAAATATCTTTTGTATTAGAATCCAAAAACATATCTTTAAAATTTAACTGTGTGTATGTTCTTGATAATAAAGATAATAAAGGAAATAATACGCGATCACAAATTTCCTTTAAAATTCTTTTTTGTTTTTGTATTTTATCTTCATCTTCCTTTTCTGTCAATTCTTCTTTTTTCAGATGATTCTTTAATAGCTATTTTTGATATTAAACCTTTTAGACATTTTAATTGTTCTCCTAATAAATTAGAATTATAGCAAGTCTAGTTTAAAATTGTGTTTATTTTCTTATTAATCTTTATATAAAATTAAAAAAAAAATAATATTATTGGAAAAAAGAATTTATTTTATTAAATCGGTTTTTATTTTATTAAATCAGTTTTTATGATCCATATTAACACTTTATATAATTGGATTAATAAATATTATAATTCAGAAACTAATACTTTTAATTTTAGTCAATTTAAAACTAATTTTAAGTATAATAACACTAAAATTACTAATAATATTTATTATAAATTCTATTTGATTAAAATTACTATTTTAATATTAAAATTAAATTTAATATTATATTATCAACATTAACTATTTATTATGTTTTTGCAAAAACATAATTTTACTTATAAAAAATTAACAGTTAAAAATATACCATATGATGATGATAAAGTTATTTATTTAAAAATTCAATTAAAAAATAAAATTGATATTATTGATACAAAAGGACTGTAATATAAAAGTAATTATGCTTTATATTTCAGTCCTAACATATATATTGGATCCTTTTATTGCGTTAAATATAATGTGTAATTTTATAAGCGTTTAAACATTCTTTTATGTACCCGGTAATAAAATCATTAAATAATGATAATGATATATGATATATGATAATATTTATTTTTTTATTTTTTTTTTTTAATTTGTTAAATCATAATTATCTTAATTTTTAATATATGCTCAATTTGTATTTATTCCAATAATATTTTCTTGTTAAAATTTAAACATTGAAACCATATTTAAGATATCAATTTGATTTGGTAATAATTTTTTATATAAAAACATTAATATATTTTCAAAAAAATATTAATATATATTAATATTTATATTATAATGGAAGAAATTAAAACGGGAGTTTTTAAAATTATAAATAATAATCCAATATACATAATTGGTGATATTCATGGAGATTATCAATGTTTAATACATTGTTTGGTAGATTTATGTAAGGTTGTATCAATAGGTTCAATCAAACAAGACAAAGAATTTAATGAACCTAATAGAGAATATTTGGAATGGAATTCTAATAATAATTCAGTAGTAATATTTTGTGGAGATCTTATACATAGAAAAAGATTTCAAGATACAGTTTTAGATGATGAGTGTTCAGATATATTCATTATTAAAACTTTATTAAGATTAAAAAAAGATGCAAAAAAAAACAATGGGGATATAATAATTATATCTGGAAATCATGAAATAATGAATATTGTAGATCCATCTGATAATATGTACACATCAGATAAAAATATCGAATCAAATAGTAAATATTTTAATGATCAAACATTTGTGAATAATTATATTAACAATACTTATGCTTGGATTAAAATTAATGATATTTTAATAGCTCATGGTGGATTATGTTCAGATTATTTAAAATTTTTAGATAATGAAAATATTTTTAAAAAAAAATTATTTAGTGGAGGTAAAGCTGGTACAAATAAACAAGATAATACACATATTAATACACATATTAATACACATATTAATACACATATTAATACACATATTAATACACATATAATGATTGGAGGAAATGTATTAGAATTAGGAAATGAAGTAATTGAATTTGTTAATAATAAATATCGTAATTTTTTTACAAATTATGATAAAGAAAAATCAAAATCTGATCAGATTGGATTTAAATTATTTATAGAATATGATTTTAAAAATAAACACAATCATAATGTATTTTGGTGTAGAGAATGGGGATATTCTGGAATTAATTGTGATAATTTTAATGAAATTGTTAAAAAAGTTGATTGTGAAAAAATGATAATAGCTCATTGTCCACAATTTTTGGCTAACGATAAACCAAAAATGATTAATTTTGAATGTGATTACACCGATATAAATACCGACTCAAATAATCATATTAAAAAATTTAAAATTGCTCGGGTTGATTTAGGCATGTCAAGAAGTTTTGAATATAATAAACAAGATGATTTTTTTAAATTTTTATTGTATAATTATAATAGAAAAATGTCTGTGCTTAAATTATCTTATTGCAATGACAAAAAAAATTATTATTTTAACTATGATTCTATTATTACTGAAAAAATTTCATGTATTCAATATTTATTAATTAAATATGGAATAACAAAACAAGATTGGGAAAATAAAAATATTGTTTCTAATTGGTTAGGTTTTGAATATATCGAAAATATCCTGAAAACCATCAATAATGATAAAAATAATCAAAATTTGTCAAAATTAAAACAATGTAATTATAAAAATAATTCTAATGATGTTATGTTATGTTTATTATATCCTTTATATTATTCAAAACCTAATTTGGAATCTGTAAAACAATTTTTAGATTTAAAAAAAATATAAATTATATTTTTGAATAAAAAGTCACATTTAAATTAATTTCATTTTCTGTTGGATTAATTATAAAAACATCAGATCCAAATCTAATTTGTATTGGAATATCAGGACTAATAAATATATTTTGAGATTTAAAACTATTTTGAATCATTAAATTAGTTTCTAAATCAAATCCAATATAGTAATCTGAATAATCCGAATAATCCGAATAACTTAATTTTATTTTAGAATTTGGTCCTATATTAAAAAATTTTTTTTTATCTGATTTATATTTGGACATATCTAATTTAGTAATGACATAATTGTTTGGTGTAAAATAATATAAGCCCAAAAATAAAACAATTAATATTGTAACAATTACAAATATACTTAGGAAAAAATTTACTATTAGTCTGGTTATATTAAGATTATTATTCATAATAATTTGTTGTATTTTAGAATTAATGTATAAAAATAAATTTAATATAATTTTTTATATTGAATTATATTAATTCAAAAGAAAATTATGGATGGAAATTCTTTAAATAATATTTTTAGCTCGTTGATTGGTGTGGAATCTGAATTTTTGTTGATTATATTGGGATTAGCATTGTACTATTTTCACTATTTATCAGAACAAAAATTTTTAATAACAAATATTATAATAACCAGTTTTGTTTTAGCATCTTATGATATATTTTTAAAAAAAATATTATTATTTTCTGTCACTGATGATTATTATAAATTAATAATAAATAATATGGTGACAATTGTTATTATTGATTTTTTAATTAATTATATAAAAGATAATTCAAATCCAAAATTTAATTTTGTATATTATTTTAATTTAGCATTTGGATGTTTATTTTACGAAACAATTGTATTTAAATTATATAATTATAATGGTTTATGTAATAAAAGATTAAGATCAATTACCAAAACTATTATGAGATTAGCAACAATTCATATATTATCTAATTTTCTTAATGGAACTGATTATGATAAATCATGGTTTGATTTTTCTTTTGGACAATTATTTAATTTTGCTCTTTTTGACACTGTATTTAGCGAATAAATTGTTTATTTATTTATAGCAATATTAGTCAGTGAATTTTAATTCTAATTCACCATTTATAAATTTAATTTCATAATAATGATTATACGGATATACTATATCATTTGGTCTATATTTTATAAAATTAATTTTAGAATTAAAAAATAATTTTTTATATTGTTCACATTTTGTAAAATCAAAATATTCTTGTTTTGAATGATCATTATGCAAAAATTCACCTCTTTTATAATGTACATTATGAAGATTTATACAATCAAACAAATCTTTGTAAAATATTGAACAATTTTTTTCAAATGATTTTTTATGATTTTGAGTATTTGACATGGGACTATTAATTAATTTATTTAAATAAGTTATTATTTAGAGCGTTGCGCTTTTTAAATGCCGATTAGGCGTTTAAAAAGTGTAATGCTTTGTTATTGAAAACACTAAATTCTAAAGTTAATAGGCTTAATTAATAAACATTATAATATTTTAATGAAT
>Ga0316217_10000626_pt1 | contig 49178 bp, 35 predicted proteins | sample 1anoAmetaG_FD_203633 | JGI IMG/M metagenome (GOLD analysis project Ga0316217, IMG submission 203633) | Freshwater microbial communities from Trout Bog Lake, Wisconsin, USA - 1anoA | ecosystem: Environmental > Aquatic > Freshwater > Lake > Hypolimnion/Profundal zone | place: USA: Wisconsin...
CGGTTTGTTCTTCGGGATGCACGATCCACGCGATTTGAGCGCCGCTCTCGAAGAACTCGCAAAGTCTTACATCAATCTCGGCGCGGGTGTTCCCGGGCGAGAGAACTTCGACCGCCAAATCGGGCGCGCCCGGGAAAAAGGTCTTGGCATCCGGTTTGAAGCCGAGGCGAATCAGCCGTTCCTTCAGCACGAACGAGACATCCGGCGCGCGGCAATTTCGACTCTTCATCCAGAAGCCCATGCTGGAGCCGAAAACAGCGCCCAGCCGATGCGCGCGGTTGAAGCTCTCGAGCGCGAAATTCAACCGTTCGCAGATCTGCTCATGCTGGAAGTTGTTCTTGGGGCTCATAACAAGTTCTCCCTCGACCACCTCATGGAGGCAGCCGTTGTCCGGCAAGGCCTGAAGATCGGCCTCGGTCCAGATTTTCCCGGCTTGATCAATCGCCGCGCTCATCAACAAAACCGTATCCCGCGCGACTGCGGGTGTCAATGGGGGCGGCGCCGACGCCAGCAAGCGAAGGCGCAAATTGACTTGGTTGCCGCCCCGTTTGGCGCTATAGTGCGGGCTCATGGTACATGTTGGCATTGGGTATGATGTCCACGCTCTGGTGGCGGGAAGGAAGCTGATCCTCGGGGGCGTGGAAATTCCACATTCCAAAGGCCTGGAGGGTCATTCGGATGCGGATGTCCTCATGCACGCGATTTGCGACGCCCTTCTGGGCGCCCTGGGCGAGGCGGATATCGGCCACTTTTTCCCAAACACGGACCCGCGCTGGCGCGGCGCGCCCAGTCGCATTTTCCTGGAAGAGGCCGCGCGTCTTGCGCAAACCCGCCCCGGCCGGATTGTGAATGTGGACGCCACGCTCATCGCGCAAGAGCCAAAGATATTCCCGCACCTCCAGGCCATGAAAACCAACATCGCGCAGGCCTTGGGTATCGATGCCAGGCAGGTCGGCATCAAGGCTACCACTAATGAACATCTGGGGTTCCTCGGCCGGGAAGAGGGAATCGCGGCGATGGCGGTGGCGGGCGTGGAGCTGTCCTAAACTACCATGGGAGCCAAAGCGGAAATCAGTTGGAAACGCGTCACCGAAGAAGGGGTACACCTCCAGGTTTATGCCCGACATTTCGGCGGCGAGTGGCGGTTTTTCAGGCGGGAGCAGCGCTACGATCAATGGCAGGCCATCGAGTTTCCTCCCCTGGACGACTGGCTGGACTTGTTGGATTCCATCCGCCGCCGCATCAATCGCGGGTTGCTCGGGCCGGAGGAGGAACCCCTGGTGATCAAAACCATCCGGGAGCGCTTTCCGGACGCGGAGGTGCTTTAGCATGCGCCGCCTGCCTGTCATTCTCATCACGCCGGACACCAAGCTCAAGGGGAGCGAGTTCGACGATGTCTCGATCAGCCTCGCGATGGCGTATCAACAAACGTTGGTGGACCTGGGGGCGGCGCCGCTGATCCTGGCGGCATCCACCGAACGCGCGGTGATCGCCGAGAGCGTTCGTCGGTGCGACGGGGTCTTGCTCACGGGGGGCGATGATATCAACCCGCGGCTTTACGAACCGCGGATGCCGGCGGCGCTACGAAACAAGGCGATGCTCACCCCCGACGACGGCCGGCGGGATTTTCGCGAATTAATGGTGATCCACGAGGTTTTCCGCCTGCGCAAGCCGCTGCTGGCGATCTGTCGCGGACATCAGATCTTGAACGTCGCGCTCGGGGGCGCCCTGCTGGCCGATCTGCCCAGCCAGCGGCCCAAGGGATTGAATCACCGGCGGATGGACCAGCGCTTCGAGATCGTGCATGAAGTGCGATTGACACCCGATTCGTTACTGGCCAAAATAGTTGGCAAGCTGACGCTGGGGGTGAATAGCACCCACCACCAGGCGGTGGCGCGGGTGGCATCCCCGTTGCGGGTCGTCGCCGAGAGCCCCGATGGAGTGGTCGAGGCGCTCGAACTGAAGCCCGCCGCCGCGCGCTGGGCGCCATTCCTGCTTAGCGTGCAGTTCCACCCGGAACGCTTGGCGGACCGCTATCCCGAGCACCGGGCGCTGTTTCGGGCGTTCGTTCAAGCGGCAATATTGAGTGGTATGAGTGGTGACAAAAGCTTATGAAGGCCAAAGTCCTAATCGTTGACGACGACCGTGACCAACGCACGGTGCTGACCGCATTATTGGAGGAGGATTGCCAGGTCTCGACCGCGGAGAATGGCGCGGCGCTGCTTCGGGCCTTTGCCCTGGAGCAACCGGATATCGTCCTCCTGGACGTGAAATTGCCGGATGCTGACGGGCTGGAATTGCTGCCCCAACTCAAGAAACGCTGGCCGGAGACGGAGGTGCTCGTCCTGACGGGCGCCCCCAGCGACAATGAGGCGGTTTCCTGGGCCGTCGAGGCGGTCAAACGCGGCGCGTTCAATTTCTTGCGCAAAGGCGCCCAATTCGACGGCGAGAAGCTGTTGGCGGACGTCAAGAACGCCATCGAGCACAAACGCCAGAACGAGGAGGCCAGCACCTTGCGCCGCGCCATCGAGACGATGAGCGGCACCCCGACGCCCATTTTCCAGAGCACCGCCATGCGCGAGGTGGTGCGCACCGTCGAGCGGATCGCCCGCAGCGATGTCACTATTCTGATTACCGGCGAGAGCGGCACCGGCAAGGAGGTCATCGCGGATTTGGTCCACGCCTTGAGCGCGCGGAGCAAGGGCCAGATCATCAAGGTCAATTGCGCCGCCTTGCCGCGCGAGTTGATTGAAAGCGAACTCTTTGGATCGGTGCGCGGCGCCTTCACCGGCGCCCACGCCGATCGCGAGGGCCTCTTCCGTCAGGCCGAGGGCGGCACGCTTTTCCTGGATGAAATCTCCGAGATGCCCGTGGACACCCAGAGCAAACTCCTGCGCGTGCTGCAGGATCAGGAGGTGCGACCGGTCGGAGGCAAGTCCAGTTACAAAACCAATTGCCGCATCGTGGCGGCCACGAACCGCCGGCCCGAGGAGGCCATTCGCGACGGCAAGTTGCGCGAAGATCTTTTTTACCGCATCAGCGCCCTGTCCGTTCATCTGCCGTCCTTGCGCGAACGGCGGGAGGACATCATGCCGCTGGCCAATTCCTTCTTGCGGCGATTCGCCGCCCAGGCGAACCGCACGCTCAACGGCTTCCTCCCCAGCGCCGTGGAGCGCCTCACCGCCTTCGATTGGCCGGGAAATGTCCGCCAACTGCAAAACGAGATCCAGCGCGCCGTGCTCCTGTCCGAGGGCGCGGACATCCATGGCACCGACCTGTCGATTTCCGAGACCCGGACCTCGGCGGGTGAAGCGGCCGACACCAATTTTACGCTGCTCGAAGGCGTAGAGCGCAACGCGATTATTCAAACGCTCAAGGAAACCGGCGGCAACAAGCTCGAAACCGCCAAGCGCCTGGGCATTGGCCGCCAGACTCTCTACAACAAAATCAAGGCCTACGGGATCGAGGTCTGAGAAAACCAAAAAGCGCGGAAGGATGAACCCTCCGCGCTCGTGGAATCAAACCCGGCCGTCCCCGCGTGAGGGACCGGCCGTAGGCTGAGAGACGATTAGGTAAGCACGATCTTGTCGCCCGTTTTCAGGGTGACGATCGCCTTTTTCCAGTTCGGCGCCTGGCCGGCGTCTTTGCGCGACTGGCGGCGCAGCTTCCCGCGCACGTTCAACGTATTGACCTTGACGACCTTGACTTTGAAGAGGTCCTGAACAGCCTGGCGGATCTGGGTCTTATTGGCCCGAGGATCGGCGACGACAGTATATTGGTTGAACTTCTCACCTTGCCGGGTGCCTTTTTCCGTCAACCGGACGGTCTTGACGATTTCGAAAGAGTTCATGTTATTCCTTGTTCAAACGGGCTTCGATTTGCTCGAAGGCGCTGCGGGTAAAGACCAGCTTGTCCGAGCGCAGGACTTCGTAGGTGTTAAGCCGGTCGCCGGTGCTGAGGGCGACGAAAGGGACGTTGCGGGCGGCGAGGCTTAGATTCTTGTCCGCGCCCTGGGATACAATAAGGGTCGTGCCATTCATATCCAGGCTATTCAGCAGGTTGACGAATTCCTTCGTCTTCCCGGAGGCGAGCTTGAAATCGTCCACCAACACCACATCGCCGGCGCGCAAGCGCTCCGACAGGGCCTTGCGCAGGGCAAGCTGGCGGGTGTTCCGGGAAACCTTCTTGGAAAAGTCCCGCGGTTTGGGGCCGAACACCACGCCGCCGCCGCGCCAAAGCGGGGAAGCGAAGGAGCCGGCGCGGGCGCGGCCGGTGCCCTTCTGACGCCACGGTTTCTTGCCGGAACCGTTGACTTCGCCCATGGTCTTGGTGCAGGCGGTGCCCATGCGCTGGGCGGCCCGATAGGCCACCACGACGTCGTGGACCGCCTGGGTGCCGCTGCCATCCTCGACGACGGGGAATTTCACCTCCCATTCGCCCTGGGCGTTTCCTTTAATATCTTTTATGGTAAGCTTCATAGCGATTTATTCCTTTCAGACCGAAGGCGTCTTACTTCTTCTTGGTTTCGGTCTTCTTGATGTTTTCCGGCCGTTCCGCGTGCGGTCGCCAGCCCTTGGGGCGTTTCTTGGATTCGCGGATGACCACGTAATCGCCATTGGACCCGGGAATGGCCCCCGCGATCAGGAGCAGATTGTCGGTGTCATGCACCTGGATGACTTCCAGGTTTTGCGTGGTTCGTTTGACCTGGCCCATATGGCCGGGCATGCGCATGCCGCGCATCACCGTGCCGGGGAACAGGCGCTGGCCAATGGCCCCGGAGCGGCGGTGCCATCCTTTGGCGCCGTGCGTCGAATCACCGCCGGCGAACGAGTGCCGGCCGACGACGCCTTCAAACCCGCGCCCCTTGGTAACGCCAATAGCGTCCACGTAATCGCCCGGGGCGAAGAGCGTGGCGCCGAGAACGTCGCCGGGTTTGACTTCTTTGGAGAAGTCGCGGAATTCCTTGATGCGCTTGACTGCAACGCCATTGAATTTCTTGATGTGGCCGAGCAACGGCTTGGTCAGGCGCTGCTCCTTCTGGTCGTTAAACCCGAGTTGGACGGCGTTGTAGCCGTCGGATTGCTGCGTCTTGCATTGCAGAACGCGGTTGGGGCCTACCAGAACGATCGTCACCGATTTGATGACGCCTTTGGCGTCATAGACGCGCGTCTGGCCCAATTTCTTACCTAAAAGTCCGAGAGGCATAAATCAAAAGAAGTTAGATTTTGATAGTGATATCCACGCCGGCGGGCAGGTTGAGTTTCTTCAACTCATCCACAGTCTTGGCGGTGGGTTCGATAATATCAATGAGCCGCTTGTGGGTGCGTTGCTCGAACGTCTCCTGGGACTTCTTATCGCAGTGAGGGGAGCGTTGAACGGTGTAGCGCTCGATGCGCGTCGGAAGCGGGATGGGGCCCGCCACGCGAGCCCCGGTGCGCTTGACCGTGTCGGCAATGTCGCGGGCGGATTGGTCTATGACCCGATGGTCAAAGGCCTTCAGTCGGATACGAATACGTTGTCCAGCCATACAAAGAACAATTGTCTGTTAATGGTTTAGTAAAATCATTCCGCCGCCCCAACTTGGGGAAACGGAACGTAAAAAATAACACAATTAGCCCGGGACGCAACAGGTTTTTTAAAAAAAATAGCGCCCGACACGCAACGGCCCGCGCGACCTGGGACGCGCGGGCCGATTACGAAGAGCGGACCACCTCAGGCGCGCGGAGCGGGCTTCGGCTTGGCGGTATCCAGGATGCCGGCCAGGATGCTGGCGGGGACCGGTTCGAAACGGAACGGCTCCATCGAGTAGGAGGCGCGACCCTTCGAAAGGGATCGGATGGCGGTGGCGTAGCCGAACATCTCGGCCAGCGGCACTTCGGCGGCCAGAATCGTGGAGCTGTCCTTGGCTTCGATGTGGGTGATCTTGCCGCGGCGGCGGTTGATGTCACCCAGCAAGTCGCCCTGGTATTCGTCGGGCGTGGAGACTTCCACCTTCATAATCGGCTCGAGCAGGATGGGACTGGCCTTTTTCGCGGCGTCCTTGAAGGCGAAGATGCCGGCCATCTTGAACGCCAGTTCGCTCGAATCCACTTCGTGAAACGTGCCGTCCACGATGGCCACTTTGACATCCACCACGGGGTGGTTGGCGAGCACGCCGCCTTTGACGGCCTCTTCGATGCCATGCACCACGGCGGAAATATACTCCTTGGGAATGGCGCCGCCTACGATCTTGTTCTCGATCTCAACGCCCTTGCCGCGCTCATTGGGCGCGATAGTGACCATGCAATGGCCGTATTGGCCGCGGCCGCCAGACTGGCGGATGAACTTGCCCTCGCCTTCCGCGGCGCGGGTGATGGTCTCGCGATAGGCGATCTGCGGAGCGCCGGCATTGGCCCCTACTTTGAACTCGCGAAACAGCCGGTCGCGAATGATCTCAAGGTGCAGTTCGCCCATGCCCGCGATGATCAGCTGGCCGGTTTCTTCGTTGGTAAAACAGCGGAAGGTTGGGTCTTCCTCGGCCAAACGCTGGAGCCCCTCGCTCATCTTCTCCCGATCGGCTTTGGTCTTGGCCTCCACGGCCATCGAGATAACCGGCTCCGGGAAGGTGGGCGGCTCGAGCATAATCTCGAGTTCCTCATCGCACAGGGTATCGCCCGTCGTGATGTTCTTGAGCCCGACCAGGGCGGCGATATCGCCCGCAAAGGTCGTTTCGACATCAATCCGTTTATCCGCCTGGATCATCATGACCCGGCTCACGCGCTCCCGTTTCCGAGTGCGGGGATTGTAGATGATGTCGCCCTTTTTGAGTTGGCCGCTGTAAACGCGGAAGAAGACCAGCTTGCCGACATAGGGATCGGTCCAGAGTTTGAAAGCGAGCGAACAAAATTTCGCGTTGTCGTCCGAGGGCACCTCGGTGGGCAGGCCGGTGTCCGGCACGATGCCGACCGCGGACGGAACCTCCAACGGCGAGGGAAGGTAATCCACCACGGCATCCACGAGCATTTGCACGCCGCGCTTTTTGAACGCGGAACCGCACAGCACGGGGACCATCTCGATTTTGCAGGTCAGGCGGCGAATGGCAGCCTTGAGCACGGGCGCGGTGATGGGTTTGTTTTCGATGATCAACTCCGCGATGGCGTCATCCTTGTTTGAAACCGCGTCGATTAACTCGGCCAGGGCCGCTTTGGCCGACTCCCGCAATTCGGCCGGAATCTCCGTGACCTCGTATCTCACGCCGAAGTCGTCGGTGGGGTCGTACACGACGGCCTTCTGATTGACGATGTCGATCAAACCGGTCAGATAATCTTCCTTGCCGATGGGGAGGTAAATGGGGTAAGCGTACGCCCCGAGCTTTTTGCGCATGTCGCTCAAGGCGTTTTCAAAGTTGGCGCCCGTGCGGTCCATCTTATTGACAAAGGCGATGCGCGGCACTTTGTATTTGGTGGCCTGGCGCCAGACGGTCTCGGATTGCGGTTGAACGCCCGCGACGCCGCAGAACACGGCCACCGCGCCGTCCAGCACGCGCATTGAGCGCTCGACCTCGGCCGTAAAATCCACGTGGCCCGGGGTATCGATGATATTGACCCGGTGCGGCATCCCGGTGAAGGCTTTGTAAGTGCCATCTTCTTTCTGGGTCCAGTAGCACGTGGTGGCGGCCGAGGTGATGGTAATGCCGCGTTCGCGCTCCTGTTCCATCCAGTCGGTTACGGTGTTTCCGTCATCCACATCCCCCATCTTGTGAATGAGTCCCGTATAGAACAAAATGCGTTCGGTGGTGGTCGTTTTCCCGGCGTCAATGTGGGCGGCGATGCCGATATTGCGGGTACGCTCCATCGAGTAGGACCGATGCGGTGAATTCGGGCCTTTGGGCGCCGTCTTATTATTATCCAGTGCTGCTTCCATCTAATGAATTGAATGAGTGATTAAAATCGGGCCTCCCCGGGAAAGAAAACGCCCCGAGGAGGTCCTGGCCGTCGGGGCGCGCGAAAGCAAAAATTACCAGCGGAAATGAGCGAAAGCCTTGTTGGCTTGAGCCATCTTGTGCACTTCATCCCGCTTCCGAATGGCATTGCCCTGTCCCTGGTAAGCTTCCAGGATTTCCGCGGCGAGCGCCTCTTTCATAGGGATGCCCTTGCGCGCGTCGGCAAAATCCACCAACCAGCGCAGCGCCAAGGCAAACTGGCGGTCGGAGGGCACTTCGAGAGGCACCTGATAGGTGGCGCCGCCTACGCGGCGGGCTTTGACCTCGAGGCGCGGTTTGGCATTGTCCACCGCCCGCTGCAACACCTCGAGCGGGTTGGAGGCGGGATTTTTGGCGATGATCTGATCAAAAGCGCCATAGACAATGCGTTGGGCCACGCTCTTCTTGCCCTGCTCCATGACCGTATTGACCAGGCGCGAGACCAGCGTGCTGTTGAATTTCGCGTCCTTGGCCACAGGCCGGCGGACTGCTTGACGACGTCGAGACATGAGTTGGTTACGAAGTTAAGGAATTGGTTGAATTAAAGCGGAGCGGGTTTAGGCGGCGGGCGCCGGCGCGGCGGCGGCGGCAGGCTTGGCTCCCGCCTTCGGGCGCTTGACCCCGTATTTGGAACGGCTCACGCGGCGTTTCTCGACGCCGGCGGCGTCAAGGGTTCCGCGAACGATGTGGTAGCGGACGCCTGGCAAGTCCTTGACACGGCCCCCGCGGACCAAGACGATGGAGTGCTCCTGAAGGTTATGGCCTTCGTCAGGAATATAAGCGATCACTTCGTATCCGTTAGTCAGGCGCACTTTGGCGACCTTACGCATCGCCGAATTAGGTTTCTTGGGCGTGCGGGTCATGACCTGAATACAAACGCCCCGACGAAAGGGCGAGTTCTCCAGAGCCGGAGACTTGGACTTGTGCTTCAGCTTATTGCGGCCTTTGCGGACCAATTGATTGATTGTCGGCATTTCGGTTAAATCTTTCTGCCCCATTGGCCTATTCACGGCAAATGGAGGGCGGAATATAGCAAAAGGACTTCTGAATGCAACAACTATTTTGTCGTCGCACAAAGGGAGCATATAGTGAAAGTCAGCGGCTTGGCAAGGGCAAAGACATTTTTGCGGCGACGGCTGCCTGCTGGGCGGGTCGCCTAAGCCGAATGCAAAGGCACGCGCAGGGTGATCGCGGTGCCTTTGCCCGGGGTGGAACGGATTTCGCAAGTCCCGCCCAGCGACGCGGCGCGTTCTCGCATGTTAGTCAGGCCGATGCCGCGGCGCTTGCCCTTGGGCATCTTCGCGGGGGCGCTGAAGCCGCTGCCATCGTCCAGAATGCTCAACTCCAGCCACTCGTCCAGAATGCCCACATTAAGTTCCACGCGCGAAGCCTCGGCGTGCCGCGCGATATTTCCCAGCGCCTCCTGGACGATGCGGAATACGTTGAGTTCCACTTCCGGCGGCAGTCGCCGGGCGGGGAGGGTGATCTCGCCGGCGACGACCAGGTTGGTTCGCTGGTTGAATTCCTCGCAGAAATGCCGGCAGGCGTCGGCCAAGCCCAACTCATCCAGATCGCTAGGGCGCAAATCATGAGCGATGCGGCGGTTCTCTTCCAGCGCCTGAACCATTAACTCGTAACAGCGCCCCAACATTTCGGCCGCCGCCGGGGCGACGGCGGCGACGCTTTCTTCGGCCTTCTGGAGGCGCATCTTGGCGGAGGCGATGATCTGATTAACCCCATCGTGCAATTCTCGAGCGACGCGGAAGCGCTCGGCCTCCTGGGCCTCGATAATGCGCCGCGGGAGGCGGCGCAACTCCTCCTCCACTCGCTTCCGGTCGGTGATGTCTCGGGCCACCACCACCAACCCGGCCGGTTGCCCATCCGCGGCGGTCGCGACCGCCACGCTCAACTCCACCGAAAAGGGATCGCCCCCATTTCGCAGCAGCGTGTATTCCCGGTTGCGCAGCGATCCCTCTCGCGGCGCGCCGACCAGGTCAGCCCGCAAGCGATTGCGCTCGGCGGGCGCGACGAGATCATAGGCGGAGTTTTGCGTCAACTCGTCCGCTCCGGCATAGTTCAGCATCCTTACCGCTTGGGAGTTGGCTGAGGTTAACCGCCCTTCCAAATCAAGCAGAAGCACGGCATCCGGCAGGATTTCGACGAGCCGCCGGTAGTGTTGCTCGCTGGCCCGCAACGCCGCCGTGGTGTCCCGCAGGCGCGTCACGGTCCGGATGCGCGCCAACAATTCCTCCACGTCCACCGGTTTCGTGAGGTATTCGTCGGCGCCGGTGTCCAGTCCCCCAGCCTTGTGCGAGGCGCCCACGGCTTCGCCCGAGACGAGGATCACGGAGACGTCGACCAACTCGGGGTCGGACTTGATCCTCCCGCAGACATCCACTCCGCTCAAATCGGGCAACTGCACGTCCAGGAGGAGCAAATCGGGACGCCAACTGCGGGTTAATCTCAACCCTTCCTCCCCGGTATTGGCGGTCGCCACCAGGTAGCCCTTGATCTGGAGCAGTTGGGAAAACACCAAGAGGATCGACGGGTCATCGTCAACCAATAAAACTCTCTTTTGCTGGTTCATGCCGTAACTCGGGCCATAAGGTATCCGCAAGCTAACGCGTAAAACCGCCTCCGGCGCAAGGAGAATCCGCCTCCGGAACTGCGGCCGGGCGCAATTTTCGGGCTGGCTTTTTCGGCGGAAGGCTTTAGCGTTCCCCCCGTAAACTAATGGATCCTCGCATCTCGGGTGCGCCAATGTTTTTCGAGTCCAATACGCTTATGAACTTCATTCATGATGATTTCCTGCTTCAAACCCGCTCCGCCTGCCGGCTGTATCATGAGTTCGCCGAAGCCGAACCGATTTTCGATTACCATTGCCATTTGTCCTCGCGCGATATCGCGGAAAATCGCCAGTTTAATAACCTGTTTGAGATCTGGTTGGAGGGCGACCATTATAAGTGGCGGGCCATGCGCTCGAATGGCGTGGCGGAGCGGTTTTGCACCGGAGACGCCACGCCCGAGGAGAAGTTTCTGGCCTGGGCCGCCACTGTCCCGCACACGCTGCGCAACCCCCTCTACCATTGGACCCATCTCGAGCTGAAGCGCTACTTCGGAATCGACGACCTCCTGGACCAGGAAACGGCGCCGCGGATCTGGAAGAAAGCCAACGCTCAGCTCGCCAAACCGCAGTTCACCGCCCAAGGCATTCTCAAACGGTTTAACGTTACCACGGTCTGCACTACCGATGACCCAGTGGACGATCTCCAGCACCACGAAAAAATTGCCGCCTCCGGACTTGGCGTCACCGTGCTTCCCACGTTTCGGCCGGATAAGGCCCTGGCCGCGCATCTCCCCGCCGCTTTCAACGCCTGGGTGGCCCGACTGGAACGGGCCACGAATCGGCAAATCCGGAGTTTGGCGGATTTCCTCAATGCCTTGAGCCAGAGGCACGACTTTTTCCACCGGCGCGGCTGCCGGCTTTCCGACCATGGCCTGAGCCATTGCTACGCCGATTTTTGCTCCGAAGAGATCGCCGCCGCCATTTTCGCCAGGACGCGCGCGGGGCAGGCCGCCTCGCCCCGGGAACAGAGCCGATTTGCGACCTTTCTCATGCTCTTTTTCGGCCGGTTGAACGCCGCCCGAGCCTGGACGCAGCAGCTCCACCTGGGCGCCTTGCGAAATAACAATACCCGCTTGCTGACCAGTCTCGGCCCCGATACGGGCTTTGATTCCGTGGGCGACTTTCCGCAGGCGGCCGCGCTGGCGGCCTTTCTGGACGCCCTGGATAAGGAGAACGCCCTGGCCCGCACCATCATCTACAACCTCAATCCCGCGGATAACTACGTCATCGGCGCCATGCTGGGTAATTTCCAGGACGGGACGATCCCGGGTAAGATCCAATTCGGCTCCGGTTGGTGGTTCTTGGATCAAAAGGAGGGCATCGAATGGCAATGCAACGCCCTCTCGAACCTGGGTCTGCTCTCGCGCTTTGTCGGCATGGTCACTGACTCGCGTTCCTTCATGTCTTACCCAAGGCATGAGTATTTCCGTCGCGTGCTCTGCAACCTCATCGGCCGCGACATCGAGGCGGGGTTGATCCCCAAAGACGGCGGCGGGGTCGGCCCGATGATTCGCAACATTTGCTACGGGAATGCGCGCGATTACTTCCGCCTGGCCGCCGCCGCCGCGCCGCCTCCCGCCGCCAAAACGGCCCGCAAACGCGGCCGATAAACAACCGGAAGGGGGTCGCCGCGTTGAGGAGGGGACGACGTTCGAACAATTTCGGTATCAATTTCGCCAAGAAATGGTTAGTCTGACTTTTGGTCCCAGCGCAGAGTTACGCCTGTCTATGGCCAACGCTCATGTCCTGCCGAGTGATGCCGGGCGCGTGAAACTCGCGTCTTCGAGCGACCCCCAATCCCACACCTCAGCCCCGCGCGCTAACCGCTTCATTCAGGCGCTGGTCCGCTGGTTCGATTCCATGAGGAATTCGATACCCGAGGGTTATGAGGATAAGTCAGGCTTTCACCTGGGCGCCGCCCCGAGCGACGACTGGGACGCCTGACTTGGGAGCCTGGCGACCACCACTTCGGGATCATCCCGCGCTGATATCGGAAGGGCTTGATTAGGCGGGGAGGATCCTCGTCCTCGGGGGCCATAGGGCCAACCGGGCAAGGGGCTGAAGCGGCAGGGCGGTTCGGGTCGCCTTCCGCCTGCCTGCAAACGCCGGAACCGGCTGCGGTCAAGTCTTTCCAGTCCTCTAAGCGAGGGATAAAGCGGCGAAACAGAGAACCACCAGCTTTTTCCGATCGTTTTCTAAAACCAGGCCGCCTGCCGCATGGCGACCGCATAGTACATATCTTCGCATCAAGATACGTTGATTTTTTAGTTGCAAGCCCCGCGCCGTGCCATTACCTTCCCTGCGTCGCTCTCGGGTCGCGGCGGATAGACCGCCGGCGGACGGAACCGATCGCGGCGGCTTTTTCAACGTGAACGCTGATTTGAACCGAACTCAGGAACTGGAATGTCTCCTGCGCGAGCGGATCCTGCTCCTGGACGGCGCGATGGGGACGATGGTTCAGCGCTATAGCCTGGACGAGGCGGCTTACCGCGGTGACCGGTTGCGCAATTCGTCCCAAGACTTGAAGGGCAACCATGATGTCCTCAATCTGACGCAGGCCCAAGTCATTCGGAAGGTTCACCGCGAATACCTCGAAGCGGGCGCGGACATCATCGAGACCAACACCTTCAACTCGAACTCCATCTCGCTGGCGGATTACAAGCTGGAGGGCCTGGCCCGGGAATTAAACCTGGCGGGAGCGATAAATGCGCGCGCGGAGGCCGACAGCTTTATGGCGGACAATCCCGCGAAGCGTTGCTTCGTGGCCGGCGTTCTCGGCCCTACCGGCAAGGCGGCCTCCATTTCGCCCGACGTCCACAATCCGGCTTTTCGGGCCATTTCCTGGGATCAACTCATGATGGCCTATCAAGAGCAGGCCCTCGGCCTCATTGAAGGCGGGGTGGATTTAATCATGGTCGAGACGGTGTTCGACTCCCTCAACTCGAAGGCGGCGCTCATGGCCCTGGAGCGCTGTTTCGAAACCGCCGGACGGCGGTTGCCGGTCATGGTCTCCTTTACCATCCCGGATTTGAGCGGCCGGACGCTCTCGGGTCAGACCGTCGAGGCCTATTGGAATTCCATCTCGCACTATCCCCTCCTGAGCATCGGGATCAACTGCGCCTTGGGACCGAAGGAAATGAGGCCCTTCATCGAGGAATTGGCGAGACTGGCGCACGTGCCCGTGAGCACCCACCCAAACGCCGGGCTCCCCAACCCGATGCTGCCCACGGGCTTCCCCGAGACGCCGGAATCCTTCGCGCCCCAGCTAGAGGAATGGGCCCGCAACGGCTGGCTCAATCTCGTCGGCGGGTGCTGCGGCACGACCCCGGAACATATCCGGGCGCTGGCGGAGGCCGTTCGGGGGCTGCCTCCGCGGGTGCCGCCCAAGGTGGCTCCATCCACCCGCCTCAGCGGTCTGGAGCCTCTGACCATCCGGCCGGAGACCAACTTCGTCAATGTTGGCGAGCGCACCAACGTCACTGGTTCGCCCAAATTCGCCAAGCTCATCCTGGCGGGGGATTACGAGGCCGCCTTGGCCATCGCCAAACAACAGGTCGAGAACGGCGCCCAGATGATCGATGTCAACATGGACGAGGGCATGCTCGACTCGGAGAAGGCCATGACCACCTTCCTGCATTTTGCGACTTCCGAACCGGATATCGCGAGGGTGCCGGTCATGCTCGACAGCTCGAAATGGTCGGTGATCGAGGCGGGGCTGAAATGCCTCCAGGGCAAAGGCGTCGTCAACTCGATCAGCCTTAAGGAAGGCGAGGAGAAGTTCAAGAGCCAGGCCCGGCTCATTCGCCAGTATGGCGCGGCGGTCGTCGTCATGGCCTTCGACGAGCGGGGCCAGGCGGATTCCTTTGAGCGGAAGATCGAAGTTTGCGAACGCTCGTATCGAATCCTGACCCGGGAAATCGGCTTTCCGCCCCAGGATATCATCTTCGATCCGAACGTGCTGACCGTCGCCACGGGGATGGACGAGCACAATAACTACGCCCTCGATTTCATCCGCGCGACCCAGTGGATCAAAGCCAATTTACCTCGGGCCAGGGTCAGCGGCGGGATCAGCAATGTCTCGTTCTCGTTTCGCGGCAACAATACCGTGCGGGAGGCCATCCACTCGGCTTTCCTTTATCACGCGGTCAAGGCCGGCTTGGACATGGGCATCGTTAATGCCGGCATGTTGGGCGTGTATGAAGAAATCCCCCGGGACCTCCTCGAGTTGGTGGAAGACGTCCTGCTCAATCGCCGGCAAGACGCAACGGAGCGGTTGGTCCGGTTCGCGGGCACGTTGAAGCAAAAAGACAAGGTCGAGGTTCTGGAGCAGGAATGGCGCAAAGGAACGGTCGAGGAACGTCTGTCCCACGCCTTGGTCAAAGGCGTCGTTGATTTCATCGACGCCGACATCGAGGAGGCGCGGCTGAAGTACGGTCGGCCGATCGCCGTGATCGAGGGGCCGCTGATGGCGGGCATGAACGTCGTGGGCGACCTGTTCGGGGCGGGCAAGATGTTCCTCCCGCAGGTGGTCAAGAGCGCCCGCGTGATGAAGAAGGCGGTCGCCTGGCTCCTGCCCTTTATGGAGGCGGAAAAAGCGGCGGCGGGCCGGCCGCAGGCCCAGGGACGCATCCTCATGGCCACCGTCAAAGGCGATGTCCATGATATCGGCAAGAACATCGTCGGCGTCGTTCTGGCCTGCAACAATTATGAGGTCATCGACCTGGGCGTGATGGTTTCTTGCGAGAAAATTCTGCAAACCGCTCGCGAAAAAAACGTGGATCTCATCGGGCTCAGCGGGCTGATCACCCCTTCGCTGGACGAGATGGCGCACGTGGCCAAGGAACTCCAGCGGCAGGGCTTTACCACGCCGTTGCTTATCGGCGGCGCCACCACCAGCAAGGCCCACACGGCCGTCAAGATTGCGCCAGCCTACTCCCATGCCGTCGTCCACGTCCTGGACGCCTCGCGCGCGGTCGGAGTCGCCAGTCGCCTGCTGAATCCGGAGCTCCGGGCCCCTTTCCTCGAAAGTCTGGCCGCCGATTATTCCAAGCTCCGACTCCAGCATGCCGAACGAAAGTCCGCGGTCTTGTTGCCATTGGCCGAAGCGCGGCGCCGCCGCCCCGTCATCGAATGGAATGACGAGGCTCCCCCGAAACCCTGCTTCACGGGCGTCCGCGTCGTCGCGTCGGACCTCTCAGCTCCCGATCTTTCAAACGCCCCTTCCGCGCCCGCGTCGGCGCTCTCCCTGGCCGAGCTCGTTCCCTATATCGATTGGACCCCCTTCTTTCACACCTGGGAATTGCGCGGCCGGTATCCCGACATCCTGGCCCACCCGGAGGCCCGGAAACTGCACGAAGACGCCCTGAAGCTGCTCGACACGATTGTGGAGCAACGCTGGCTGGTCGCGCGCGGGGTTTACGGCTTCTTCCCCGCGAACGCCCGCGGCGACGACGTCGCGCTTTATACCGATGACTCCCGCGGCCAGGTGTTGACCACTTTCCACTTCCTGCGTCAGCAGATGCCCAAACCGGTCGACCAGTTCAACCACTGCCTCGCCGACTTCATTGCCCCGGAACCGGCGTCCGACTCAGCCCGCGATGGCCGCTCCGCGGATTATCTCGGGGCCTTCGCCGTCAGCGCGGGGTTTGGCCTCGAGGCGGTCTGCGAACGGTTCGAGCGCCAGAACGATGATTACAACTCGATCATGGCCAAGGCCTTGGCGGACCGGTTGGCGGAGGCCTTCGCCGAGTACCTGCACCGGCGCGTTCGTCGCGAGTGGGGCTACGGCCAGGCCGAAACCCTGACGCCGGAAGACCTCATACGCGAGCGCTATCGCGGCATCCGCCCCGCCGCGGGCTATCCCGCCTGCCCCGACCACACCGAGAAAAACGACCTATGGCGGTTGCTGGAGGTCGAAAAACGGGTGGGGATCAAGCTCACCGAGAGTTGCGCCATGTGGCCCGGAGCCAGTGTTAGCGGGCTCTACTTCGCTCATCCCGAGGCAAAATACTTCGGTATCGGCAAGATCGGGCGCGACCAGATGCTCGATTACCAGGTCCGCAAGCAAATGGATTTGGGTGAGTTGGAACGATGGCTTGGACCCTGGCTCGATTACGAACCCTAACTAGGTCCGGGGACTTGTTTTTTCCGATTTGCACCCTACACTGTGGGTATGAAGAACGATGTGGTGCCGGTCCAGATTCGGGGAATTCTGCCCGCGAATGCGGGATGCGCCCTGTTCGTTGGGAATGACGAAAAGGTCTTCGTCATTAACGTCGAGCCCAATATGGGCGCGGTTATCGGTATGTTCTTGCGTGACACTCCCAAGGAGCGTCCGCTCACCCACGACCTCATCCAGAGCATCTTCAAGGGATTCAATATCAGCGTCGAACGAGTTGTCATCACCGAACTGCGCAATTCCACTTACTTCGCCCGGCTCATCTTGCAGCAACAGAATGAACTGGCGCGAAAGATCGTGGAGATCGATGCTCGTCCGAGCGACTGTCTCGCCCTGGCCACGGCGCAAAAACGGCCGATCTATGTCGCCAGCGCGCTGTTCGAACAAGTTGAAGACATGAGCGAGGTGCTGGAGCGGATTAACGAAAACGGGGGCGAGACGGAATAGCAGGATGGGCGCCGCGGGCATCAAGGAATTGACACCGGTGGTACTGGTGTGCGGGGAGGACGAATTCGCCGTCAAGCAACGCGCCAAGGCGCTCTTCCAGCAATGGCGCGTCGAGATTGGCGGCGACGACCACGAGATCCTCGACGCCAGCGTCGCCAACAGCGGGGAAGCGCTCAAGGTGCTTGGCCGCCTCCGCGAAGCCCTTCAGACCCTCCCTTTCTTCGGTGCCGGCAAGGCCGTCTGGCTCAAAAACTGCAGTTTCCTGGGCGACGACAAAGTATCGGCCTCCGCCGCCGTGACCGACAACCTCGGGTCCTTGGCAAAAGACTTGAAGGAGTTTTCGTGGCAAGGCGTTCGACTGCTGGTCAGCGCGGTCAAAGTGGACAAGCGCAAAGTTATTTACAAAGCTTTAGAAAAGATCGGAAAGGTGGAGAGCTTCGCCGGGTGGTCGGTCGACAGCAAGGACTGGGCGGACCTGGCGGAGCAACGGGCGGTCGAGGCTCTGTGCGCTCGCGGGAAGGAGATCGCCGAGGAGGCCCTCGCCGAGTTGGTTAATCGCGTCGGTCCCAACCCCCGCCAACTCGACAACGAGATCGAGAAGGTGTCCCTCTACGCCGGCGAGCGTCCTGTGGTCACCCTGGAAGACGTGGCGGCGGTGTGCGCCAGAAACAAGACCGCGCGCGCCTTCGCTCTCGGTGACGCGCTGGGCGACCGGGATTTGCCCCGGTTGCTCCGCCGGTTGGATGAGGAATTGTGGGAGGTGAAACTCGATCCGCAACGCTCGGAAATTGGGCTGCTCTACGGTCTCATTTCCAAGGTGCGAGCGATGATCCTCCTCAAGGAAATGTTGCGCGAGGGTTGGGTGAAACCCGAACCGCTTTACCCTCGCTTCAAGGCTCAATTGGAGCGCGCGCCCGCCGACCAGTTGCCGAAGGACAAACGCTTCAACCCATTGGCCCTCAATGCCTACGTGCTTTTCAAGGCGCTTCCCCAAGTCCGGCTTTACTCCGAGGCTGAGCTGATTCATGCCATGGAGCTGCTGCTGCAATGCAATCAGCGACTGGTGTCCAGCAACCTTGACGAATCGCTGGTCTTGCAGCAGACTCTGGTGGAAATTGTGGGCTGTAAAGGCCCAGGGTCGACAAATGGGCGACCCGAACCTCAATCCGGTTCAAGGTTATCCGTCCGTAGCCGATAGGCAGATTATGCCGTTGCGCAAATCGAGATTATATATAGGTCCCAGGCCTGATATGGGGATCGACGCCCCAGGCCTTTGCGGGGCGGACCCTTCTCGACGTTGGCAACCCCGCCGCTTGGCCACCGAAAGGCCGCGACACTTGAATGAATACGAGAATCCAGACTCCGAGCGTTAAGATGTTGGTCATGGTTGGGCCGCAGTTCACCTGCATCCGATTGGTGGGGAGGGCCAATTTCGCGTCGAGCATCGATTTTCGGACCTTGATCAGCGAACTCCGCCAGAAAGGGTATGGCAATTTTGTCCTGGACCTCTCGGAATGCGTGCTCATGGACAGCACCTTTTTGGGCGGGTTGGCGGGGATTGGCCTGGAGATGTCGAAGTTCCCGCCGGGCCCCTTCGCGCCCTCCATCAAGCTGTTTAATCCCAGCGAGCGAATCAGCGAACTCCTCGAAAACCTGGGGGTCTTGTACTTGTTCCAATGTTGCCAGGGTACGCTTACCCCGTCTCTGGACGCCCCAGCGACCGCTCCCAGTTACTCGCCCCACTCCCAGGAGGAAGTCACCCGCGCCTGCCTTGAAGCTCATCAGGTGCTCATGGCATTAAAGCCGGAGAATATCACGAAGTTCAGGGACGTCACTCAGTTCCTGGCGGAGGACTTGAAAAAGCTGCAATCCGCCCAGGTCGCGCCGTCGGCGAAAGTCGCCTGACCGCTGTTTCCTCAACCAAGCCCGCCGATCTCGCCTATCAGCCCTCTGCCAGCACGTCATTGAGTTTGGTCGCTTTCACGAATCGGGCGGTGCTCTCGGTGTTTCCTGGCCGCGAATGAGGTCGCAGGCCGCTTCGATAGCCGCGAGTTGGTAGTCGAGATTCGGCTCAAAGTGGAGTTTCATGGTGTCTTCTTGGGCGGCGGAGGCAGTTTCTTCGCGGCGTCTTCCAAGGCCTGAATGCTGGCCTTCTCTCCCTCGGCTTCGAGCAGCGCCTGCCGCCAAGCCGCAAATTCCTCGTACGCTGCCTCGGCCTTGGCGTCGGCGTTTTCTTTGCTGACGCTTCCGGCGTTCGGGAGAACGCGGCGGTCGTTGAACCTGAGGAATTCGTTCAGTTTGGTTTCCCAATCGCGCAGAAAAATCTGCTTGCGCCGCTTCGCCTGGTCTTCCGCGTAGTCCAGCCACATCACCACAATCCGGTTCAACTCGCTGATTTCCGCCTCGTTGAGGTAATTCTTCGCCACCGTAACATCCGCCTTGCGAACCGTCGGACCTTTCCACGCCATCAACCCCATGTTCGGCTTATCGCTATCGGCGCGGGCCGCGATCAGCTCCGCCGCAGTCCTACCCGTGGCGGCGAAATGCAGTTTGTTTTGGATGATCTGAAAGAACTTGGCGCACTCGGTATTGATCGGTTGGTAATCGGCAGCCAGGGCGAACAACTCCTTCACCCGCAAATACATCCGGCGTTCGCTCGCCCGGATGTCCCGGATCCGCTCCAGCAGCTCGTCAAAATAGTCCGGCGCCCCAGACCCGGCGATAGGCGGATTCTTCAAGCGTTCGTCGTCCATCGTAAAGCCCTTGACGAGGTACTCCCGCAGTCGTTCCGTGGCCCACCGGCGGAATTGGGTGCCTCGGGGGGAACTGACCCGATAGCCAACCGCGAGGATGGCGTCCAAATTGTAATGGTCAATGGGGCGGGTGACCTCACGGTCCCCCTCACGGCGAACTATCCGGAATTTCCGGATAGTTGCCTCGGGCTCCAGTTCACCGTCGGCGAAGAGGTTCTGGATGTGCTCGTTGATGGTGCGAACGTCCCGTTGGTACAGCTCAGCCATCAGGGCCTGCGTCAGCCAGACCGTTTCCCCGGCGAAACGGCATTCGACCCGGGTGCGGCCGTCTTCAGTCGGGTAGAGGACGATTTCACCGGTGGGGGACAATGGTTTTGGCGGCATGGTCAGATGTTCTGGTTCACGCGAATACGCGAAGGCGCGAAGTCACGGTGGTCGTGGACGATCCGTTTGATCCCCTCCTTGAAAGTGGCCGCTCCAAAGTTAATCGAAAACCCAGCGGCGTTCCTAGCAGGCGAAGGTAGGCAAGCACCGGCTTGGCATGAACAGGCGCTAAAGTCGCCACCGACTTTAACTCTACCAGGAGCGCCTCCTCCACAATCCTTGGCGTCTTCGCGCGCGTTCATAGACTCCTCACGTTCTCCATCCCATGCTGACATAACCGACAGAATTCGTCCGCAGGATGCGTTATTCCCACGAGCATTGCACCAAGAAAGAGGGAAAAAAAGGCAGGGCGCTCCGGTCTTGGGCGCTTTCACCCGCGGGCTCCCGCGCCGGGGTTGTTGGGGTCGTGGTTCGCGACTTGGCTGGGCGGCAGGCAGAGGCGGCCATGCGGTTTCGCTTCGATCCCATTGGTCACACACTCCAGCCCCTCCGGATTTGAGGGATAGGGCTATGGCAAAGGTCCCAGTTCAAAGGCTTGCGATTGGGGGCCAACGAGCTTGGCGTCAAAAACAATACTGCCCGTAGCGTCGCTCCGCACGGTTTCCGCGCGCGCGTCCGGCCGGGTGAGTTTATAATTGGCGCCGGGCAATAGATCGCACAGCACGTGACGGGCGGTGGTATTTCCGCCTCTTTCCGTCCATTTGCGCGCGCCGGACGCGGCGGCGGGCCAGGCGTCAATGCGGAGGTCCAGCGGCGTCGCCTGCGATCGGGTTACCACCAGGGAAGGCGTTTGCCGCTCGCCACTGAAGAACTCCAATGCATCGCCCTTCGCATTGACGGCGAATGGGCTCGCATCGCTCACCGAGAAGCCGTCAACTTCAATGCGGCAGATCGGCATGCTCAAGTCGATGAGATGTCGTTGTCCGCGCAGCCAATAACGAATTTGCGTCCCGCTCAATTCGGGCGTCAAATGCGGCGCCAACAACAGGCGGTTGTATTTTGGCTGAATGCCGTAGATGTCCCGATACAGCCCCACGATGGTCATCGCATTGCCGGCGAGAATATCGTCTCCGCTGCCCGCCTGCGACTGCCGGAGGTATCGTTGGAAGGACAGGCCATCGGCTTCGTATCGGTCGAGGACCTTCTTGATATACTTGACGGCGATGGCGGGATCACCGCTGGCATACGACCGCACCCCCAATTCGCCCCAGGAAAGGAAGATGTCCCCGTTCTCGTATTTTGGAAATGGCCAGTTATTGGCATGCACCTCGTCCCGTGCGAAAGAGTCGAAGCACAAGGGCCAGTGGAACAAGCCCTCCTTTTGCATGCGCGATTCGATCTGATGAAGGATACGCTCCCGCCGATCCGGCGCATCGCACAAGCCGTAGGCGATGGCGCAAAAATTGACCGGAACCACGAGGTTGTCGCCGTGGATCGAGCCATCAGGCTCCCGCCAATAGACGTACCAGCCTCTAGCCGGATTCCAGAACCCGCCTTCCGCGATAGGCTTATTGAAAGCCGCCTTTAATCTCGACGCGGCGCGACGGTACCGATCCGCTTGCGCCGCGTCGCCCATCGCCTCCTCCACCTGGGCCCAGAGCGAGAGGGCGGCATGCATTTCGGCGTTGAGCAACGCGTTCTTATGACTCGCCCAAACGATGTCGATCCAGTCGCTGGCCTTGGCTTCCTGGCGCGATCGGGGCAGCGCTTCCAGCAGGCCATCGCCCGCGCCTTCGCGGCGCAGCATGTATTCCAACACGCGTTCGCAGGTTGTTTTCTGGCCGCGGACCCAGGCCAGATCGCCCGTCATGTCGAACTGTTCCGCCACGCACATTACATAATCCGGCTGGGAATCCAGAAGATACCCCCACTGGGCTTCATAATAGCCGGTCGCGGGCGCCCAGGAGTCTGGCATGGCGTCCGAGGCGTCGTAACCAAACCGCGATTTAACGCGGCCCGCCGCGTCGATGGCGTAATCGCGCTCGTGATCCAGCGTGGCGCTGAAGTTGTCGATGTACTCCGGGTCGTCCACCGCCAACCCGAGTTGGGCGTGCCACTGCTCATGGAGACAGGCGTAGCCGGAGCGCCAACCGTTGGCCCCGGCAATGTGGCGGTCGATCACGCCATAGCGCCCCATGGTATTAAGCAACTCGCGGATGCTGTCGCCATTGAGTCCCTCAAACGCGCCGCGGTCGTATGCCTCGTTGTAGTCGAGCGATTGCAGGGTGTAGCGGACGCTGATCTTTCCCGGTTGCACCGCGAACGGACGCCACAAGTCGCGCCCTTCGATGAACCGGGCCTGAGCGTGTCTTGGCTGCAGTTGCCGGTCCGTGACGCCAAAACAGGCCGTCAGCGCGTTGCTCGGCTGGCGGCTAAAGCGAATCGCCTCATGCCGGTCCGGCGAAGGCGCCGCCTCGATGCGCAGGCAGGAGTGATCCTGGCGATTCCAAAAAGTAACCTTGCCCGTATGGACCCCATAAGTGCTTGTGGGTTTGTCAAGGTATCGGCTCCAAACCACCCCGCCGGTGCCCAGCAAGCCGCCGGTCCACGTCTCCATGCCGGCGAAATCCCAACCGGGAAAATAGGTGTCGTCCAGGATTCCCTCCGATAGATAGGAGCGATCAATCTGCCACAAAATACGATCGGCTTGGACAGTAAACGTCCATTCCTCTTTGACCCGCACTCCGCCTCCGCCAAAGACAATCTCGCTGACCTTGGCGGTATTGCCGTCGATGGCCACCGTCGGGGTGGGGATGCCCGAGCGAGTCGTGAACCATTGGCCCGCCGCGCAGATCGCGCTGCACACGCCGGTTTCCGGCCTTATCACCTGCCGACCACGGACGATGACCTGCTCCAGGAAGCAGCGTTCGTCGCAATTCAGCCGCAGCGTCAAGCCGCCCTGGCCGTCGGCCATTGTCACCAACTTCTTCCCCGTGTCGTACGTGATGCGCGGTTCGGCGGCGGCGGATCGGAAATTCCCCAGGACGATTCCAGACAGGAGCGCCAGCATAACTCGGGGCAGAAGACGTTGGGGGCTTAACGACCTTTGCGGTACTCTGAATGACTTCATATTTCGATGGCGTTCGGCGTTGGCTCGCCCATGGTCTTGATCCGTTTCATTTCCATTCTGACATGCTTGCCGCAACACGGCCGCTTGGCAACAGCAGGTTTGGCCGCCGAGGATCGTTGCGCGTTCGCATCGTCATAATCGGCGGACTCGCGCCGGCCATCGCTTCCATCAATGGCCGTATAATTTCTTTCAATTAACCCTTTCCACGTTTTGAGAGTTAACCTGGAGTCATGAAAACAAACCGCATTGCAAGCAACGTCTCGAACATTCGCGCCCTCGCGCTCGCGCTGGCAATTGTCGGGCTGGCGGCAGTTGAATTCGGGCTGGGCGAATCTCTGGTCGCCGGATATGGGCGCTATCCCGCCGCGCAAACCGAGACCCAGCCGGCGCCCAACCTGAGCCTGGGCGATTTGACGGCTGCTGGCTCGGTCTTGCGGTAATACTTTCCGCCGTTTCGGGGCCGAGGGCCACTGGATCCCCATGTCGCGGAAAGCCGTTGGCGTCCTGGCTGGCGACGCTCCGTTGAGTGGTGGAGAACCTCGACTTTGATGGAGACACTGATTGGGTGTCTCTTCTGAACCTGACATCGTTAACTTCGAGAGAGCTGCGCGAGAAAACCGGGGCTTTTCTGGAGCGGGTGAAGCGGGGACAGCGCTTTCGGGTATTGCGTAGCGACGAGGTGGATGCCGTGTTGGTCCCGGCCAGCGATCAGGTTGACCCTCTTTGGGATGAAGTAATAGTCAAGCACGCACGTTAGTTACTGATCCAAGCAAGTACACCGGAATAAGGGGAGAGACGAAGTTCACCATTGATGCGCCTCAAGCGCTTTAGGTTACGCGTGATTTGTTTCGTCTGGAAGCGACCAACCAGCGTATGCCCAAGGGCATGAACACGGCGCCCAGCAGGGTGAACAGCAGGTCCTCATAGGTGATGAGCACCGGGCCCCACCCCAGGTTGAGTTGGGTCACATTCGCGAGGATCCCTCCCACAAAGGCTCCGAATAGTCCATAGGCGATGCTGGTCAACTGGCCGCCCCGGCCTAACCGGAAAAGCAGGCCGCCCGCCAGAAATCCCACGATGACCCACGCCACGATTTGGTCCCGGGTGCGGTTCTTGAGCCGGCGCTCGTCGATCCGCTGCCAGAGGACTTGGACTTTCTCCAGGGCGGCCTGGCCATTTTCCTGGATCTTCTGTTTCACCTCGGCGCTAGCGCTTCCCGACTTGCCGCCGGCAGGTGAGTTGGGCTCATTCTGGGCCTGAGCGGAAGGAGTGGAGATGCAAGCTGCGAAACAGAGTGCCAGGACCAGTGTCCGTGCCTGGTTTAGCGGCTTGGTAAACGTGCTATAGTTGTTATTCATAAATCGTTATGGCCGTAGATAGACTGTTCTAATTGCGCTGGTCCGGTTCCGTCCGCATGAACCACAAGGCATAATTTGACTTTGCTACCGCTGTTACAGCCCCTCTAGCGACGTCCCCCGCGCCAGCAGCCCCCCCAGCGCCAACCACCGCAGTAGGCTCCCCGATAGCCCCGACCGAAGCCGAACGAGAGCGACACCGACGGCAAACTGCAATAGGGGTAATAATAGGAGTTATAGTACGCCCTTGGATAATAGTAGTACGTCGGCGCCGGGCTGGAAATCATATAGGTGGTCGTCGGAACAGCATGAGCGGTGAGCGGAGCGGCGTAAATAGCCGTCGGCGCCGCATAAACGGGCGCCGGCTGCTGCGGAGACTGCGCTTGCGCGGTCGCCGCGGATGGCGCGGCGACCGGCGCCGGCTGCGGGACCGCGGGAGCCAAAGCGTTCGCGTCCGTCGGGTCATGCCGCAACATCGCTGCCAGGACGGGCTCCGTGACCCCTTGCTGCTTCAAGTAGATCAGTTCAGGAACGCTCAGCGCGCATTTCGCGCGCCAGGTCGAAAGGTAAGTCAGGATCAATGAATCCCCTACTTGCGCCCGGCTGAGTTTCAACACCTCGGTCGCGCCGCCAGAAAGAAGCGGCGCGGCGACATTCCTGGAAGCGCTCGGTTCTGGGTCCCGCGCCGTCGCTTCCGGGGTGGCATTCTGTGCCAAAACGCCGATTTCAATAAGAACAACTGCCGCCATGGCGATTATCAGGTAGGTTTTCATTTATACGCTATATTGTGATTTGCTGACGGCCGGGTTTCCCTATTCACGGGCACCACCTCCACTTGAATCGGACGGAGCGAGTCCAGATGAAGATCCCGTTGGGGGAAGGCGATCCGGATGTGGTCTTTCGCGAAGGAAGTAACGATTTCTAGTCGCAAATCGCTCCCGACCTGCGTGTAGCTACACTCCTTGACATCGATCCAGTAGCGCAGCTCGAAGACTAACGCATTCTCACTGAAATCCATGAGGAATGCCCGCGGGTTCGGTTCTTTCCGCACCAGTTCGTGCTGTCCGGCTACCTCCGTGAGCAAGTCGGCCACGCGCCCTGTATCCGAGCCGTACGCCACGCCGACCTTGAGGCTAAACCGCACCAACCGGTTCGAGTAAGTCCAGTTATTGACCATGTTTTCCAGCAACGCGCTGTTGGGAATCAGCAGTTCAGTGCCATCAAAGAGCTGGACCACGCAAGAGCGGATGCCAATGGTGCTCACGGTGCCGTGTTGGCCCTGCACATCGACCATGTCGCCGATGCGAATGGGTCTTTCAAAGAGGAGGATGATTCCGCTGATGAGGTTCTTCAGCAACGTCTGGGTGCCGAAGCCGATGCCGATGGCCAGCGCCCCGCCGGCAAAGGCCAGCACCGCCAGCGGAATATTCACCGTCTTCAAACTCAGCATCACCAGCAAGATGACGAAGACCACCCGGATCCAGCGGCGGATCAGGCAGGCTTGGTTGCGTTCAATGCCCAGACGCCGGGCAACGATGGGCTCCAGGATGCGGGAAATGACGTTGACCAGCCAGAAGCCCACCACGAAAATTACCAGCGCCAAACTGATTTTCCCCACCGTCACGCTGCGCCGCCCGGAAACCTGCGTGCCGTCCATCGTGGTGATGGTGTCCTCGAGGACATAGACCTCGAAATGCCACAGCCGGGCGAGAAACTCCGAGGCGCCGGAGAATAGGACCTTCACGCGTTCGAGGAACGGCAATGCCTCACGCTGAAAGGTGATGGATTCCTGCCAGCGCCGGACAAAGCGCTGGTGCTGCTCGAGGCTCTTCGCGGCCTGCAGGAAGATCTTCTCGCGCTGCTGAAAGGATTCCAGCCTGGCTTGGGTCAAACCGTCAGACGCGGCCCCCTCGTCCTGGCTTCGGAGCCGGGATTGTTCCTCAGAAATGTGTTGGGCGGCCAGGCTCAACTGCTGTTGGTAGTAGGGGAGGGCCGCCTCAATCAGCTCCTGGAGTCGCGCGATCCGCTGCTCGGCCTGGAGCAAGTCCACCCGTGTCGGGCGGTCAAAAGTTGTGAAGCGCAACAGCCACATCTGGCGAGCGGCGCCGAGATTGGCCAGTATCTCGCGCGACACCGTCAACCGTTGCGCGGACGTCTCTGCTTGGACGCTCCGCAGATCCACCAAGTCACGCAAGTGCTGTGCCGCGCCCGCCTCGGCGCCGGACGCGGGAGCGTCACTCGACATCCGCCGGAGATCCTCCCGGGCACTGGCCAGCGCCGCCCGGCTCGCGGCCAGGTCCTGGTCCGCGGCCTGCGCCTCGGCCTCGACCTGCCGGCGCTCGACCTCCAAGCCCTCCAGCAGCTTATCGAGATCGGCCTGAGGGAAATGAACGTGCTGGCCGGCGATAGCCAGTTGGCGCTGCAGAAACGCCAGCCGTTGCCGCTGCTCGATCAATCGCTCCCGGTTCAGCTTGGCCTTGATGCCATAATAGGCTGTGCTAGCCACCTCGTCGCGGTAACGCGCGCCTTCCAACTCCCGCAGCCACGCCAGGCGCGCCGTCAGGTTGGGGCTATTGGCGGCCTCGATCTGCTCGTCAATCCTCCGGATCTTCGCGTCCCTCTCCTTCATGGCCAGTTGCGCGCCGGCGAGGAATTGTCCATCCATCCGGAGGCTGGTCTCCACCGTCCTGGCCTGCGCCGTGCTGGACTGGATGGCGTTGCGTAGTTCATCCACCATCCGCACGGAATAGGGCGGGGGCTCGGAAAACCCCGACCAGAAACGCATGGTCCCCTCCAGGTCCCTCACGCGGGCGCGGGCGCCCTCCAGCGCCGCCAGATCATCGAGCTGAAACTCGTAGGTGCGCGCGATCTGCTGCAACGCCGCGCGGTACTCGATGTGCTCGGCGGCCGTGGCCCCGGCCGGGAGATTGGTCCTGGTCGACAGGGAACGGTTGAAGTCCTCCTGCGCCGCCGCCAGCTTCAGCGCGACTTGGGACGCTGGTTCTTCGGACGGGACGGTATCGATGGCGCCGTTGGTCTGGCCCAGCGCGGCGCTGAGGCCAACACCCATCAGCCAAACCGTCCGCCATGCCAACGCCAACGCCAGCCGCGCGCGCCCCGGCGCGACGGGGCGGGTAAAGGGGAGGCCTCGCGTGAGGAATGTAGTTGCGTTGCGCTTCAAAGTGGCGAGTGTGGTTGCCCTCGTGGTCGCTGAGTCATCAGTCAAACAGGGAATATACCAGGCCGAGTTGGACGCGGAACACATCGCCGCTCGTGTCGCCGTTCTTGGCGCCGGCGGCGCCATAGAGGCCTTCCAGGCCGATACTGAGATGTCGGTGGAGCTGCCAGACGAGGTTGACCCCGGCATAGTGGCTGTAGTGGTAGAAGGCGCCTAGCTGGCCTGAGGCATTGCGGAGGTCCACGTAGCCGTAGGTGAGGGTGGACCGCCAACTTGGCGACCACCGGTGGGTCAGGCCCACCATGCCGCTCCAGTAAGGCAGCGCTTCGAGGACGCCGTCGCTTCGGTAGGCAGCGTCGCTCTCCAGCCAACTGGTGTCGTTGCCCAGGGAACCGACGCCATTGCCATACATCCCCTGCAGTTGCACGGAGTCCCGTTTGGTCACATCCAGGCCGGCGCCGAGGTTGACGCCCCAAGCAAAGACGGAGCGATCGGCCCCCGTGCCATCGCGCGCGCCGAGGTGACGGTAGAGGTTGCTCAATTGTACGTGGCCCAAACCGCGTTTCTCCCAACGCACATTGTATCCGAGGTCGGGCATGGCGGCGTGGGTGGCGGATGCGCCGCCCGGGACCGAGGAACCGTCAACATGCGCCCTCGGGGCCTCCACGCCGAGCGTGGCGTTCCACGCGTCACTTAGCATGAAGGTATAGTGCGCCACCGCCCGGCGGCCGAAGGCGATAGCGTTTGGCCCTTCGTAATCAACCGTGTCCGGAAAGGCGTCCGGATCGGTCCACACGCTGTAGGTGTAGCCGGCCAGGAAGCCGTAGTATTGGCCATAGAGGTGCTGGAGGTTGTATTTCATCTCGTGGTTGACGGAGCCGAAGAAGTTGTTTTGGTAGTAGAACCGGAAATCCCCCGGGATCGCCGGGGCCCGCAAGTCCAGCCGCAACTGGGAGCCGTTGGCATTCATATTGAACTGCTCCCCGCCGCCGTAATTGGCCGCGTGGGCCAGGGGGAACAACGCGGGGACAAACCGGTCGTTGTTGCCGGCGTATTGGCTGTCGGAAATCACGTCCACACGCGGTTTGGCGTTGAACTGGATCAGCGCCGGGGTGTTGGGGATCGGAATGAAGCCCAGGTATTTCGTGTCCAACGTATAGTCTTTCGGCCGGGCCGCCGCCTGCTGCTGATCATTGAGGTTGTGCTGGTACGGCACAGGACTTTGTTCGCCGAGGGTCCCGCCCTCCGCGACCTTCTCCAGGTCTTTGGTCGCGAGCGAGTTCTCCAGGGCGTTGGTGGAGGGCGTCCGCGCCCCAGCCGTTTGTCGCTCCAAGTCCGCAAGCTTCTGCTGCATCTCCCCCAGGGCTCGCCGCATGTCCTCCACCTGGGACTTGAGTTTGTCAATTTCGGACTGCTGGGCCCTCACGGGGTGGGCCCCCGCGGCAACGAACGCCAGCACCGTCAGGATTAGGGTTACAGGCTTGGTTTTCAAAAGCGCTCTAAAAAAGCTTGGACGTTGACTCCGGGAACCAACGCCCTCGAGGTCCCTTGTCTGGTCGTAATTCCGGTTGCGGTCTAGAATTTGGTATTGGCTCGCAACGTGGCGAACACCACGTCAGGATAACTGTCCAGGGCCGGTCTCACCCACTGGATATCGACCGTGAGCCGCAGCCAAGGGGTTACGGCGACATTATAGAAAGCCTCCAGGCCCTGTTCATCACGCAGTTGCAGGATCGGCCTCAACGCATCGACCAGGTCGTCGCTCAGTGAATTGCGGAAAAACCCCACGCCGCAACGATCGTTCCCGCGCCCGGGCAGGGGACTCGTCCCCCCCAAACCGAACAGTCCCGCCCATTGCTGCGGCGTCGGATTGCTGTCGGAAAACCCGAACTCCGCGAAAAGCCCCCAGCCACGCTTCGGGTCATTTGCCTCTTGGTAGAGATACTGCTGGACGCTGAACCCTAAATAATAGGGGTGGGAGCGCGTCGCCAGCGCCGCGGCGCTCGCCGGAGGGAGCAGGAGGTCCGGAATCGAACGCAGATCCAATCCCTCCATCGTGCTAAACATGGCTTTGACCCCGTAGAACCCCTGAAGACCAAAGGGCTTGGCCGCCAGGGTGGCGCTGCCCCGAAAACTGACGCCTTCGCTGAAGGGCCTTTCAAAACCCGTGCGCTGGGCGGCGCTGATCGGATCGTACACCCCCAGCGCGTAGGATACCGGCTTGGCGCTTACATTGAGGAATGCGCCGAAAATCTCCGGCGGGATCAGCCCGGTGGGCGGCACCGCCAGGGCCGTGTTCATAAAGGTATCAATCCCGCCGCCACCTTTAATGGGAGTGGCCTTGGCGGCGTCAACCATGTTCAATTTGCCGAATTTGAGGGCAACCGTATCGGAGAACTTCTGCGTGATCTCTACGCCCAGATCGCCCTCGCCCGGACCGGGAAAAGCCAGGCTGGCGTTATTGGGAATCAGCGCGCCGCCAAACCCGTTGAGGTCCTGACCATAGTTTTGCTCCCCGCGAACGCCAATGAAAAGACCCTTCCACAGTCCGGCCTGGGCGCCGTCCAGCGTGAGATAGAGGTCGAGCTTCCCCCCGTATTGCCAGTCCTTCGAGCCTTCACCGGCGACCATGCCGGACCCGAACTGGGTGAGTTCGAGCCCGACCGCAACACCATACTCCTTCAAGCGTGGCCGGAGCCCCAACCCATCGCCGCCCAAGGTCGGACGAGTCCAGATCGAATCGGGAGCTTGGACGGGATTGGAGGAATTGCCATTCGCCGCCTCCTGTGCGGGCGTGGAAATGACTGCGATCCACGTCGCCGCCGCGGCGACGCCAAAAGGAAGCAAAGTGTGTAGGTTCATTGTGGTCTGCCCGAGAGCTCTCGCAACCGCCTATTGCGCCCGATAGGTGATGCGCCCGTTCATCATGGTCAGCTTTACCTTGGTGGCGCTGATCTCGGTGGGTGCGATTTTGTGCAGGTCTTTTTCCAGCACAACGATGTCGGCCAGCTTGCCCGGCTGCAGCGAGCCGATGCGGCCCTCGAGGTCCAAGACGTACGCCGCATCCAGGGTGTAGGCCTTGAGCGCCTGGTCCAGGGTAATGCGCTCATTCTCCGGCGGCATGACTGCCATGACCTCTTGCTTGCCGTATTGCGGCAGGATCTTTCGGGTCAAGGCCACCTGGATGGCATCGAGCGGGCGATACGTGGCCACCCATCCTGACGCGGGCCAGTCCGACCCGAGCGCCAGCCGTCCGCCGGCCTTGAGCACCGAGTTCATCCGCGCATATTCCGTGAAGACCACATCCTTGCCAACGTTGTGGATGATGAGGGAGAGCGTGGGGTCCGGAGTGAACCACTGCGCGGAGGTTTGCAGCGTGACATTGAGCTTTGCGAACCTGGGTATTTGCGCATCGGTGAGGAACAGCGCGTGGGCGGCTGCATGGCGTGATGGGCTGTTGGGATAGGCTTTCTCCGCATGTTCCACCGCATCGAGATAGGCGCCGGCCGCCGCATCTCCAAAGCAATGGGTGTGAGTGTCTAATCCATTCACTTGGGCCTTCAGCACTGCCGCCTCCAGCAGCTTGGGGGCTATTTGAAAATCGCCGTGAAAATCGGGCCGGTCCGCGTAAGGCTTGAAAAAGACAGCAGTGTGCTGGGAGTCCCCACCATCCAGCATGATTTTCAGCGTCCGCACTTGCACCAGCTCGGATTGGAACTGGTCGCGCAACGCCAGTACCAGGGGCACGGGGTCTGTAATCGCCGGATTATTCCAGTAGTAGCAACCGACGATGCGCAGCGGCAGCTTGTTCTCCTTCTCCAGTTGCTGGTAGCCCTGCAGACCGCGCTCGGTCGGCATGGTGCCAATCCCGGCATCAAACGCGGCCGTAATGCCCGCCGCCGCAAACTTGGGCAGTTGCTCGGCCGTCGCCGCGATTTGGGCCTCCGGTGTCGGCGGGGCCAGCTTGGCCAGGATCAGTTGTTCGGCGGCCGTCTCTACGACCCAACCGGTCAGCTCGCCGGTCTGGGGATCGCGCTGGAAGTAGCTTACCCCCGGCACGGGGTCTGGGGTTTTGGCATTGATTCCCGCCAGTTCCAGCGCCTTGCTGTTCACCCACGCGCTGTGCACGTCAATGGCCACCAGCAGCACCGGCCGATCGGGGAATATTTTGTCCAGCTGGGCCTTGGTTGGGCCGGTGGCCGGAAACAAGAAGTAGCGCCAGCCAAAGCCCTGGATGATCTTGGCGTCCGGATGTGCGTCCGCCCATGTCTTTGCTGCGGCCAGCACGTCCTCGACGGTCTCGCATTGCAGATCGGCACCCTTGGTGAAAAACGCCACCGTGGGATGGATGTGGGCTTCAACGAAGCCCGGCAGCAACATCTGACCCTGGAGGTCAATGACCTGCGTCTTGTCGCCGATATAGGCCTGCGCCGCTTGGTTCTTTCCCACGTAGCTGATCTGCTTTCCAGTGACAGCCATCGCCTCGGCTTTGGGCTGCTTGCTGTCAATCGTGTAGATCGCCCCGTTCTTGAACACGTAGTCCGCCGTCTCGGAGGACAGAGCATTGGCCGCAAGCATCGCCCCGGCTGCCAAACAGGCGCGAAGCATCACAATTTTCAATTTCATAGTGTTATTTTTCGTTGTTTATTTTCGGACGAGGGGCGCCTATGGCTCCTGCAAGGCGCTTTTCGCATTCAACGCCATAGTTGAAGTCACTTTGCTCCCCTGCCTGAGAACGCAGATCTCAGCATCATTGCACTGCTGGTCGCGTCCTTCTCCTGCCGGGTTGTGAACAGAACGGCTCACAACCCGATTCGGTGAGTGATTTTCCCATTCATCATGGTCAGGTTCACCTTGGTGGCGCTAATCTCGGAGGGCGCAATGTTGTGCAGGTCCTTCTCCAGCACGACGAGGTCGGCCAGCTTGCCCGGCTGCAGTGAACCGATTTTATCTTCAAGACCCAACACATACGCCGCATCCAGCGTGGAGGCCTGGAGCGCCTGGTCCAGGGCGATGCGCTCGTTCTCCGGGGGCAAGACGGACATGAACTGTTTCTTGCCGTATTGAGGGAGAATCGCTCGCGTCAAAGCCACCTGAATCGCGTCGAGGGGGCGATAGGTGGATACATAGTTCGCCGCCGGCCAATCGGTTCCGAACGCGACTCTGCCGCCGGCTTTCAGCACCGAATGGATCCGCCCCATCTCGGCGAACATGACGTCCTTGCCGATGATCTTGGTGGACATCTCGATGACCGGGTCGGGATCGTTCCATTGGGGCGAGGCCTGGTAAATGACCTTCAATTTGGCCATCCGTGCGATTTCCTCATCGGTCAGGTAAACGCCATGCGCATTCGCATGGCGGGAGACGCTCTTGGGGTACGTCTTTTGGGCCGCCTCGACCGCATCGAGGTAGGCCCGGACGGCGCCATCTCCCAAGGCGTGGGCGTGGGTGTCCACGCCATGGGCCTGGGCTTTCAGGACGGCTGCATTGATGAGCTTGGGCTCGATCAGAAACTTGCCGTGATAGCTCGCATCATCGGCATAGGGCTTGATCATGACCGAGGTGCGCTGGAGATCCCCCCCATCAATGTTGATTTTCAGAGTTCTCGCCTGAACCAATTCGGAGTGATACTTTTCATGCAGTCGCAGCACAATGCCGACGGGATCCTCGGTCTCCGGATTATTCCAGTAGTAACTGCCCACCACTCGCAACGGCAGCTTGCCCTTTTTCTCCAAGTCTTGATACGCCTCAAAGCCGCGGTCCGTTGGCATCCCGGGCATCCCGGCGTCAAAAACGGCGGTAATCCCCGCCGCGGAGAATTTGACCAACTGGTCCGCCATCGCAGCGATCATCGCCTCGAGGGTTGGCGCTTGCAGCTTGAACAACACCTGCTGAAACGCAGGGACTTCCACCAGATAGCCGGTGGGTTCGGAAGTCCGAGGATCGCGCTGGAAATAGCTGAAGCCTGGCATGGGATCGGAAGTTCTTGCATTCACTCCCGCCAGTTCCAGAGCCTTGCTGTTCACCCAGGCGCAGTGCCCATCAATGCCAAAGAGAATCACCGGACGATCGGGAAACGGTTTGTCCAGGTCGGCCTTGTTGGGGCCCGTCAGTGGAAACAAGTTGAAGCGCCAACCAAAACCCCGGATGAGCGGGGCCTCCGGATGAGCATCCGCCCAGGTCTTCGCCCTTGCCAGTATCTCCTCCACGGTGTCAGTTTGGAGATCAATGCCCATGGTGATGATCGCTACGGTCGGGTGGATGTGGGCTTCCACGAAACCCGGCAGCAACATCTGACCCTGGAGATCAATGACCTGCGTCTTGTCGCCGATATAGGCCAGAGCCCCTGGGTTCTTTCCCACGTAGCTGATCCGCTTTCCAGTGACCGCAATCGCCTCGGCTTTGGGCTGCTTGCTGTCAATCGTGTAGATCGCGCCGTTCTTGAAGACGTAGTTCGCGGTCTCGGTGGACAGGGCATTGGCGGCGATCATTGTCGCGGCGGCGAGGCCAAGGCGGAGAGGGGCTGCCGCTTTCGTCAGGATCGCAATTTTCATTCTCATCTGGTTGCTGTTTGTGGCCGTATATTCTGTTGCATCTTCCGGTTGTTTATGGCTTCCTGGCCGAGGTCTTCCGCTTGCGCCGCAGCCGGCCAATTTCACACCCGCCAGCCACGAAGAGAAAAATCCCCGTCTTCATTTGTCTGAATCTACTCCTGTTTCTGGCTGCCTTGCGCCCACAGGCCAGGGTTGATGACGAGCGTGGCGCTCGAAAAATCCAGCGTCAGTGGATAGCGATGAGGCGGAGCGATGGTGAATTGGTCCAGCGAAGCCGACACGGGAACCAGTTCAACGGGTTTCTCGCGGCCGATTTGATAAGCGTCGCGCTCGCCGGTCGCCTGCGCGAACAGCTTGCCGTCCTTGGCCGTGATGTCCACGGTGACGAAACGGCTGAACCTGTATTTCCCCGCATATTTTTGCGGCAGCGGCGTGGAGACGGAAACCACTGGCGGTTGCCGGGGCTGTTCGGGCACCGAGGACAGAATGGCATCCCACATGACTTCGGAGGCAATGGTCGGAATCAGCGCAATCGCGGTTGTGCGCTCTTTTTCATCCTGGGGCAAATCCGCCTCGCTGGTGGAGACCGCGAACAGCACGTCGCCATCCCATTCGGTGGCATAAGGCTGCAACCCACGCGACATAGAAGTGTGGACTTGAATAGCCAGCCGTTGCAAATCGCCAAAAGAGAGCTTCTGATTCACCACCACCAGGCTGATGGTGGTATTTTGCGTGGGTTTGGCCTCGGCCGGGCCGCCGCCGCCCTTTTCCCGCAGGGCTTTCAGCAGATCGGCAGTGGTGACCAGATTGGCCGGCCATGCGGGGTCGGGATAGCCGGCTTTGATGCGTCCTTCGCGGTCGGTCACCACGCCCAGGGCGTTGACCACCGTAAAGCAGGCGATCTTGAGATTGCCTTTTTCGTAGTACGCTCCGCCTTGGCCGGAATGCGCGTTGAGGCCGAAGAAGTAGCCGGTCTTCGCAAAGCGGCCCGCGCCCGCGGAACCAACCCGGAACACGCCCGGTTGCGCCGCGCGAAACGCCGCCTGGGCGAGCTTCTTGTCGGGATAAACCTCGTTCAAACGACGGTCGCCCATGTCATAAATGATAGCGCCCGTCGCGTAGGCCACGTCGGTGAAAGTGCCGGTGCGCAACTGGTCGTCCTTCATTGCCGTGCCCACGGCCGTGGTGGATTCCAAGCCATAGAATGAGCCCCCCGAGAGGACTGCGGCATCTACCATGGGCTTGTCGCGGCCAAGACGCAGCATGTCGGTGCTGACGGTTCCCGGTTCGCCGCGCACATCATAGGCCGCCAGCACCTTGCGGCCAAAGCGGAATACGGTCACGCCCGTGGGCCCCTCCTTGTATTCAGCCGTGCCAATGCGAAGCACCGGCCAGTCGAAGGTCAGCTCTGTGCCGCCTTCATTGACGAGCGGCTGGAGCTTGGATTGGTCGTTGGGAATTGACTCATCCATGGACCCAAAGGCGCTCGTCGCCAATACGGTTCCGGTTGCGATCACGGCCAGCGACCGCCCCAGCCGGCCGAGCTTGCGCCCCGGGCTTCGATTGGAAGCGGGGCCTGACCAGCGGGCAGAAATGGCGTTGTTTTTTGCGCTCATAAATAATCAAAACGATAGGAAGCTCGGAATCAGGTTGTTATTTGGGGAACACGAACGTAACGGCCAGGGTCAACCCCCAATTAGGACCACCGTCAGGGCGCTGGGCATACAGGCGCCCGCCCAAGCCAACCGACACGGGCATCTTGCCGATCTGCACGAGCTGTGAGATCGTGAGATCGACCGGCGCCACCCATTGGCGGTCGGTCCAGTCATAGCCCGATTCCGAACCCAGCCCAAAAGTGGTTTGCGAATCGGTGGTGTAGGCCAAGAATGGCTGCAAATACGTCGTGCTAACGTTTTTTGGACCCCAACCGGCGTAGGACCAGATGTGGTTGGCCAGCATCCCATAGCTCCAGGGTCCTTCCTGGCGCAGAACTACGGCCGTCGGACCCGCCCCCCAACGACCCTCACCAAAGAACTCACGCGAGGCGGTGGGCAGCCGCAGGACCGTGCCGGCGCCCCAAATCCACCCCCCCATAGGCTCCTTGGGAGCGAGAAAGAAACTCTGCGTAATGTCGCCGATGCCGCCAAGGCTGGGGCCTTTCCCGACGGCGGATACGCCCGGGTCGTCGAAGGCGGGGTCACCCCCGGCCGGTTTTGGCGCATAGACAAACGGCAGGATGGTGCGCGAAACAACCAGCCAGTCCGCCGTTACTTCGCAGGGGATAACCGGCTGCAAATTCAAACTGTAACGCCTCGTGTTTCCCGGCCCAACATCCAGGCGGCTTTCCAGCGGCACACTAATCAACCCACCCACTGGGTTTTGCAGTTCTTTGGCCAACTCGGCGTCGCTGACCTGGGGGCTCCCCGCGCTTATCCCGGAATTCTGATTGGTAGTTTGCGCCGGGGCGGCCGGCTGGAATGCCAGGCTTAATAAACCGAGCACAGCTATAGCTGCGCTCTTGGGCGCGGGTCTCATCATTTTTGTGTTCATTCGATTTCGTGTGTTACCAATCATTAATTACTGCAAGAGCTTGAATCTTGGGGATCCCGGCTTGGCGACGATCCAGTGGGCCGGGCTGGCCAGCATGAGAGGCCGACGTTCGGTCCCTTCGGCACCTCCGGCGAGCTGCCGCAACTGTTGGTCATGGCGATTTATGCATCGTTGAGGCGGTTATCGTTAGTTGGCTCAATCGGTTAAGGGGTTGGGCGCCGAAACGGCGCGAATACGCTGGAAAGCGGCACGAAACAGAATCGGGGGCGGAAGAAGGGACCTTGCGAGCGGTGGCGCGCGAAATGCGGCGTTTCGCTCAACGGCCCTCAAGGTTACCCATCGGAACTATCGTTGACCCTTGCTCCGGCCGCAAACACCTGCCAATCACCTCAAGCAGCCTCCCGGGAGGGCAGGGCTTGGGCAGGTAGATGATGGAATCCTTCGCCACCTTTTCCAAATCCACCTGTTCCGTGTTGTACCCACTGGTGATGATCACTTTCAGGCCCTGTTTCTCAGCCCTAGCTCGCTGACCGATCTGAAGACCTGAGAGTTCGCCCGGCATCACCATGTCGGCAAAGAGCAGATCGATCTCCGAACGATGAGCTGCCCAGACCGCGAGCGCCTCGGAAGCCTTGCCGGCTTGCAAGACGTTATAGCCGCTCTTGACCAGTACGGCGGTTGTCAATCTGCGCAGCTTTGAGTCGTCCTCCACTAAGAGGATCGTGCCAGTGCCGGCGTACATCTCGCTGGGAGCCGCCTGGGCAACGACGCCGGCGTTTTCGTCGACCGGGAGGTAAATCCTGAAGGTGGCGCCCTCGCCCACGCGGCTTTCAACCTCGATCCACCCCTGATGCTGCAGGACGATGCCACGGACTGTGGCCAAACCTAAGCCCGTGCCCTGGCCTACGTCCTTGGTCGTAAAAAACGGCTCAAAGAGCCTCCCCAAGGCCCGCTCATCAATGCCGCATCCAGTGTCGCTCACCGACAAGCGTACAAAGTGTCCCGCGCGAGCATCCAGAATGGTCTCCGAACGTTCCTCCTCCACGACCTCCTCCCGCGCACTTAAGTGGAGGCGTCCGCCGTTTTTCATGGCATCACGCGCGTTGAGGCACAGGTTGAGGATTGCCTGCTCCATCAGCGCCTTGTCCGCTTTCACCCACAAGGCGATTGGCGGGCTATCGAACTTCACCTGGATCCGCTCGCCAAGGAACTGCTGCAGCGTTCTCAACTGGTTCGACACGGTAGCTACGACGTCCAGGGAGCGCCGCTCCATGACGGACCGACGGCTAAACGCCAGCAACTGCCGGATCAGGCCGGCAGCTCTTTGGCAACTGGCCTCCAGGTCCTGCAGGATCTCGCTGTTTGCGGTCGTGGCGCTGGACATTCGGGCGAGGCTCAGGTTCATCACCATCACAGCCAGGATGTTGTTAAATTCATGGGCCATGCCGCCCGCCAGGTGGCCAATGCCTTCCAGCTTCTGCGCCTGGCGCAGGCGCTCCTCCAGGCGCTTGCGCTCTGTGACATCCCGGCAGGAACCATACACATTTCCATCAGGCAAGAGGGTTCCGTTCAATTCGACGGGTACCAAGGCCCCGTCTTTGCGCTTGAGTCGCAGTTCGACACGCACCTGCTTCTCTGTCTGGACGCGCTGTAAGAGCCCTTGCACCAGGGAAACCTCCTCGGGCGGCGTGGTATCCGGTATCCCCAGGGAAAGCAACTCTTCGCACGTATAACCCAACAATGCGGATGCCGCTCGGTTGGCGTAAACATACCGGCTGTCAGGCGAAGAGATAAATACCGCATCCGCCGCGTTATCGAGCACGCTGCGGAGTTTTCCCTCGCTTTGGCGTAGAGCCTCCTCTGCGCGTTTGCGCTCGGTGATGTCCAGGATCCCCCCAATGATGCCACCGGTTCGACTGCCAGGATCCTCGAAGGTCGCCTTGTGGAAGACCACCTGGCGCTTGGCCTGCTGGCCCTTGCTCTCAACCTCACATTCGTAAATTTGGACGCCCGGATGAGCGAAGAGGTGGGCGTCCTGCTCATGGTAGATCCGCGCCAGTTCCGGCGGGGCGATGTCGCAGGCCGTTTTGCCGACGATCCTGCTCCGCTCCAGCCCTATGAACTGCTCGTAGCTCTTGTTGCACCCAAGGTAAACAGATTTCTCGTTCTTGTAGAAGACAGGGATCGGGATGCTGTCGAGGATTTGTTGCTGGAAGAGCAGAGCCGATTCCAGGCTGTCCTCCGCGCGTTGGCCCTCGGTGATGTCGATAAAACAGGCCACGATGTCGTCCCCGATCTTAAGATTGGAAACCACCACCACGCGGATCGAGCCGTCCTTGCGCGTGACTCTGAATTCATTGGGCTCGGGCTCGATCCCGGCTTGCGCGGATCGCCGCGCCATCTCGTGCCATTTTTCTATCACCCAGCGTCGATACGCTGGATCGGGATAGGCTCGTTGCCACCAAACGTCCAACGTTGGGACGTCCGCTTGGGTGTAACCGAAGAGCTGGACAAAGCGGTCGTTGAAGTAAACGGTTCCCCCACTTTGACTCACCACCCTGAGTGGCACTGGAATCTCTTGTAGCAGCCGTCGATAGCGCGACTCGCTCTGGCGCAGCGAATCGGTCATGCGCTCCGCCAGCAACCGGGCGAGCTTGGCGTTGCTGTAGCCGAGTTGCGAGAAGGTGTGAGCCAGCTTCACCAGAAAACTCATCACCTGGTCTGCTTTCGCGCGGTTTAGCCGCGGCACGCGGTCAAGCGCGGCCAGGTACTCCGTTTCGTCGAACCCGTAGAGGCGGGCTTGGGCGCGGAAGGCCTCGCGGTCCACCAACTCATCCTCCAGGAAGAACTGCCCGGTGAACACGTTGCCGAGGTGGCGACCGGCTATGAAGAGGGGCGTGGCCATGTCCCAGAGGCTGTTCTTGCATTTGTAGAGGCGCGAATTGCCCTCGAGCACACCCCGGGTCAGCACCGTATCGCTCTCGATGCAGTTGCGGCAGCTCTCCGGGTTGGACCGGTGAAACCGGGTGCAAACGTCCTGCCAACCAACCCGGACGAGCACCCGGCCTTTGACGTCTATGATGGCCATTGGAATGCCGGTGATCGGGTACAAATCGTCCATCAGCCGTTGCAGCACGGGCGCCTCCAGCAGGTCGGTCAATTCCAGCTCGCCCTCGTCGCCTTCGGGCTCGAGGAGGCTCTCGAGTTCGCCGCGCGCGGCCGGTTCGCTCTCCTGCGGTGGTCCCAAACTCGCGGCGCGCTCGTCCGAGCGATGGGCTTTTCCAGAAGCGCCACGGGCGCGTTGGGAAGTAGCGGGAGAGGGAGGCCTGGCAAAGGTCTTTAGAGCTTCGGTGTCTTTCGGCATAGCGTCGCCCCTATTTCTCGTCCAAGCGTTGCCTGACGGACTTGGACATCGTTTTTGGATTCAATTCGCGTCCTCAGAATGAGCCGTTTGAGCCGATCCAGGACGGCGACCCATTAGCAAGCGCTGTGAACGGCGTCCACGGTGAAGCCGCAACGGCTACTCGGGGGGGCGAAACCACTTTCGCTATGGCTGGCAGCGCAGAGCTTGGACGTAAAGATCGATGCATCGTTGAGGCGAATATCGTCCGCCTGCTGGATCCGTTAAGCGGTCGGGCGCGCAAACGGCGCGAATCCGCTGGAAAACGGCACGAAACGGAATCAAGGGAGCGAAAGGGGGAAGCCGCGCGATGGACGTGCGATGCGAAGCGCGCCGCCGCTTGCAGGATCATAGCCGTTGACCTTGGAAGGAGGCTCTCATTTTGGGAGTTTTCATCCCGACGGATCCGGCCGCTACGGAATACCTCAAGGGCATTCGCACGGGTCAGGCGTTTCAGCGGGCGCGCTTTGCGACAATCATGTCACCCGGGGGACGCGAGCAAATCGCGGAGGCGCTGGGCGGCGGTGCGCCCCAGTGTCAGCTCGCACCCTGGCGCGTCGAACACCAGGATGGCGCCAGGGGCGGTGAAGTCCGCGCGCTGAATCCGCTTCCACTGCACGATGCAACCGCGATCCAACGGGGCAAAAAGTCCGGCCGGCAGGCGCGCGCTCCAGCTTGCCAGGGGCTCGCGGACGATCACCTCCCGGCCGTCGCGGAGTCGCACGACCGAGTATTTTCCTTGCGCGGTGACGTGCAGGATGTCCCGCACCGGCGCGAAGCAGCCGGAGTTGCCCAGCGGCAGCAGCACACGGTCTTCATCGAGGAGCGTGGGCAGGGCGGCGGGGGCGGGCTCCGGCGCGGCAGCCGCGCTCATGCGTTGCCGCAGCCTTTGAATGGCCACGACCAGGCGGGACGGCTCCACGGGTTTGACCAAATAGTCCAGCGCGTTGACTTCAAACGCCCGCAAGGCGTGGCGGTCGTAGGCGGTTACGAACACCACGAAGGGCAGATCCGGCGCCAGGAGGTCCAGGAGTTGGAAGCCATCGCCGCCGGGCATTTGGATGTCCAGGAAAAGGACGTCGGGCCGGTGCTGGCGGACCTCCTCGGCGGCTTCGACAATATCGGCGGCTTCAGCCACGATCTGGAAATCCGGCTGGGCGGCGAGCAGGTCGCGCATGACCTGCCGGGCCAGGCGCTCGTCGTCCACTATCAGGCATCGGATGGGGCTCATGGTTTGGGTAACTCTGGTGGTGGCGCGCTGGCGGTATCGGCGATCGCCGGGCGCGCGGTCAAGGGCAGCGACAGCCGGGCTAACACCCAGCCATCGGCTTCGGTGAGAGTCAGGCTGCCGCGATCCTGGTAAAGCAATTGCAGGCGTTCGCGAAGGTTGTTGAGCCCGGTGCCGCCGGCGCTAGCGCCCGTTGCCAAACAGCCGGTGTTGGCAACTTCGAGTCGGAGGCGGTCACCCTCGCGCCAGGCGCGGAGGCGGAGGCGGTAGATTTTCGCCGCCTGGTTCATTCCGTGTTTGATGGCATTCTCCACCAGCGGCTGGAGTATCAATTCCGGCACCTGGCATTGGCCCAACTCGCCGGGGAAATCCAGCGCTACTTCCAACCGCTCCTCGAAGCGGACCTTTTCGACATCGAGATAGGCGCTGAGTTTCTCAATTTCCTCGGCCAGGGGCACGGTCAGACCGCGTTCCGCGCGCATGGCGGCGCGCAGGAAGCTCGCCAACCGGTAAAGGAAAGGCCCAACGCGGGCGGGTTCGCGCATGGCCAGGGCGATGGCGCTATTAAGGGAGTTGAAGAGGAAATGCGGATTTACCTGGTAACGCAAGGCAAGCAGGCGGGCTTCGGCCAGGGACTTTTCGAGTTGGGAGGCACGCACCTGTTCGCGCATGAATTCGTGAGCCCGCTGTGTGCTGGCCGCGAGAAAAAGGACGGAAATCGTTACTCCGTAGATCAGCGGCGCCATCTTCTGCGGCAGCCAGGCAGGGGTAGCCCCGGTCAATTCCAGGATGATGGCGACGACCACACCGAAGTTGGTCAACCAGGCGGCCAGCAGCAGCCGCGTGCCGCCGCCAGGTTGAAGCCGGTGAAGCCACCAGGCCAGCATCACATAAGTCCCCATGACGGCGATTGATATCAAGGCCATCAGGCGGAAGTCGTTGCGGTAGGAGAGCAAGGGAATCACCAGGATCGCGACCGCCATCACCACCAACGTCGCGGCCAGGATTCGGCTGGGCCGGCGGGTTCTAAACTGCGGAGGGATGAACCTCCACATGAACAGTCCGATGAGGAAATCCATGCACGCGATCAACAGCATGGTCGGCTTCATTGCCAACTCCGCCGCGAAAGGCAATCCCAGCCTCGCCCATGAACCGTCAACCAGGAGATAATACGAGCACAGCAGCAAGGAAACGACCGCGTTGATCTGTTGCAGCCGGCTGCGCAGGATGAAGCCAAGGACGACGCCCAGACAAGAAAGGCCGCAGAAAAAACCCGTTCCCGCCAGCGCCAGCCAGTCGCGTTTTGCCGCCGCGTTGGCGTACGCTTCGTGGCTGCCGTAAACCAAGACCGGCAGGATGATCGAACTGCGCGACTCCACCCGTGCAAAAACCTCAACTTCCTCCCCTGCGGCCAGCTTCAAGCGGAATCCGGGTCCCCTCGGGCGCGGCAGCGGTCCCGACGACGGGCGTTGGTTGCCGTTGCGTTCCCGCTCCGTCACCTCGCCGTTGCGCGCGGCAAACCAGTCCACTTTTTCTATACGCGAGTTATCCACTTCCACCATGGCCTCTCCGGCCTCGGCCAAAGCCGACTTGAGCCGCAGCCGCAGCCAGAAGATGTCGTCGGTGAAGCCGAAGGAAGTCGGGGAGCCAGGCTTGAAGGCCGACCACTCGCCCGGCGGTTTCGCCAAGACCTGCGAAAGCGTGGCTTGCCGGGAAGGGTCGCGGAAAAAACGGAGCGCGCCGTCCGGAGACAGTTGGCACAGGGGGCTGGCCAGGACCAATGCTGGGGTCGCGTCGCTGGAACCCTGCGCCCAGCACCTCTGGCCCAGCATCGCCAGTAAGGCGCCCAGCAGGAGAACCGGCCGGAGTTTTGGCAGAAGCGGATTCATTGAGCGGTTTGACCCTGCGGGCGTCGTTTTGCCGGCTCCGTCATTTGTGATGGGCCAGGTAATCTTCGCGTCCCTGAACCATCCAGTCCCAAATAGCCTTGCGCCACGCGCCGACGCGCTCCCTTTCCAAGCCAGTGCGGGCCGAACTTTCGGCCTGCGAAATAAACCCGCCGAGTTTCTCCATGCGGTCCGCCGTGCCCAGCCGTTCCCAGGCGGCGCCCTTCCAATCAATGCCGTTGCTCCGATGATAGGGTGCGGGATAATTTGAGGGATCGCCGGCAATCGTCTCCAGAGAAAGGTAGAATTGCTTCATCGGCTCGCCGGCCGCGCCGAAATAGAGCTGGAAGAACTCGTCGATCAGCCCGTCCACATTCACTTTCGGATTATCCCAGACCTTCGCCATGATGTATTGCTCGAGTTGGTCCTGCTCGCCGCATTCGAAGATGCCGCGCACGCCGTCCTGAATAAACATTCGCATGGCCTTGGCCGTCTCGTGGACCATCACATTGGGAAAGCACTTCCAGCGATCAATCAACGCCGCCTCCATCGGATGATGATAGTATACCCAGAGAAACATGGGGGCTTTGGCTTGCTTCCGCCAACCGCGATAGAGCTGCAGGTCGTTTTCTTTCATCTCGGCGTGGACGGCATAGCACGAGTGGAGGCAGGGTGAAATCGAGACGTTCGGCTGCAACTCAAAACTGGGGGGAAGCGCGTAGTCCCAATAACCCAGAGTGGCGATGAACTTGTCGGGATGCGTTTGGCGCACCTCCCGCGCGACCGCATTGACGAAGGTAAACCAATAGTCGCTCATCTCGCCGCTGCTGAAGAAACCCGTTTTACGGCCGGCGCCTTTCTTGAGCAGAGCGCTGCAGGCCTCGCAGTTGCACAGGTTGCTATTGTCGTCGGGAACGATGGCGAAGTAATCGCCTGCGGCTTTCCAACCCTCGGGCAAGTTGCCTTTGCCGTCGAAATAGTCGCGCGCCATCTGGGCCGTTTGGCTCACGAGTTTTGGATTGGAATAGCAAAGCTGGGAACCATGGCCGCGTGGATTTTGGCACTGGTAAGCGGGGTCGGTGAAGATCGTCTTGATGGTTTGAGCGAAGAAGGTGTGGTTTGCCGCCCAGCGCTCGCCTCCCAACCGCAACCGCCGCCAGTGGAGATAAAGTTGCTCTCGACTGAACTCGCCCCATTGTCCCTTCAAGAAGGGCCAGGACGCGCTGGCAAGCGCGCCGCGATGTTTCAAGGCGAGGGCGCGGCGGATGTCTTCGCCGCCGGCGCGAACCGTTTTGGCGCCCGGAATAATTACCGTGCGATCACCCGGCCCGTACCAACGCGCGCCGCAGAACCGCTCCAGGAAATCGTACGTGGCCAGGCAGGCGCCCTGGTCGTCATATGTGCCCGGCAATTCGATCATCCCGGCGCTCCGTTCCGGCAGCCCTACCGTCTTCCAGTAGTCTATTCGTGGCCGTGTTTCCTGGAGACTCTCTCCGCTCATGAATCGCCCTTGCTCCGCCCGGTTCCGGTCCGTGTCCTCCCAGTCCCGGCCCATCAGAACGATCGCGTTCGAGCGAAAGGCCACCAGATACTCCTGGGACTTGAAATCAGAGCTGCGGAAACCCAATTGCCGTGTCAGCGAGTTCTCCCCGACGAGTATGCGCAGCCCGTGGATTGGTTGGCCTTCGGTCCGGATCGGGACCTCCACTCCAGTACTCTTCAGGAAGTGGTACTGCAGTTCTAGGGCCGCCAGGCGCGCGGCGGGGGTGGGACGCTCGGCCGTAACAATCGAGCAGGCGGACTGACCGTTCTGGATGAGGGCGATCGTCGCATCACTGCCGGGAGCCTCCCCGCCAAAGACGCATCTGACCGCCATCGCCAGGGATAAGGCGCAACACCAGGCGCTTGCCCGACCAACGTATTCCTTTTCAACGAGTTTCATAGTTTAACAATGAGGTCACTGATGCGTGGTCGGCTCGCGGGCCAACCCTCGGCAGCGCGAGACTGCTTTTTTGGGGATCATCTTTCAAGTACGTTTCTCGGCTTTGAAGGTCATGGTCCACTTATTCGTCATCCCTTCGGGAGGAGGAAGAACCCTCAGAACCCCAGCATCGCTCTTTCCAGCTCGCGATTGAACGTAGCGGATTCGTTGGCGCAAATCCCAAGCCCTTGTTCGCCACCCACAGGCGCATCGCTCGATGGGGAAACGCGTTGACGTCTCCCACCCGCCCTGCCAACTTCCCGCCATCATGAACAGAAGATCCTTCCTAGGTAAAGCGATTGCGGGTCTCGCCGCTTCCGAATTTCTCACACCGATGCGCGGATGGGCCCAGGCCGTTACGAATGCCAACGGCTTCAACCTGCCGATCGGCTTCCAGTCCTACGTGTTCCGGGAGGAGATCTCCCAGAAACCCCAGGAGACCATGGGCCGATTGGCGGGCTATGGTTACAGGACTGTGGAATGGTGCAGCCCCAAAGGATACCAGGGCCCCTTCATGCCGCTGGTCAAATACTCCGGCAAGGAACTGAAGAAGCTCACCAACGATTCCGGCCTGGAAACCTACAGTTGCCACTTTACCTGGAACGAGATCATGGATGACAACAGCCTCGCCGAGCGTATCGAGTTCGCCGGCCAATTGGGGTTGAAGCACATGGTCTGTTCCGGCGGACTCATGGCCAAGACCGTCGAAGAGGTCAAGAAACGTTGCCAGCAGATGAACCATTTCGGAGAGAGGGTGAAGAACGGCGGCATGGTCGCCGGATACCACAACCACAATGGTGAATTCGACGGGAAGCTGGACGCCCGCCCGCAATACGACCTGATGCTCGAACATCTCGACCCCTCCGTTGTAAAGATGCAGTTTCAAGTCGCGGCGATCACCTCGGGTTACAAGGCCCAGGACTATTTCCGCAGGTTCCCCGGTCGGTTCATCTCGGCCCACCTCCAAGATTACGCCCCGGATGACCATAAGAAGGAGGTGGTCATGGGCGCCGGCATCGTCGATTGGAAGGATTTCTTTGCCGCCGCGAAGGTGGGCGGATTGAAATACGTCTTCGTTGAGATGGAATCCAACCCCGCCATCATGGAGGGTTGCGCGAAGTTCTTGAAGAGCCTGGGGTAGAACGGAGCGGGGTCAGAACGGCTTGTTTCATCCGTTCTGCCCTCCGCCCATTGCGGAGGTCAGAAAGTCTCCCCCCGCATCAATTCCCGGAGCGTCGGACCCTCTCCCAACCCGCGCGCCTGGCGGCGCGCGGGCTGGGGTTGAATCCCGGCCCGGGGCGTTAATTCCGCAAGCGGAAGAACTGGTTGGCGGACGATAGCGGCAGGGTGACGGTGGCGTTGGCGCCGACGATCACCGGAGTAACCCCCACCGGCGTCCAGGAAGCCGGGGAGAGCGCCGGGGTGGATTGAAGGGTATAACCGCTGGCCCCAGCGGGATAGATGAGGGTTAGGTTTCGAGCCGAGAGGACAATCGACAGGGTGGGAACGATGGCGCCGGCCGCGGGAATCCCTTGGCCATTGGCGCCGGCCTGGTAGATGCGCGTGATCTCGGCCTGGGTCAGCGGCCGGGTCCAAATGCCGAGGTCGTCGATTTGGCCGTAGCTGCTGTAAGCGCCGTTGCCGCTGCCGCCGACCAGCGTCACGCTGATGTCCGTGGGCGTCAGCGACTCGAAGCCGGTGGAGCTTAATGCCGCCTGGGCGGCGGGCGCGCCATCGACATAGGCGTAAACCGTGTTTATATCGCGATAAAACACCGCCGAAATGTGGTGCCAGTTGTCATCCGCCCAAGAGGTGGAGGGCCCGATATCATGCCGGGGGCTGTTGACGGCTTTGTAGTTGAGGAACTGGTCGTAGTATTCGCTGATCAGCCAACCGACATTGGCGCCGGAGTTCCAATCCTTATTGCCCAGAAAGGCGCCAAGGGTATCGGTGGTCTTGACCCAGATCGAGAAGCTCCAGTTGCCGGCGTAGATCCACTCGATATTCCCGAGCGAGACCGCCCAGTCGCTGGGAGCGGCGCTGCTGGAGCCATCGTTGTTGAACGAAGCCGCATAGCGGCCAATCATGCCGTTGGTGTAGGTCTCGATCCCCACCGTCCCGATGGCCACCCCGCTGTTCGTGGTACCCGCCTTGGCCAGGAGGTTCGTCTCAAAGTCCAGGTAAACCACCAGGCCATCGGTCAGGGAACTGGCGGGCGCGGTCACCGTGAGCACCGCGGGCGGGGCGCTGGTCGCCACGCCGACCAGATTGCTCACCACCACCAGGTAGCTTCCGGCATCGGCGAGGGTGACGAAAGGCAGGGGCAGGGTGGAGTTGGTCTGGCCGGAGAGCGGCGCGCCGTTCTTATACCATTGATAAACCAACGGCGCCGTGCCGTTGGCCGTGACGGACAGGGTCGCATTAAAGCCCGCCGCGAGGGTCAGACCTTGCGGTGGGGCGCTGATCATCGGTTTCACGGCGGAGCCCGCGGTCGCTGTCGTCAGCGGTTGGCCTTTCAGGCCCTGGGCGTAGATGGCGAGGATTTCGTCGGGACTCAGAGTGCGATACCAAATGCCCAGGTCATCCACCGCGCCCTGGGCGCTCCAGGTGTCATTGCCGCTGCCGCCCACCAGGGTCGCGTTGGGGCTGAAGGTGGCGGGGGTCAGGGATTCGGTTCCCAGGTTGCTCAGGCTGTTGGTCGCCGAGAGATTCCCATCCACATAGTAGGATACCAGATTCGCATCGCGGTCGAAGACCGCCACCACGTGGTGCCAACGGCCATTGATAATATCGGTCGCGCCAATATCGCGGCGCGAGTTGCCCGCGGTGTTGTAATTCAAGGCGTCGAGGCGGCTGGGGTCGAGCTCCCAACCGACGTTGCCACCTGAGTACCAATCCTTGTTGCCCAGGATGGCGCCGTCGTTGGCGTTGGTGGCGTTGACCCAAAGCGAGAACGCCCAACTGCCGCCATAGATCCACTCGACGTCGCCCAGCGACACCGCCCAGTCGGTGGACATTCCGCCGCTCCCGTCGTTATTGAAGAGGGCCGCGTAACTGCCCACGATCCCGGTCGTGTATTTTTCCGTGGGGTCGGCGCCGATCGCGGTTCCGTTGTTGGTCGTGCCGGCCTGGGCGAGAATGTTCGACTCGAAGTTCAAGTAAACAGCCAGCCCGCTGGAGAGGTTGGTTATCGGCAGCACGGTGAGCATTGCGGGCGGGGCGCTGGTGACGGCCCCGACGGTGTTACGGACGGCCACGGTGTAGCTTCCGGCATTGGTCGCCGTGGCGGGCGAGAAACTCAGGAGGGAATTGGTGGCATTGGCCAGCGCGGCGCCGTTGCGGTACCACTGGTAGGACAACGGGGTGGAACCTGCGGCGGTGACGGAGAGTTGCGCTTTCCGGTTTTCGAACACGGTCAGGCTTTGGGGCTGAGAACTAATGCTGGGTCGAACCGCGCTGCCGCCCACCGCGGTCGTCAGCGGTTGGCCGGCCAGTCCCTGAGCGTAGATGGCCAGAACTTCCGAAGCCGTCAGGTTCCGGGTCCAAATGCCGAGGTCATCCACGCTGCCGGCGCCGCTGTAGGCGCCCGGACCGCTGCCGCCAACCAGGGTGTCGTTTGGCGACAGCG
>Ga0316217_10000627_pt1 | contig 49142 bp, 17 predicted proteins | sample 1anoAmetaG_FD_203633 | JGI IMG/M metagenome (GOLD analysis project Ga0316217, IMG submission 203633) | Freshwater microbial communities from Trout Bog Lake, Wisconsin, USA - 1anoA | ecosystem: Environmental > Aquatic > Freshwater > Lake > Hypolimnion/Profundal zone | place: USA: Wisconsin...
TGCTCGCGGGCATGGCCGGCACATGCCGCTCAATTGCGGCATCACCTTTCAAAACCCAGTATGGCTCAATTTCGCTAACGCCCGCCGAACAATCAAGTCGCGCTTTCTGAAACATGGCCGCCCAAGGATCGCAGCCTTCTGCAATCGCATGGCGATAATTCTGGGCCAAATTCTTCCTGACGGCGTGTCCTTTGTAGCGGTGAATCCGGCCTTCGCGCTGCTCTAAATCGACTGGGTTGGTTGGCAGGTTCCAGTGGACGATAGCGTGACAATATTGGTGAAAGTCCAACCCTTCCTGTCCGATTGAAGTCGTCGCCATGACAAACGGCCAGAACGGTGAGTTGAAAGCCGCGCGCACGAGGTCTTCTCGCGTCGGTTCGCCTCCGTCCTCGGTTTCCTGTTTGCCGAAACGCATGGCATAACGCACGCGCATGAATTGCGGCTTCAGTTTTACGTGGTACCGCTGCTTCGCGAAAATGTGGTCATAGCCGACACGCGAGGTTCGCAATCGCAAGACTGAGGCCACAGCTTGCGAAATATCGGTCAAGGTAATGGCGGGTGGCGAATCAATCCGGCCAAGATTCTCGCGCAAAATATGGACGTATTCGTCCAGCACCGATTGAAGACAGCCGGCGGCTGAATATTTCAGGACTTGGAGCCAATACGGCTCCGCCGTTTCCTCACCCCCGCGGTCGCCACGAATTATCGCCATGCTCTCCGGCTGGTTGAAAAGAGTCAGAAACCCATAGGCCATGGTGGAAGCCGCATTACGGGATTGAATTTGGGAATCCAAGAACCCAAACCGGGAAAGGCTTCTCAAGCAACTGCATCCCGGACCGGAGATGCCGATCCACGTAAGAACATCTGCCAAGTCATCCGGCTGCCGCCCCATTTTCAGCAACCCCGCACGGAAATCTGTATAGAATGTGCGCAATTTGGCTACATGCTCATGCCATCGGCCTTCTTCATCCTGTTCGCGGCTATCCTCAACGCCCGTCCATTGCATTGGCAGCGCAATTTGCTCCAGCCATTTGGCGGTTGATTCAGGCAGATGGACTAGATCCATCAGGACCGGGGCAGCCCAATACCAATTCCTATCGGCTTCGTCTTCCAAATTTTGTGTGACTTTAATGGTATCAAGCGCTGCTTTTACGCGAATCCTGGCATTATTGAAAACGTCCGGGAAAGGCATCGGGCCAGGTGATGTGGGCAGGTTCTCCTTGGCCAAGGCCAAGGGGTCGGTCAGACGGGAAAGGTGTTCTGCGGGATAAATGATCCCCAGAACAGGCATGCCAGTCAGCCGTCCATCGGAAAAGGCAAAGCGGAGCAGTGGCCTTTTTTTCTTTCTCGACTCTGGCGTATTGATGGCTTTCGGATCTTGAAGCAGTTGGCACCGTCTTTCGGCTTCATAGCTGACGAGCGCTGCAATCACCTTGGGAACGACGTTCCAGCATGAGAACACCAGGCGCTTGGTGAATGTTCCGACTCCCGGTTGGGCAAATTCGTCGAAAAGCTGATAATACGGAAGCGACGTAGGAAGCCAAAGCAACTTGCACGCACCATTTTCGACCACATCGCGGATGAGCCCACGCAACCGGGCATTACAGGGATCAATGGCACGGTAGCGTTTCAGGTCCGCGTGGGACAACAAAATACCCGGCGCGTCCAAGAGCGATTGCCTGACAGCCGGATCGGTATTGGATTCCGTCCGATCCTCGAAAAGGCGTTTTATCTCATAATCCTCCATGAAATTCAGCAAATATGGGGCTGACTTCCAGTAGTCCATCAATGATCCGATCCCGAGACAATGCCCGACGCTTGCGTGTCCGAGGTAGTGCTCAATATCCCGTGCCTCTGGCGCCATCCTGGAAGAGGATATTTCGCGCAACATACCATTCCGATCCTTCGAATTGGATAATCTTTCGGTTCGCGCCATGACGCGCCGCATCTCCAATTCCAATTCGGTTTTGACTTGGACCAATGGCTCCAAGCCGCCGTCCGGCAGCCGATGAATCGCCTTCGAGTAAGCATCCAGAAGGCGTTCGACATTTGCCGTTCTCTCCTTATTGTTCAGCAAGAACCCCAATGAACCAAGGAGGTCCTTGTAGTGGCTATCCGCTTCCTGGGTGTCGTTCAATGTGTACATCTTGTAGGGGGTGGCCGACAGCATCAGCACGCGGACAGCCGAATTCTTGTCCTGATACTCAAACAAGCTTTTAGCAAGCTCGTAGGCTCCTTTTTCCTGCTCATTTGCCCCATCCTGAACATTCAAGAGGTGTTTGAAGCGCTGGAACTCATCCATGATGACCAGATCGGGCTGGAGCCAGTCCAGGCAGGTCATCGCCATCTGCATTCGTAGTTCTCCTAAAACCTGATTGCGTTCTTCGATGTCTGCTCGGGCCGCTCTGGCATCGCTCCTGCAGAAAATTGCGCAGAGCCTCTCAAACCGCTGGCGCAATCCACGAAGCCCGGCCGATTTATCAGCGATCTCCTTTTCGTCCAAGCGGGCCAGGAACGCGGAAATGACCTCTTCTTCGACGCTCTCAAGTTCCATCTCCTTGCAACGCGCGATAAAGTTTTCCGGATACATTATCCCAACCGAAAAAGCGTTCATGGGTGCTCGGCCGGAAAGGTTCCAGTGTTCACGCAAGGCTCGCAGCAGGAGCGCTCTTTCCCATCCGGTTCCTTGTCTTGATTTAAGGTCGAACGATGTGCCCGGCGTAAAGGCCACAAAATTCAAACGGCGCCCGTCCTTGAGGCCATGAAGGTACAGGGGAAGCAGGGTCAGCCGTGATGGGGGTGTGAAATCTTGTTTTTCCTGTATGTACAGGCGGGCAATGTTTTGCCGGGCGATGTCTGCATTGGAGCAAATATAGACCACATTGATCCGGTCACCCCGGTCCCATAAATGGTCCACCACTTTGGCAATGAGTCCCCTGGCAACCAGGGTTTTGCCCAACCCCACTTCATCCGCTACGAGGAATCGCCGTGTCACGTCTGAGTCCAGGTACATCCGCTGGAAGACATGATCCACGGTGCGGCGCTGAAAGTCTTTCAAGGCTTTCAAGATCTGTTCCGAATCAGGTTTAATTGGTTTTGCTTTCATTGACAATGCGCTGGGCCACGGTCCAGATTGGCGTCCAAATTTGCATGAACCCCGGAGGCAGCAAGTCCGTTCCCCCCGGCGTTTTCTCCAAGTCCAAAATCAGTCGAGCCACCCGGGTCAACTTGGCGGGATTGTGTTCAAGGGTTCTGAGAAGCGGCTCAAAGAGGGCTAGATCTCCGAGGCCATGTCCCACATTGTCGGCATGGTCGTCACCGGATTTTCCATGCACGTCGGTCAAACCGATCAGAGCTTCGACTCCAGAGTCGGCCAGAAGCAGCAACAGCATCCGCAGCACTTGCTTTTTATTCTGCAAAATGCAACGAAGCATTTGCTCGGGCCGGTCGCTGGGTAATCCCTCGACGGGGAGGTTCAGCACAAAGCGAAGCTGATGGCTGCTTTTCCCGACCGCAGCCTTAACTTCAAATGCCATAAAGGCTGTGAGCGCCTCAAAAGTCAGTTTGGGGAATACAATCGAATCGCCGGAGACCAATCCGCGCCCATCCACCGCTTCACGCTCTGGCAACGTGACAGGCCAGCAACCGATTGCGACCGATTCCGGCTGGAAACGCCCACCTTTCGCAGCCTGCCCGGAGAGAACCATCTGAAACTCCGGAGAATCAGGGATTGGCTTTACGGAGGCCATTATGGAAAGGTCGAGCAACGCGGTTCGAACGCGTTCCGCCAGTTTTTCTGCGGCCCGGGCGTCGGCATCCTTCTCAACCACAATTTCCTGGGGTTCAAACTTGTGCAACAGATCCGCAAAACGTGTCTGGCCTTTCAAGCGCTTGAGGAAAGCGTCCACACCAAAGTCACTTTTCTTACCGACCAACTCGACCAGAAACTCGACGTTGCGAGCGAATGCCGCACTCGTTGCGTTGGCCGATCCGGTCCAAAGACTGGACTTCCAACCCGCATCGGTGATATAAAATTTGGCGTGCAAACCGGTGAGGGTTTCCGCTGCCGAACCATCGGGGATATCGGGTTTATCCGGTTCCTGATCCTCGGCTGAAGCTGTCGCCTCGGCGGCCTCCATATCGCTGGCATCGGGATGGAGATAGAAAACATCCGAAAATTTGGCCAGCGAATTAGCAGGCAACTCCTGCAATTGTTCAAGCCGTGAAACCAATTTGCATTCACCTTGCGTCCGCGCAACAAACCTTTTCAGCATGGTTTCGTCCACGAAAGGCGCGACTGCGAGGATTTGCTCGCATCGTCCGGGAAACCACCAGTCTTGTGGCTCCTCAAGCCCCATTGGGTGAAAGCGGACTTGCTCAATGCCATCAGGCAGTGTGAACCGCACGCGACGCACCTCATCTTGCACTTTGCTGACCGTCTTTCGAAGTTCATCATCCGCTGGCCGAACCAGAAGCTTTGGAAGCGCCTTGATAAAATCACCCAACGGGTGGTTTGCAGCGATGGCGAGATCCCGGTCCAGCAGTTCACCATCCAGACGTAGAACCGTATCCCACGAGCGGTCGTAGGTGAGATTGCGACTGAGACAGAGCAATCGGTACAGCACGGGATCGCCCTTGATGGCGGGGCTGAATCGCAGAACCCAGACTTTGGGATGAAAGATGCCTCGTTCATTGGAGGCTCGCACTTCCTTGACGACCCGTTCCAACTCATAAAAGAGGGGGGAGCGCTGTTTGGGAAGGTGAATCTGCCCCGACTGGCAAAAGATGTGTGTCTTCCGTGCGTATCGCCGGGCTGCCTCCAACAGGGCCAGTGGATCCGCAGTCACCTTTCCAGAATCATCCTCCCAATCGAAAAGAGCGAAAGCCAATGGAACAGCCAGCAACGCCATGAGGTCGAGGGAATAGGTGGTGCCGATGGCCACATCCACGTCGTAGCCAACGGGTGGACGGAGTGCGTCGAATAGATGACGGCGGTCAAGTGGTTCAAGCATGGCCAAGTCCCTCCAAGATGTCATTAATCATCTGCCTCGACACACGCCAACGGAAGTCCAACCGACCGGTACCCGCCTCCTCATTCCACAATTCGAGTGCCCGTGGATTTTCCAATCTGGCGAGGCCCTTTTTCAGAGTACGCTCGCGCTCTTGAATCAAAAGCCGAACCTCCTTGTCGTCTGCCAACTTCCAAGGCTGGGCGGTGTTTTTTACCTGGCGGATCCATTCACTCACGAAATCGGCGGTTCGACGGGTTACGCGCACATCATGGTCCCTCAGCATTTTCCAGAAAGCCGTCGCGTCCCACTGAGAAATGTAAGCGGCACGATCTTCCAGCATCTTTGACCAATCGCGAAGCCTCTCGCGAAAGGACTCGACTAGGCTTTTCTTGGAGGCCTTCTGCGCTAACAGCAGGTTGTAAATCAGCGCCGCGCCATGAATGATCTCAGAAAAAGTCCGCGCGTGATCGACTTGCACACGATTCGCCAGCGGAAAGTCCCCGTATGCCTCGCTGAACCAACAAAAATCCGCTTCTGCCAATGACTTTTCGCGGGTCACCAAGTGTGCCAGGAGCGAACCGGCGGTGCGATTCAGAATACCATCCCGCAAAAACCTGGCTTCTGGTCGCGTCAGTTGGAAATCCAGTTCCCAGCGCCAACCATTATGAGGCGCGGGAATTCCGGGGTGCCAGTTGGGCTGCACTCCGGTGCCTTCACTGCTTTCGCCCGGGTCAACCTTGGGCAGGTCCGATTTCTGTTGATACCAGGTATCGAGATTTCGATGGTATTGATCTTGTGAGCCTTGGAACAGCCGCGCCCCCCAGGCGCCAAGGCCATTCCAATAGATGATGCTGGGAAGCCGCTGCAGTTCCTCGCGCGCCTCCACGCCGATTACGCCCGTATTCTTTTCGCCACCTTTTTCCAGCGCGTAAATTAGTTCAATTTCACGAGCGCGCGCCTTCTCGGTAATTTCATGAGCCGGGGTGTTTCGCTGTTCCAGCTCCCTATAAATCCACGGAATGAACAAGAAATATCGTGCACGCGTCTGCACGGTTCCCGTGCCAGGAAACAACAAATCCGCCAGGCCGTCACGGATGGTGCTGATTCCCAATTCATCCCGAGTGCCCTTCTCGTCGAAAGAATGAATGACATCGAGCATCTTTCGGCGTTCCTGCTCGGAATAATCCAGCCATGTGAAGGAGGAATTCATGATTTTTTCAAGAAGGAACTTTTGGTTCCATGCGAAGTAATTATTGCGCTTCGCTTTGCCCGGGTGACCGCAACATAAAGCAACGCCCGCTCTCTGGTCTCGGTTTCTGCGGCCTCAAATGCTTCTGTTTCGTGTGCCTGGGAGACCTTCAAGGGAACAATACCCTCGTTTACGCCGGCCACAATGACGTGTTCGAATTCAAGTCCCTTGACGCGATGCATCGTGGCCAATCGCAGGCCAGGCGTTCGCCGATCGTCAGGGGAGCTTCGGCGGATTCGATAAACCGGCATGCCAGCTGCTTTAATTGCGCCCTCGTATTGGTCAATCAATTCATTCGTTCTCGCTACCAGGCAGATGTTGTCGAGATGACACCCTGATTTTTGAAGCGTTTCGAGGTGACTCACGATCTTTTTGACCTCACCCGCAAAAGTGGCGTTTTCGAAAATCTGTGGAGGCTCACCATGCATCAAAGAGCAATACCCTTTCTGGGTGTCCGGGTTGCCGTCCAAATCATCAAAGGAACGACCCTCAAGCAACCGTATCGCCCATTTTCTGGTCTCCTCGGTGGTTCGGTAATTCACCCGCAGCTTCCGGCTGCGCCCCCGCACATCAATGCCGCAGTGGCTTAAAACCACTCTCTGACCGTAGATACGCTGGTGCGCATCGCCAGTGATGAAAAGGTTGTTTCGTTGATCCGCCCGTGAAGACGGCACCATCTGTCGAATCAGCTTGAATGCCTCTGTCCCCATGTCCTGAGCTTCGTCCACCAGGACAGCCTTGTAAGGCAAAATATCTCCCTGCCGCTCCAGCAGGCTTCGGGCATCGCGTGTGGCGTCAATGAGTTCCTTCAACCCATGAGCATTCAATTGTACGCGGTATTCCTCGAATACGGGCCAGATCAGTTTTTTCTCAACCCGGCTCAACCTGCGTCCTCGTCCGATTCGTGAGGCTCGCAGATAATCTTCGAAGGAACGAACCCCGTTTGCCTGTATGACCTGTTCCCATTCTTCTCGCAGGAACGCCGCGTCATTCAGGGACTCTGGCGCCTGATTCAATGCTGACTTCCATTGCTCACTGGCCGCTCCATTGAACAGTAGTTTGTAATCATAACCGCTTTTCTTGAGAAAATTTGCTACCCATCCGTCCAGGTTGATCACTTCAATTTTGCGGAGCACCTCGACAGAGCAGATCTTTCGCAGGTTTTGCAGGATGTCTTCGGCGAGATTCTTCGTAAAGGTCGTGAACAGGATCCGATCATGTTCGCCGACGGCAAAGTTTTGGGCCAGCCAACGGGCGCGGTGCATGGCAGCCACCGTTTTGCCTGTACCAGCCCCTCCCAGCACACGAACCGGGCCATTTGCATTCCACTCCACGATCTTCTTCTGGGACGGGTGGAGGAAAACTCGCCATTGATCCAGCGGCGCATTGAGAATTTCCGCCAGCTCTTTCGCGTCCTCGACGACGTGGAAGCGGCGCTGCGAATCCGGAGATTCCAAGGCCGCGGCGAAGTCTTTTGTGTCCACCGGCATTGCAGCGGTCTTCCGCTCCTGCTCGTTGAGCACTTCTGCGAGGGTAAAGCCGGCAGCCAACATGAAGAGTGCTTCAAACGTTTCTTGAGGGATGCTTTTTGCGATGTCGTCGAGTTCGGCCTCAGTCTTGATGCTTCTGACCAGCGGCAGGAGTACTTCAGGGATTCCCGCCTTTAGAAGTTCCTTGTCCTTGAAACCGTCGAACAAACCCTTGGTTCCACGTTCAGCCACTGTTGGCGCTGGGGGTGAACTTGCGCTGACATCCACGACTTGCAAGCTCCCGGTTTCTGGGTTAATGCCGAAAACCCGGTTCTGTGCCCATCGGTAAGCCTCGTCGTGATGATCCACCCAGAGCAGCAAATAAGCATTGCCCGCCTCCGGTTTTAGGACGATGCCGCGGTAAGCCTGGTCAATTCTCACCGAACGCAGGTTGGCATCGCTTGCCGCATTAATCTTTTCGTAATTGATTCCCGGGGACGCTGGATTCGCCCGGAATTTCTCCACAAACTCACGGACTTTCTTTTGCTGCGACTGTGGCAACAGCGAGAATGACTTCAAGAAGTCCGACGAGATTGCCACTTTGGGCTTTGGTATTTCAATGGGCATTTATTCCTCCTTGGTGGTTGGCCTGGCGTAACCGCGCGATAAATTGCTGTGGATTGGTCTGCACCGTTGCGATGGATTGCATGGTCCAGTTTGCCTCCAGGAAAGCTGGCTCAGAATGAACTTCGGATTCAAGATACAGCGCGATTTTAAATTGTGGCCAAGCCAACTCCACCGTCGCAACCACTTCTCCAGAGGCTCCCGGAAGCTCGTATCCTGGCTCGGGCAAAGGCAGACCTTCTGAACTGATCAACAGCAGCAAGGAACGCACTTCAGGAACGGTCAATTCCAGGAGTTCGTTGAGTTCAGGACTGTCGGCTGTCGCTTTCGGATCGCTTTTGCGGTTAATGGCATCCGTCAAGGTTGCATAGGCATTCTCTTCCAGTCCGCGAGAGGTCACGAAAAACGCCTGCGGCAGGAACTGGAAGACGTTATACGCGCGTAAAAAACCTATCCAGGCAGCTTTGAACCCTGGTTGGGCTGCCAACTCTGGTTCATCAAACAGACGGCCGACACATTCGATCCCATTCGGGTCGCCATTCATTGCGGCCTCCTTCGGTGCGGTGGTGATGAACACAAACATGGGATCGTGGTTTGCAAATTTTCGCTCGAATATGCCCGCGAACAAGGTTCCTCCGCCGGCAGGAAATGTCACGTTGCCGTCGCTCAAAACTGCGACCCGAAGGGGATCGGCCTCGGATTCAGGAATCATGGCGGTCGTTGGCAACGCTATGGCATTGACGGTGGCAAATTTTGACCATGTATCCTGATCTGGCTCCATGAGAAATCTCTCAAATAAATCGAAACTCCTGGACTCATGCAGTCCCAGCATAGAATTCAAGCCCTGCGCCGCCAAGAGTAGGCCGAGCTTGGCGGGACTGTGATTCAGAAAATTCTCAAAGACGCTTTCGGGTGTGCTCTTGAACCGATCCTCGACGTCATCCCAAGTAAGCGACCAGATCCTGAGGCGTCCCGATCTCACCAAGGCCATGCGCTGCGCCATATCGTTGCCGACACGGTAATTTTCGCCTTCCGCATGGAACATGAATCCATCCGTGAAGACAGCGATGGGCAGTGCCTGACTGCTGCGTTCCGGGTGGAAAACAAAATCGGCCCTGACGGGAACGGCGACATTGTCCTTGGAGCCGAACTCCACTTGTGGCTCGATCAGCCAGGTGCATTCTCCGGCGTTCAGCCGCCAGCCGGGTTTGCCATTGACCAGATCTTGCTTGAGTCGAAAAGGTTCCTCCTTCGGTTTGCAACGGCGAAGCGCCTCAATAAAGCGTGCTTCCAGCTCGCTTTCCAGCAGCGAGTTGATGGAGATGTTGCTGATGGTGTCGGTCTGCTTGAAGGTTGACTCGCCATCCAGCAACTTTCCGAGAAACTCCAGTGCGACCTTCCGCGAAATATTCGTCCGCTCACGGCTCTGACGATAAATGTAGAGGCAGCGGTAGCAACCGTCCTTGTCCGGCGACTGGCCGCATTCACAGGAGCGCAATACTTCACGCGCCAACTGAAACACCTCCAGGAGCGGATGTGGCGGCCGCATCAGCTCTTTCAAGTATCCCGTTCCGCCCGGCACAACGTCATAGAGCACGAGATATTTTTTGCGCAGGCCGCTATCCGGAATTGGTTCCTCGTGGATCGCCGTCCGGAGATGGTCAATGTTGCCGCCGAACTTCTTCTTCAGTCCCACATAGAGCGCGGCGATAAAGGAGTGCAGCTTCTGGTCCTCGGTGAGCGACAGGACCGGCAACAGAATGCGAATGGCTTCGGAAGTGAATTCGCGATAAAGGTAGAGGCAATCTTGAATGGACTTGTCGGTCTTGGAATTACGGTAACGACACGAAATGGCGTGCTCAAATTTGTCGCGGACGTTGTGAACCTTGCCGCACTCGCGGCACAGTACGAAACCGATCTTTGGCATCGGCTTGCCCGCGATGTTGACCTCCTCAACATTCGCTTGCTGCTGGCCAAAGTTGATCTCCCGGAATGCGACCTTTTGCAGGAATTCGAAGCCGAACGGGAAGTCCTTCCGCTCAAGTTGATAGGCCGACACGATGAACCTCGGGTCGAAGTCCACGAGTAATTGCTTGTTATAGAACTCCGGTTCACGAACATCGCTGTCGTCTTCGATGCGGCTGTCGCGGTCGTAAGTGGTGGCCACCACTTGCCGCATGCGGACCATTTGCCGCTTCTGCGCATCGTCTTTCCAGAGCGGACTATGACATTGCGGGCAGCACTGCGTATCACCGCCGGTCACGACCAATTCGTGATGTGAGCATTCGTTGCAGAACTGCCACTCCTCAATGGTTGAAAGCTCCATGTCAATCTGGTCAATCGTCACCATTCGCCCCTCGGCATAAAACCGGTTGGCTGGCGCAAGTTCGCTGATGGCGGTGGCCGCCGGACGCTCGTATTCAAAGACGGTGCTCTTGTATTTGCCATGGTCGTCGGCTTTGGCCTTCTTCTTGAGAATGATTGACCGCAATGTCACACCCGCTTCGGGGAAACTGTAATTTGGCAGTAACCCTTCATCGGTGAAAAAGTTAAAGGTGTCCTTGTCGCTGATTTTCGCAATGATGGCATTGAGGGAGGACTTTTCCATTTCGAGATCGTCAATCTCATCCTCGAAATTCTGATCCTTGATGGGATTCTCCTTCTTTTCCTTGATGGTTTTCGCCAGTTGTTTGACCCTTTTCTTGAGGCTGTTTTGCTCCTTGAGCACGAAATGAAGCTTGTCCGTTATCTTGTACTCAAGGCTGCCTTCCTTGCCGGCATCGCCACTCGCATAGTCGTGCAGATACTGTAGCGATTCGGGCTTCAACGACGGATAGAACATTTGCACAAACTGGTCCAGGAAGGCAGTTCGTTGATTCTCGATAAACAGGAGAAAATTGTATGGAAAGATTGCCTTGCGATCTGTCTTTTCCAGGTTGGCCAAAACTGCGCCCAGCTTTAACGGCAACAGGCTGGGATGGACGCCGGACTCAACCCAGCGGTCGAAACAAAAGGCGGTAAACTGTCTTTCCAGCACCGCCGGTGCGTCCAGAAAACAACCCGGCGGCTCGACCCGTCCCGCGAGCATCTCCTCCGGCCGCGCGTAGAAATATAAATCGTGCGGTTGGCCGTTGGCCAGGGTTACGGTCAGCGAATTGCCATCTTTGCGGCCGGCGCGTCCAACGCGTTGCAGATAATTTGCTTGGGCGGGCGGCACGGAACAAAGGATCAGCGAGGACAGATCGCCGATATCAATGCCCATCTCCAGCGTGGGGGTGCAGGAAAGCAGGTTCGGGTCGGCCGGCTGACGATCTTTGGCGGCTCGCTTGAATCGCTGCTCAATGTCGTCGCGCTTCTTGCGATCCAACAACCCGGTGTGTTCTTCGGCAAACAGGCGCTCCACGTCCCCCGTCGAATAAAGTTTGCCGTAATAATCCTCACGTACAGGCTCCTCGGCGTAGTGGCCGGTGCAATTGAAACGGAGGCAGGGCATGCCTGCCCACGAATCTGCTTCTTCTGATGCGCCCGATGCACGGTGGCCGCACTTGTCACAGCGTTGTTGGCGGGGCGTTACGCTGATGCTCATGGCGCTCGGGTTGATGGCCCAGACTGGCTGCCCTTCGATCTCATGTCTCACCAAAACCCTAGCCTCCACCAGTGCCGCCAGAATCCTTCCAAACAGCGGCTCGGCAAACTGCGCAATTGCAGGATTCATCGTGCCGAGATGTTTCTCCAGCCATTGCTGATACCAAGTCTTCGTAGTGCCAATAGCGAGCAGCGGATCAAAGCGCGTCCCGCGTTTCATGGTCAGGAAGACAGGTGCGCGTCCACTGCTGCCAAACCTTGGCATGAAATAAACCCAGCGCAGAGCGAAGACGTTCCCCCAGTGCTTGACGTAGCTGGCAAGCGCAGGGTGATCAATGCCACCTTTGCTCTTCAACTGAATCAGCATCCCCGTGAACAAACGAATCAGGACCGCTTCATCAAGTTCTTTAAGTCCACCGATTTCATTGCGCAAAATCTCAAGCGACTTGGCAGCCGCTTGCTTCAATCGCTCGCGTTCGACAAATGCAATCGAGCACCCGGTCTTTTCCAGTGTGCGTCCGATGCGGCAATTGAATCCGTATTCGCTGGCAATCTCCCAACTGATCCGCCGCCCCACATCCTGCGCCAGTTTGGATTCAATGGGCAGTGTGCCGTTCTCTTTGAGGAACTCGTAATCGTCGAACCACGCCAAGTCGGGCGGCAGGAACGAGGTGATGAATTTCGGCTCGTCCCAGCGGCCTTGCCAGAACTTGATGAATGCCTCGCTGGCCTCCGACAATTTCAACGGTCCGGACTGCGCTGCCACGAATTGCTGTAAAGCACTGCGAAAATTGAACCGGAATGTTCGCGCCGAGAAGAAGCTGGCGCGATGCGATGCGTCCTGGACGGAATCGGAAAACGTCAGCAGCTTTTTGTCGTCGTTGAACTTTGAGGAGAAGAGCTGGCTGATGACCACGCTGGTCATGCTGGCTGCCCGTGAACCGAGAATAGTCAGGCTGTTGGAACTGCGGCAATACGGACAATCATGTGAGCCAAACGTTGCGTCGCCCTTCTTGATGCGTGGATTGCACACCAGGGCAGGAATCAACCGGTTGCTGGAACCGCACGCCGGGCAGGCGGTGATTTTATCGCCATCACACAAATGCAGGCAATGTCCGCAGATCAAGGCGGTGAACTCCTGCTGTTCACCTTCCCAACGCAGGCCGTCCTCCAGCGGAAAGACGAAATGCACCGTCGGGTCATTTGCGAAGAATCGAGTATAGAAATCCTGAAGGTCGGGAACCAAATTGGCGTCCTGCTTGCGCTTGTGGCCACCCCAACCAATCGCGCCACACTCGCGGCAGTGGATCACTGCAAGATGTCGCTTCAACTGCTCTTCCTTCAAATCATCAGAGAAGGTCAGTGTCGGTTCGGATTTTACGTCGGCGACCAGGCGGCGGAGTTCCCTCAACCAAAGTTGACTGCGCACCTGCAAAAACGGCAGCAGCTTGTCTGCTTTCTTGCGGCGCGCGCAAGAGATCAAGGCGAGAAAACTGTTCAGCACGCTCTGTTGATACACGGCTGGAGCCACCGCAAATCCCGGCAACACCTTGCCCAACTCCGCCAGCACCTCGCCCTGACCCGTAGCGGGTTTGCTCATGATGCGAAGCAAGTGGCGCAGAAATTCATGCTGAATCAAATCGTTCGCCAAGGTGAGCTTCCACTGGGGCTCTTCGTAGTTTGCAATCTTGCGCCCAAACCACAAGTCCACCTGCGCGGTAATGTAGGCATGATCGTCGCCATAGGCGTCAGGGTTCAAAGCCTCAACCGCATCCTGGCCGGGCACACCGGAATACACCGCGCTGATCTCGCCGAAAAACTCAGCCGGTGTGACCAACGATTCCGTGATGACGGATTGTTCGTCGAAATCTTCGCCGAAGACTTTGGCTGCATATTGGCGGAGTTCCGCCGCGTCCTCCTGCGCCCCAAGAGTGGCGGAGGTGCCCACGCATACCAACCGGCCTTTGGGTGTGCGAAGACGTTCCTTCAAGCGACGAATCAGACACGCGAGATCGGTTCCTTGGGCGCCGTCAAACGTATGCAACTCGTCCACCACCAGGAATCGCAATGTCCCGGGCTCGTTCTGTTTCCAGATTGGGAAGTCCTTGGGCCGGATCATCAGGTAATCCAGCATTTTGTAATTGGTGAGCAGGATGTCTGGTGGCATGAGCCGCATCGTCTCACGATTCGTGACCAACTGGTCAGCCGTCATGGATTTGCTCGGCGCTTCCTCTTCACCGCCAATAAAGAGGCCGGCCGTGATGTGGTCCTTGAGTTTCTCGTTGTTCCAGACCGTCTTCGCAATGCGTTTTGCCTGGTCCGTGGCCAGCGCATTCATCGGATAAATGAGGATGGCCTTGATGCCGCGCTCGCCCTGATGTTGCCGGCAGTAATCCAAAATCGGGTAGAGGAATGACTCCGTTTTGCCTGAACCCGTGCCGGTGGAAACGACCGTGGATTTCGCGTTCTCGCCGCTTAATCGCGCAAACGCTTGCTCTTGATGCAGGAAAGGCGGGAACTCAAACGGCAGATCTGGGAAATAGTTTTGTCCAACCACACCCTGCCGGAAAGGCAATTTAACGGACACATACGGCCCGCGAAAGATCCCGCCTTCCTTCGCGATGAGCCGGTCTAGCAAGCCGTGGAAAAAACGATTCGACGGCGGGAACGTCGTCTGCAGGAAGTCTTCGACTCCCCGGCGAATCTGTGATGTGAGGACGGACGGAATCATCCCTGCGCCTTTCCAGCCGCGCCCAAGCGCGCCAGCAGTTCCTTTTCAATCAGACGATGCGCCTCCGCCGCGTCGTAACCGATGCCCGGCCGCAGCAACGGTGGCAGGTCGCTCAAGAAACCGGCGTGCTTCATCTTTTGCGCCAGGTTCTGCTCAAAATCCGCATGGGTAATTGTGTGTCCTTCCGCCGCCAGATAATTACGGAAGACCTTCACCACCGTCGCCGCGTTTGCGCCGCCCTGCGTCAGCCCCAGCCAGAGGTCAAACAAATCCCGGCCTTTGCGCCGCTGATAGAGTGCGCGCATTTTGGTTCCGAGCAATTCATCCAGCGCAAACGTTGGAATTGCCGCCTGCCCGTTGAACCAGCGCGACGCCACGGCTAGCGGTTGATGCACCAGTCCCAGCACTGTGAAATGCTCCCGCGTATTGATTTCAATTTTCAACCGTAGCGGCACGACCGGCGCGAGTTCCGAACTGACCCGATATGTCAGCGTCACGTTGCCTTCTTTCTGTTCCCGGCGCGGCGTGCCCAGCCACGCATCCAACGCCTCATGCACGCCGTCCATCACCGGGCCGATTGCTCCGGCCCGCATCTGAACCAAATCAATGTCCTCGGAATACCGCGTGGCCGGTTTCAGAAATAACTTGTGCAAGGCCGTGCCGCCGCGAAACGCCAGTTGCTCGCGCAGCACCGGACGCGAGAACAGCTCGATGACCGCCCGGCAGATGATCAAATCCTGCTCCACCTGCGCGTTGGAAACCCAGGGGTGTTCCGCGCGCCACGCCAGAATGTCAGCCGTTGGAATCATGTATCACATTGCGGTTCCGCGTTCACGATCACCTGCCAGCGCGGGTCTTTGCGGCCGCCGGCCGCCGGCGCGCTCACATCCAGCGGCGTCTTCGTTGGTTTCTGTTTCGCCAGCCACTGCGCCAGTCCCTCCGCGAGTTCGCGGCCCTTCGTTCGTTCCAGCAACCAGCCCAGCCGCTGCACTTGGCTGCGTTCGGATTCTTGTTGGGCGGCATTTAGCAGATCCTCCGGCGTGATCTTCTCCACCAATTCTCCCAGCACCGTCAGCACCGTGTCGAGACCGCCGATGGCCGGTGCGAAGCGCACCAAGTCCAGCGCCGTGACCGCCGGTGATGAAACCGGCAGCATGCCCGTGTAAGCCTTGACTCGCTCCACCGGTGCTTGGGCCATGCTTTTCTTGGGGAAAAACCGGAGCTTTAGGTTCGCCGTGCGGATGGGGCGCTCCGGCCTCGCGACCACCACCTGATATTCCTGCGGCTGCTGATGGCTTGCGCCATGCAACCCCGCCGCAGTGAGCACGCCCACGTAATACGGCTGCTCCAGAAACTTCATCAGGTCGTCAATGAACCAGTCTGGCGGCACGATGCCGCCCGTCGCGTATTCCAGCGGCACGATCACATAAAATCCGCGCCGGATCATGCAAATGCGGCCCGCCCGTTGCAGTCGTTGCAAGCCCTTCGTCAAGGCTGCCCGTTCCAGTTTCAAGGCCGCCTCCGCCTCCGTCCGGGCAAACGTGTAGCGCGCCCGCTTTTGCAGGTCGTCCACGAACTCATTGACGGAACGGCGCTTCATCTGGTGCTCAACTTAACAAAAGTGGACGCTTTATGTCCACTTTATCAAACAAAAACTCCACCTCGACTCTCAGGCTGAACTGCCGGCCATTGCTCGCCCGGTCACACATTGGCTTGATCGAGAAAACTCAGACGCCTTTGATTCGGTAAAGACGACATTCTTTATCCGGACTTACGAGTCGGAATATGCCACCGGACAGCTCCACAATGACCCGTTGCAGCTTGGGAGCACTTGTGGCCGCTTTTTTTGTTTTCTGAGTGGTTGCTTTCACCATTGCCGCTTCGGCCGCAATGGTAAACTCAATCCGGCGGTCATGAAAGTCGCGGTTTCTCAGGCGTGACAATTGGATGACCATGGAATCGGTTGCCCCCAGGCCAACCAGGAATTTCTTCATTTTCCCGGCAATCATCTCTCTCATCCTGGTATCCTGCAAATCGGTCGCCTGGGCGTACTGCACAGTGATGGCCTTTGGCACTTGTTGCCACAGACCATGCCAAACCTCAACCAATTCCTGGAAAGCCGCGAGCGCTGCTTCATTTGCGGTTATATACGGGTCGCTGACCAGAATGCGTTCCACTCTTGCGCCCTTCAAGAAGCCAAAATCCTCTTCCAGGTTGCGAACAGCATTACAAGCGTACTCCTTTCGAACCAGGCCTTGGGGCGGCTGGACTTTCGCCGGGGGCAGCAGCTCACTGATTTTTTCAATGGTCGCCAACTCGGCTTCGGACAATTGCTGGCCCAGGAAAACGTGTTCGCTGACCAAGCGATCCAAAATTGGGATTTGGCCACCGGTATCATATACGGTAAACGCACCATCCGGATGCTTGCCCACGATCCGAAGTTTGGCAGGGAGTGACTTTGCGTCCCAAACTTTATAGAGGAACAGGCGATCAGCCTTGATCGCCGGCAACAGCCAGTCCGCCATGAATGCGGCCCTCGGCAGTCGCTCGTCGCCAAAATTCGGAAAGATGGAACAATAAAGCCGTACGGTCTTCTGCGCTTTGCCTGCCAGCCATTGGCGCAAAGTGGGCCACTCGGCAAAGCATTGTTCCAGGCTGAACTCCGCCTCCCCCTGGCTTAAGCCGCCAACAAAGTCTCCGAGGCTGGGCGCAAAAATTGAGAGCTCTGTGGCTCCTTCCAGTTTTTTCAGCACGGCGGACTTGGTGGCGCGCTCCAATTTGGCGCCAGGCTTCCACTCCTCGACAGCGTAACCCAGCAGTGTCTTTATCCAATTCAGACATTCAACCCTGCGGAATTGATCCCAATAAATCTGATTGGCATACGTGCAGACGCAATGACTGCAACCATTGGTGCATTGTTTGGCGCAATCGAGGACTTTTGCGGCGCCTTTGAGCAGATCCTTGGCTCCAAATTTGTCAAAATACATGCCCACATAGCCTGCGCCGCCGGGCACCGAATCAAAAATGATGATTTCCGGTCCTTGGCTGAAACACCAGCGAAAGGTGGCGGTCACCTCTCCGTCTTGAATTTCCAGAGCCTCCGCCAGAGCGATGCGCATGGATTCTGTCAACGTGCGCGCCACCTCCATCCGAAAGGTCTCCCGGGCTTCATTGGACAAATCGGCTGGCAGAGGGATTTGATGGTCAATTCTCACCTGCAATACATCTGTGCGAAATTGGTGAGCCAGGTCCTGGGCTTTGAAACGTTCCGGCCGTGTGCATTCAGCGCCGGTGTAGGGTTCCTTGTGGGCGGGCAACTCGAAATTGCCCACTCGTCCGCGGCGTATGACCTCAGTGTACCCGCAGCCACAGCGCTTGAATCCTTCACCTTTGCCACGGTTTACCACCAGCATCGTGCCGGCCTTTGCATTTTGCATGGCCCAAGTGATTCCCTGAAGCGACGATTCCCGGAAATCCTCGTCGCGGGCAGACGTCACCAGTTGTGTTTCCATCGCCATCGGCGGCCGAACCCGGGTCATGCCCGGTTCCTTTCCCTGACTTTCATGTACGGAGGTTACGAAACTCCGCGGTTCAATGAACGCACGGGGATGGCCCGGCATGGGTTGCTGGCATTTGGGGCAGGTTTGCGGGACGAGTTCGGGGAGCTCGCCGATCTCGACATTGCGGCAGGCGGCGCAGACGTTGTAATACCGCTCCGGCATGAAGTGTTTTGGATAAAACCCAACGCCTCGGGATGTCCAGACCCGCCCCTTGGCCACCACTTGAGCGCCCGGCGCATATTCCACGATGCCAATTCGGGCGTCGCGGTCCAGGTCCAGATCCTGTTCCCATGGCTGGCGGCGGTTCTGATTGCGATCGGTCAGTATTTCCAGCGTGATATTGTTTACCGGAAAACTGTAGGTCGGAATGATGCCAAACCGGCTGAGAAAATTGATCAACGGTTGCATGGCCCACTTGTATGCCATCCGGAGAAAGCGCTGGGCCTTCTGCTGCTGTTGCAGGTTGTCGCCGGCCACGCCTATCAATTCATCATACTGGCGAATGTAGAAATCATGGCGCTGTCCAAATTCGGAAGTGATATCCATGATTTCGTTCCGGAATTCGCCGATCAGGAATTCCGGCTCACAGTGGAGATCGGCCAGCTTTTCGGCACTGAGATTTGCTTTGACCAAGTCCTCCAGTCCCAGTGCTAGTTGCAAATGTGTCTTCGCATCGTTGCTCGCCAGCCACTTGTCGAGTCGCTCCAGAAACAGCCGTTGTTCATCCGCAGGAAATCGTATCCGCGCGGGATCATCTGGCTGAGGATTCTGTTCGGTGCCGCTGATTCGGCTTAACTCGAACAACTGACCAATTTGGATGGAACTTTCCTCGGGCAAGGCATGTTTCAAAAAACCTGCCAGCAACACGGAATATTGATGTCGGCGGAAAAGTCTCCGGTTGTTGAGGTGGACAAACGGCGTGCGGGGCTCTTTTGCCAAAAACTGGTCGGCTGTGCCGTAAACCACCTGGTCAAATCGGCGATTTCTGGCATACGTGACACTGGCCGGTGCGGCTTGTGACCGGCGTCCGGCACGTCCTGCGCGCTGCTGATAATTCCCGATGTCCGGCGGAACATTTCGCAACAAAACCCCTTCCAGGTCGCCGAGGTCAATGCCCATCTCCATGGTGGTTGAGCAACTGAGTAGATTGATGCGGCCTTCCTTGAACAATTTTTCCGTTTCCTGGCGCAACTCGCTGGAGAGCGCCGCCGTGTGCTCGCGTGCCACTGCGCTATCCATTTCCCGGATGTTCCAATACAGGTACTTGTAATGGTTCCGCGTCAATTCCGCCTGCAACTCTTCAACCGGTACCTGGCGCATTTCCCCGTCGCAGCCAAATTGCGGACATCGGGCCCCAATATCACGCGCTTGGGTAAACCCGCATTCCTTGCAGCGGAATATGGATTCCTTGTCGGCCAGTGCGAATTTCAATCGCTTCGTGTTGAGCACCATTCCGGGATGGCCGGCCTGCATGGGGACCAATAGTTCGATCTCGGGATCGCAAAGCAACTCCCAAAAGCGGGACAGGAAGGCCTGCCAGTTTTTTTCTTCGAGTTTTCGCCCAAAAAGCTCGCTCCATCGGCTCGGATAAAGTTCTCCGTTTGGGCGGGCTTGTGGGATCAGCCGAAACCGGATTCCCTCGGTGGCTGCCAATGAATAGACGCGATCGTCTTGCGCATAGCCACCCCAGATGAATTCTTCCAGCGGGCTGGTTCCCAAAGGCATCTTGATGGCCCGGTTGCGACGAATTCCATCCAAAACAAGCGCCAGCAATGCGCCCGTTCGGGGCCGGTTGTTGTTCAGCAGGTCTGCCAGTCCCTGATCGCCCGCAATTTGTTTCAATCCGGCCCCATAGCTGACAGTCACCAACCCGAGGTCCTCCAACGAATTTCGCGCTCCGCCCGGCGTGCAGAACTCCGCCAGCACTTTTGCGCGGATAAGCGCTTCCAAGTCGTCTGACGTGGGCTGCTCGCCTTCCCAGTCCAGAACTCCGCGTTTGATTTCGGAGCGCTGCACCAGTTCGCCCACGAGATTCTGTAGCGACATTTCCTCATCGGAATGTTGCTTCAGAATTTGGACGATAGCCCACCGCAGCACGATCTCCTCATGCCGCCGCTGGAAACTCGGGGCGAAAAAGGCGGCATCCTGCCGGTTGTCGCTGAAGACGAGCAGGCTTTTACCCCGGCCTGGCAGCCTGTGGCCATCGGCTTTGTTGGCGGGCAGTTGGGCATAAAGCACTTCACCCACCACTTCGGACATGGCTTGGTCGCCCGGGTGAAATGGCGTGACAATCTCAAACCGATCGCGCGAACCACAAGAAGGACAGGTGCTCATCCACGCATCCCGCTCTTCTTTTTCCTCCGGCGGTTTTAATTCAGCGCGGCAGGTTTCCAGCCAATCTTCCGCATTGTCCTCCGGCAACAGCACGTCTTTGATCTGGCCGGAAGCGTAATTGACGAAACACCGGCGCAACGCCGTTTCATCCACGGCTTCCTCCTCGGTGTTCACGCAGTGGGCTTTCGGTTTGAGCCAGAAGATGGCCCGCTTCCACGCGCCATGTGCCGGTCGGCGGCCTTTCAAAAGTCCGAGCGCCGCCGATTCAAAACCTTCAAAGTAGATCTCCCCGCACTTGCGGCAGGTCAACAGCCGGTAGCGCTCGCGTTTCCGCTCCTCGTCATAGAAGGACCGCGTGAACTTTAAATCCGCGAAACGGTCCGGTGAATTTTGCGGGTTTTCGAGCCGGACGGTGGCCTCTTCAATCCCGGTGGCGAAAAAGTGGTAGCGCGCGGGCAGGAGCGGAAAACTTTCTTCATTTTCCCGCGCGAAGGCAGCCAGGGCAATCAGGCCCTTGAGGCCGGAAGCAGCCGACTGTGGACTGGCCTGGGGAAACAGTTCCGCCGCCAGCTTGCCAAACTCCATGAATTTATGGCTGGAAAGCAGTTGTGATGCTTTTTTCACGGTCGGCTCGCCACTGAGAAAGCGGCACAAGCCCGCCGACAATGACAGGCCGGCATCCAGCTTGAATTCCAGCCCCGCCTTCTCAGTGCTTTCATTCCAAAGCTGGACCGCTTTGTCATTCCCCGCCGATCGCAACGTGTCCAAAATCTGATGCATGGAATGCCAGTTCTCCGGGTTCAAGGCCGGGATATGCTCTTTCCCTGAGAGCAGGTGATGAGCCTTGCGCTTGGCCGTGATCGGCAACTCAAAGGGAACCCCAAAGAGATCGCCCGCAAACTTCTGGATTTGCTTTGCACTGGCGGCATTTTGCGAAAGGCTGGCGCTGGTTCCGATGCAGGTGACGCTGGTGTCACGGCAATAACGGCTCCGCAGTTTCCGCAACAACAGTGCCACCTCGGTGGCCTGGGCGCCCGCATAACTGTGAATTTCATCCAGCACGATGAACTGCAAGGCGTTGCCGTGGAACAGGGCCGCGTTCTTCGGCAAGAGCAGCAGATGTTCCAACATGGCGTAATTGGTCACGAGCACGTGGGGCGGGCTCTCCAGCATTTCCGCGCGGCTGAGCGACCATGTGGATGGAATATCATTTCCAAACAAGGCCTTGAAGTGGGGATTCTGCAAATAGGTTTTTACGAACTTGTCCCGGTTCCAGCCGGGATTGGTCTGCCCGGTGTAGCGGCCGACCGTGATTCCATATTCCTGCAACTGGCAGACCAGACCGGGCACGAGCCGGTGATAGAGCTGGTCGTTCGCCAGGGCGTTCAGCGGATAAACCAGCATGGCGCGGATGCCCGGTTTCCCTTTGACCTTCTCCTTGAGCAACCGGTCAATGATCGGATACAGGAAGCACTCCGTCTTGCCCGATCCCGTGCCGGTGGCCACCACCACATTCTGTCGTTTGCCCACGATAGCCTCGATGGCCTGGTCTTGATGTTCGTGCAGTCTGCGGGAAAACTCCGACGGTTTCAGGCGGCTAAAGCCCTCATGCAGTCGCCCGGCCTCGACAAATTCCTGCAGCGATCTCCCTTTGGGAAAGTCCGGCAATGCTTCCACAAAGGGGCCTTTGATCAGTTTGTCCGGCTCCGCGAGGCCTTGTTCCGCCTGCTTGCGCAGTTGCGGAAACCGATCGCTGATGGGCAGCGAGGTCAAAAGATATCGCCGGACGCGGTCCTTCAAGTCCTGGTGAAGTTGAATGGGGTCAATTTCTTTCATTTTTTGCCAATGGTTTCAAGACGGCTTCCCAAAAGAGCATATAAAACGCAAACAGCTCCGGGGCCAGGCTCAGCAAAAGGCAAAGCCGGCTGGTTAGATGCTTGGTGCTTTCCCCCTCTGGAGACAGCAAATTATTGAGGTTCCTGACAAACTGATCACGGTTCAAGCGACCGCAAGCATGGAGGCGTCCGAGGCCCGTGATGGTTAGCAGCAAATCGGAAACCGTCTGAACCAGTGCGCTCTCCGCAAAGCGGATCGGAATGGAGAATTCAAGGTATGCGGGTACACCGGCATGTTCTTTGACAGTGGGCGCCACTGCCGCCAATTGATTGACCATGACTTGAATCGCCCCCATCATTCGGCTCAAAGATGCGCCGGTATCGTCCGCATTGCGGGTCTGCTCCAAGGGCCGAAACCGGCGGTTCAATGGCCGCAAAACCGTCAGGAAATGTTCCGCATCCAGCAGCAGTGCTGAGTTCAATTCCGCCTGTTTGAAATCCAGTTCCTGGGCTTCATTTGCCAAATAGTCAAAATACCGTTGATAATCAAAACCTTTGAAGTCTTTGGCCCTGTTCGCAGCCACCTCAGCCAGATTGGCAAACCACTTGAACAACTTCTCGTGCGCGCAACCTTTGGAAATATTTCCCATTACATATTCCTTAAATGTATTTGCCGCCGCCAGTTTGCCGATTTCTCCAAACGCCCGCTCAATCTGGTTTTCGGACGTGCTGGGTGAGAAGTGTACGCCTGCCAGGGCCAACAGTATCGGCTGGCTGCCAAAGATGAGCGTGGAATGAATGCTCAGGGAATTTTTTGCTTTGCATGCCAGGCTGATCACTGCTGCCTCGGCAAATCCTTGGCACACGGTTGCATCGGTGGTGACGTAGCCATCCAGACAGGTGCGCACCAGGGCTGTTTCCAGCCACTGCACCGCCGGCCATACCGGGGAGGCGTACTTGAACAGCAATCCTTGTTGCAAGCGCTGCAATGCCTGAGGTAGCTCGGGAGCGGGAATTTTCGCGGCAGCCCGTTCAGCCTCACAGTCCTCGTCCACGTCCGGCTCCAAAAAGGCCAGGTTCAGGGTTCGTCCCCAGGCATCTTGCGCACTTGCGCAGTTGGGCCTCGTGCAAATCACCAGCCGGCTTTCGGATTGACCGTGCTTATCGGCAATCTTGAGCGGTTGCCAGTGCGACTGATCTTCCTTCCGTGTCTTGAAATCCACAAAATATGCTCCGGGGGGAATCGCCATGGGGTTGGTCTCAACGCTCACCACCCAATCGTTGCCGTCGGCTTCGATTGACACCTTGGCCAGTTCCCGGTCCTGCGACTGAATCAGTTGTTCCCCCGCAACCGCCTCAATTTGTTGCATCGCCACCTCTTTTTCGCCATCCGCGAAATTGGAGATGCGCACCTCCAATTGGCGAAGCTGCGCTTGCCCTATCTTGAACGACGCCCGATAGCTTTCCTCGGTGGGAGCCTCCTGCACTACCACATTCTGGTGGCCGGCAAAGGCCCCTTGCAACTGCTGGAACAGCGGCGTATGTCCATTGCCTTTTACCGTGAGTTCCCGCGCCAGATTGGCTTTGGCAAACGCGAGCAGGGTGAGTTCACGATTCGCCTCATTGCGGGCTTGCAGCGACAAGCTTTCACCAAATTGGCTCAATAAGGGGCCGAGGTTGAGCACGCGCTTGGCCTGCCCCGGTCTCAAGACCGTCAGCGTCTGCTGCTGGCATTTGATTTCCCAGGATATGGTGTCTCCGGACTCGATGATCAATTGCTCCTGCCCCGCCACTTCGATGGTCGTTCCCAACGGAACTGCTTCATTTTCCAGTTTTTCTGGGTCAAACAGCCGCAACCAAAGTCCCGGCTTGGCCAGACGAAAGCTCTTGTCCGGGTGGCTTGTGCTGATGACAACCTCCGGCCCGTGATGATCTTTGCAGATTTCGATGCCCCTCTCTGCACTGCGAACTCCGATTGAGTTGTTCGGGGAAAAATTGGCCGGCGGGGTGGTGCAAACGTAGCCGAAGCTCTTGGTGGTTCGCTCCAAACCCTTCCAATAAACAAAGTGCCGGCTGAAACTGCGCAAACCACAGTCCGCCTTCAAATATACCTCATAGATCCATGGTGGCAGGCCGGCCAAGAACTGCCTAACTGGCATGGTCAAATCATACCGCACGTGGCCGGTGACCGGTTCACCGGCATTCAGGCTGCCGGTGGCCGAGGGTGTCCCCGCTGAGCGAATCGCCTCAATGACATAACTCAGGCCCGGCGACTGGCCGTCGGAGTTTGCAGGTGCAAACGCCTGTACAGACAGTTGTGCCCCGTAATAAATCTCCTCCCCCTCCACGGTTTCCAGCCATTTGCCCGCGTTGTCCTTGATGACGAATTCCGATCCCAACCGCGGACGCAGCACATAGCTGGCAGAACCGGCTTTGATTTCGAGGGGAGCGCGTTCCGGAAAGATTTCCAGGCTGGCTGTCTTGAAACCGTTCCACTCCGCCAGCTCCGCGTCTTCGCTGGTGGTGCAATCCCCAGCCAGCAACAGGCAATAATCGCCTAGCGGCAATTCAATTTCTGGACGCAATGGCTGCGTGAGCCGTTTGCCATCCCGGGCGCGGAAAAGAAAGAAAGGTTCGGTCTGGTCCGGCGCAAGTTTGACCGTGTAAATCTGGTCTTCAAATTGGTTGCGCAATTGCATCAAGCGGATCTTTTGTGGCCCGGGAGCCAGGTCGGAAATTTCCAGCGATTTTTCAATGAGAGCGCTATAGGTGTTGCCTCCCATCGCCCAGCAGGAGTTGTGGCTAACCAGACGGGAACTTTGCTTGGGCAGAATCAATTGGAGCGTGCCTTCTCCGGCGTTATAGCTCAGATACGGCGACTGGATGCGGTCTTTAATCGTGTGCTCAAAGGTCTGGCGCATCGGCTCGCGGTAATGCGGTGGCAGACGATTATAATCATCGGAAACGAATGCCTCCAGAATGGCCCGGCACACCAGCGGCCCGACTTCGCTTCTAAGCGTGCGCCGCAAACGTGTTTGTGCCTGGGGAACCCGTTCCGCGATGAATTGAGAAAAACGCCGGATTTGTTCGTCGTCTTCGAGGTCCGGACAGGGGTTCTTGCTGAGAAAACTCCTGATGGCAGTGGCCAGCGGATCAATCCAATACGGCAAAATGCCTGCTTGAAATATTACGTCCCGGATGTATCGGTCGGCGTGCGTTTCCTCAGCTTGCTCTGGCATCACCATGCCTAGCTGGTGGCAGGAAAATGCGAATTGTGACGCAAACTTTGGCCTTTGATTTTGTCCCAGTGTGATCCCCAATTCTGCTGCTAAAGGCAGATAAAAATTGGCTTCCGTGTTTCCCCTGCCAATGGCTACCGCTATCGCATAACTCGTCAATGCAGGCTGCATGATCAGGTCATGGAAAAGCTGGTTAAAGCTGTCATGGATACTTTCTTTCACCAATCGCAAGGCCTGCTCCTGCAGGCTGGTTTCCACCGGCAGCAGCCCCAGGATGGTTGGCCGGGGGCATTGCCCGATCAACTGCGTCAGCGTTCTGTTCAATTCCTTCACGGGGTCGTTCCTCCTTTTAGTTCAGGATCAGCTTCTCCACTTCGTCAAAGAAGCTGAAAGCCTCCTGATTCTGAAGAACGTGATAATCGTTGCCGACCAAACCGAACGGTTCGCAATGCTGCTTGCCCCAATGATCCAGGCGCACGACGGCTTTGCGGTCAGGGATTTCATAAAAATGCTCACCCTCCCAGGCGTAAACCCTTTTCAGCCCGACGTCCCAATCAAGTTTAGCGACTTTCATCGCTTCGGCGGCCGTTTTTGGTGCCGTTTCCAAGCGGGTTCCCAAGTCGTGCCAAGGTACTTGCCCGACATACATCATCGCCGCCTCGCCATTCTCAATCAGAAGTTCGTGTGCCATTGTCGTGCCTTTTTCAGTTTAAGGTTTCTAAAGCTAGTCATGCGACCTGCTCAATTATGCGCTCCAAGAGTGATTTGTTAATACTTGGCGATTGAGTCTTCTTTCCATACGAAGCGTTTTGAGCCAACCCAACGGCTAATTCCTTCGGATCTGGTTCAACACCCAGTTGTCTCAATAGCAGCCTTGCAAGCTGATAGCGGAACGCGAAAGCCCGAATGGAGCGTGGCCCAAGCCTGAAGTCCTGACATGCTTTCTCTAACTCTGGCAAGGCTTCAATCAAGACCTTTTCGTCTCCTTCTGTGAAGACGAGTTCCTTGACCACTAAGAGTTGAGGTGCAGCAGGCGATCCGGCGGGAGCAGGTGGCTGCGTTCCATCTGGGGCCGCTGGCATAGGGTTGGCTGGGGTTGGAGGTTGTGCCCCAGGTGTTGGCACAGCAACCCTTGGAACCGTGCTGGGAACTGGCTTCCCTGAATCATGTTTCGTGTTGCCATCTTTCTTCGGACGCTCTTTCGTAACTACTTTCGACATGATCTCCTCCAAATCTTTATGCGCTAAAGGTGGGAGGCGAAAATGGGCCGTGAATAGCTTCTCAAAATTCTCCCGGCAGATCTGCTCCCTGCTCCAGTTCAGGCCGATTTTGTTTTCTTCGTCGCGCTCTCCCATCTCTTTATATTTCTTCTGAATAGCCTGTTCCAACACCTCTTCCTCCACCAGCATAACCACTTGAATGCGGCTGCTGATTTCCGGTTCCTCCAGCAGGACTTTGATCGACTCCACCACCACCAGCAACTGCTCGCCTTTGCAACGGTCTAAGTCATCGACCACTAGCAAAACCCGCGCCGGGCCGCGACTGGTGAAGAGTAGATATGCGACGAGCAGCATACCGGTCAAACCAACCAAAATATACGTGACGGGTGCCGCCAAAGGGTTGTCGCCGTGAACCCGCCACCATCCTGAGCCCGCCACCAAAAAAACCGCCACCGCTAACAACCAGAACAACCACCCACCGAGAACATTTTGCTGACGTGGCATCCAACCTTTGAGCAAGGCTTCCAAATCTTCGCCTATGGTCGCTTGCAATCCTAGCTTGTCGCGGTGACTGGTGGTGGTGAGAAAATCTTTGCTGAGACGTTTGGTCGTCTTAACGGCGCCAGAAAGGAGTGCCGTCAGCCAGATCAGCCCGCCTGCGCCCATGGCCAGTTTGACTTTGTCCTGCCAATTCATTTCCAGTGCCTTCACCTCATCTTGCGGATAGAGCGCAAAGGCCAGCAATGCCAAAGCCATGATGATTTTCCCGCCGCCATGTTTGGCGATGCCCGCCCGAAAAATACGCGGTATGCTCCGAATGGGGTTCGTGGGATGGGCCGACTTCGCAAACATCTCATACAAATGCACCCAAACTTCCGGCACATTCGGATACTTCCAGGCACTGAACCGGACGACCCCGTAGCCAGGCACTCCTTTTGTAAACTGGCGGACGGCTTCAACCATCTTCGCCACTCCCGCTAGCAGGCACCGCACGTAAAAGGTAAATCGCCATTCAGCATTCCGCTTTTCCACTGGTTTTGGTAGTTCCGGTTTCAGCAAATCCTCCGTCAGCTTCATGAGAAACGACTTCCCACGCCCCCAATGTCCAAACAGGGCAAAGCACAGATCCCCATGATTTTGTGAAGCGACCAAAAAGTGTTTCAAAGCCGCCGCATATATGTCCGCCTTCAAACAGACTTCCTGAAGGCTGGCTTCCCGTGAAAAATTAACCGCACCGCCTGTGCTTATTTTCTCACCAATAGGTTTCTGCGGAATTCCCTGTCTGATTTCTGCAATTACGATTTCCCACTCATGCATCATTTCCTTTGAGCGAACAGTTGGGGATGATTTGACGTATTTTTCGAGCTCCCAAACAAACTCGTTCGGACGGAAGATTGATGCTGGCAATTCCATCCCGCTCTTGCTGATTTGGGAACGATTGTTTCCGTAAAGAAGGGCGGCAATGAGGTGTCGCTGCGAAATTCTAACTTTAGCTGAAACCCTCCTTGATATATTGTCGGCAAAACCAAACACCTCTTCTAGCCGGGATGAAATAATACTGCTGGATAATTCTGCACTATTTGACGCATTGGTAAATTTTTCAGCTAGAGCCTGTTCCAAATCTTTCTCGGTCATGGAAAATGCCTTAGCCAATACCGCAGCTAGGTAGTCGGTATTCCCTTTATGCGAACAACCCCTAATTAAAAGCATCAGCATGACCATTTCCGGCGTCAGTGGAATAATCCGTTTGGATGATTGGATTTGGAAGTATTTGCACCTTGAGACCAGATCAGTCAACAGGTCAAGGCACGTACTGCTAAAGTTCCATTTTGAAAATGTATCCTGGTTTGGATCACTCATGGTTTGGTTCTCCTCTCAAACTCCCGCCACACCGTGGCGTAATCTTGTTCTCGGTCGCAACGGTCAAACGGCGCTTCGTAAATGATGGTGCGCTCGCGGGGGCCGCCGGGGAGGAAGTCTTCTGTGACTGTGCGATCTACGGTGCCGGACTTCATGTCCTTGATTTCGTTCCATTTGGGTCGGGAGAAGCCGACGCCAGGGAGGCCGTCGCTGCTCGTAAAGACGATGCGGCCGCGGCGGTCATACCAGGTGTCGTTCTCGTTCTGGCGCAGGACGGGGAACTGGATGCGGTAGATGGTGCAGAGTTCCTCCAGCGTGAGGCCGAGGGCCTGGGCGACGAGGACATCAATTTCCACGAGGGCCTGGCGGCGGGCGTAGTCCGTGCGCAGCGCGCAATGGCGCTGCCACTGGGGCGTGAGCCGGGCGAAAAAGCCGTCGTCCAGCCGCGGGTCGGTTTTGGCCCAATGTTCCTGCGCAAAGCTCTCCGTCCAAATTTCTGCCCACAATTCGGCGTAGTGCGATGTCAGGCAATTCAACGTCAAGGTTCTTGCGAATAGCGGAGTTTCATGCACTGGCATGAATGGAAACTGCGCAAGAACTGAGTCATAAAGATCCGCACGCCCAGTCGTCTTCAAAAAGAAATCGAACACCAAAGACGAGAAAGTTCCCGTGCATTGCACCAGCTGACGGTTGTCTTTGAAAACTAACGACACCACTGCATTAATATGTCCGACTTCCTTGGGAAGCAGTGCTGCGAGAAGCGTGCGCTCACCCGCCTGACTAAGCCTTCGCCGCGCTGCGAGTCTGAAATGGGAAAGAACCGATTCACGATCGCCCCATGTAACCTTCGGACTTCGATTTCGGTAAGTCATACCATCACACGAAGGAACGTAATTTGTTCGCGGAAGATAATCGTCCGGAATCTCAAGTAAGTCGATTCTGTCGTAAGCACGGTGAGTCTCGCAAACCGCCTTTGGCGTTTGGTGGAATGGGTTTGACGTGTAGTTCACCGGTCCCGACGCAATCCAGTCGCCCGCGCTCTGTGGGAAGCAAGTGTTTCGCTTCATCGTGCCGTCTTCTTGCGCAGAGGTCTCACCCCACATCGTAGAAGTGACATAGCTATCCCCAAGTTCTGACAGTTTAGTTGGCTGAATTGCCAGTTGCTTCAAAACGGATACGATCTGTCGTGAGTGCACCAGCGGTAACCTTGTGCGTATTCCAGGAACGCCGACGTCATCATATAACTTTGCGAAAAGGGAAAGCACATCCTCATCGAGCTTGAGGATTCGGTCTCTATGCCCGTTAGTGTTCCAATCACCATTGTCGTCTTTAACACCGAGGCACACTCCTTCCCCGTCGTGCTCGAATGATTTGTCTATCGTAGTGGGGTGATACAGATTTGAGATACTTTGAAAACCGATTTGTGAGGCCGTCCGGAAGACGTTGATGCCGTATTTCCGAGTGTTCCCAATCTCAAACAGCTTCTTCTCGTTGTGAAATTGGAAATGAAACTTCAATCGCTTGTAAATGTTCTCTCGAAAAGCACCACCATCAGGATCTTCATAGACGCCTTCCGGATGCAGGATTCCGGTAACGCAATCCCTCGAACCCAAATACCAAGCCATCGGGAGAAAACACTTGTAGAGGTTTGGAGTGATGCCTGCTAACTGAGGGAAATTTTGCCGAGCGGAAAGAAAAACCTGCGTCGCGGTCATTTCCGCATATTCGGTAAGATATTCGCTCAACAGGTCATTTTCTCCAAGTGTGGCGGTTCGCAACTCTGCCAAGTCGGAAGCAGACATTCCTCGCAGAACAAAGAGTGGCTCTTTGTCACCCATGAAGTTCCCTTCATTCCAAACCAGCCTGATCCACGGCGGGTTGCCCGCGAGCAGATCAAAGCCGCCACGCATGGCAAAGAGGTCGGCAAATTCCAGTTCCCAATGGAGGAAGCGAAATCGTTGCGCTAGTTCGGCCACGAGTTTCAGCCGGGGCACTTCGCGGCAGAGTTTGCTCACGTCCACAAAGCCGAATTCGTCCACGAGCTTGAGCTGTTCTTCCTTGGGCGCGGTTTCGGCGAACATCATCAACTGGCTGCCCGCCTGCGCCTGCGGTTCGTAAACGTCGCCCTCGATGATGAGGGACAGGTCCATGAGGAATTCGTCGCGCGTGGGCAGGAGGTGAGCCTTTTCGATGGGCCAGAACCAAAGGGCGCACCAGTAATCCATCACGAGCTTGAGGCGGCGGTAGGGGCTGGAGTTGCGGACGTTTTCGGAGAGGAGTTCTTGCTGAAGAATCTTGTCCTTGTCCTGCGTGCTGGTCCACGCGGTCGGCTTCATCGTCTTTTCTTGGCCGAACACGGGCATGATGTCGGTGGTGCGTTCACGGATGCGTTGCTGCTGCTCGACGTGTTTGCGCCAGAGTTTTTCAATAGCCTTGGAGTAACGGACGAGCGTGGTGACTTCGCCTTCGTCGAAAGGCTGGATGAATTTCTTGCGCCACTTCTTGATGACCTCCATCTCGGTAGGCGCGAGTTGTTTCACCACCTTGTCGGTGTAATTCGCCATGCCATCGTCGGGCAGGAGAAAGTGAAAAATGTCGGCGGACGAAAGCTTGTCGGCGGGCTGCTCGACTTTGAGCGGGCGGCGGTCAGGGACGATGTCAAGGAAGGAGGGCTGGCCGCTTTTCTGTTTGATGACGCGGCTGGCGGGGAAGACCTGGCGGCGCGCGCCGATGAGGGAATTGCCGGCGATGAGCTGCATGCCGAACCACGGGACATGTGCGCCGTCGTAAATGGTGTTCAACCAAAGCGAAATTTCCGCCAGTTCCACAGCCACGGGATTTAGGTCCACGCCGAAGACATTATTGTCCGCGATGAACATCTTCACTTTTTGTCGCTCGATGGCGTATTGGTCGTGGGGGATGATGCGGCCAGTCTCGCGCTGCTTGCGGTCGAGGTACGCTTCGGCGAGCTGATTGATGGCTTCGTTGGCAAACGCGCCGCTGCCGAGAGCCATCTCGCAGACGGTGAGGTGAAGGATTTCGTCGGCTTTCTTATCCTTTAGCAGTTCTTTGAGGGCGTATTTGACGAGGCACTTGGTCAGGACTTCGGGCGTATAGTAGGAGGCGGATTTTTCGCGGCTGCGCCCGGCCAAGCGGTAGATGAACATTCCTTTCTCGTATTTCTTGAGCGTGCCATCAGGGTTGAAGACTTTTTCGTTCTCCTCGTACTTGGGCAGGTCTTCGCCGGTGACGAAAAAGGCGGCTTCGAGTTCGTTGTATTCCTGGTCGGTGCGTTTGACTTCGTAGAGGTCGGTCTGGGCGAAGAAGCCGGTGTAAGAAAGCAGGCCCTCATAGACCGCGCCAAGCTGGTTGATGCCGAGTTGCGCGTAGCTGATGCGTCCGCGACGGTGCTGGCCGTTCTTCGGGCGAGAGAGGGACAGGAGCTGGATGACCTGTTGCAGGACGCTATTACGGAAGCGGACTTTTTCCAGCAGCGGCGTGCGGGCCTTGTCGAACAAGTGGCTCTTGAGCGGCACAAGCGAAAAGGCGTCCACGCCGGTGTGGAACATTTCCGTCTTTTCGGCCCGCTGGTTGAAGCCATCGAAAATTAACGTGAACAGAATGCGAAGCGAGTCGTGGATGAAATATCCGTTGCGGGACTCGTCGGTGGTGAGGGGCACAAGTTCGAGGTCGCGCAGGGATTCGAGGCTATAGCCCTTGGCATATTGTTCGCTCTTGCGGATGGGTGCGTAGCCAAGTTCGGGCCGGGCTTCGAGGTAGAGCACGAAGAGCAGCCGGTAGAGGTAGCGGAGGGATTCGCGCGTGAGCTGATTGGGGTCGAGCTTCTCGGCAGTGTCGCTCTCACCAAAGACGCCCTTCTTACGCTGGGTGCGGAGAAACCAGACGGCTTCGTTGCCGAGCAGTTCGATGGCTTCACGGACGGAATATTTCAGGTCCTCGGAGACTTCGAAGGCGTGCTTGTGGGAATTCTCGTCCAAGGTGTCGAGCAGCGGCGAGCCGTCGTCGGGACAAAGGCTGTCGCGATGCAACAGCGCGGCCATTGCTTTGATCGTGGAGGGTTCCTTGCGCGACAGAATCTCGGGAAAGTCGAAGCGGAGGAAACGCTTCTCGTTCCACTTTGAACGGTCAATGAGGACGAGTGAGTGGAAATCCAGCACCAGCAACCAGCGCGGCGGTTCAGCCTGGGCGAAGATGTGCGTGGTGATCAGCTCGGAAAGAGGCGTGTCGAGCAGGCGGTCTTTTTCCTCGACGAGTGGAAAGCCTTCGGCCTGGTATTGACAGGCGTGGAGATTGAGTTCGAGCGGGTCGCTGGCTTCCTCGACGGGGCTGATGGTTTCGAGAATCCAAAGATCAGGAGCGCCAGACTTCTTTTTGATTTCACCAAGGATGGGAAGAACGCCGTCGTCTAGCGGCTTCAGTTCGGGCGTAAAAGGATGGCCAAGGGCTTCAAGCAGAGCCGTGAAGAACTCGTGCTGGTCAGGCTGGATGGCGGCAGGCTGGGTGATTTTCTCCAAGCGATTGCGTAGGACGAAATAGAGCTTGGAGAAAGCACCAGCACTAAGTTTGGCATAGGGCGACCGCCAGGTGGCGGGTTGGCCAGCGGTGGCGGATTGCTCCTCTTGCGCGGACCATTTGGCAAAGAGGTCCTTGAGGTCGTTCTCCAGAATCGCACCCAAATAATGGTGCGTGTAGAACTCATTCTCGTTACCGATGCCGGTGAGATTAAGAGCCATTATTTCTCTCCTTTCAGCACGGCAACGATCCGGATATAAGGATGATCCTCGGTCTTCATGGTGTCCACCACCCACGTCTGCCACTCGTTGAAGATCTTCTCGATCTCCCGGCGTTCGCGCTCTTTCTTGCTGAGTTGGAGGGGCGATAGTTGAACCTCGCCGGCAAAGCGAAGCTCGAGTTGGTCAAAGCGTTTGTTACGGAGTTCGTTCAAACGGGCAGTGTGCTCGTTGAGTTGAGGCGTGATGTGCTCAACGTATGCCGCCCGACACTGACTCATGCGCTCGCGGGCCTTGGCCACCACGGCAGGCAGGAGTTCCTTGAAGCCGACGAGGTCAATGGGCCGATTTGCATTCGGATAACGCTTATCGTGCAGACGCGTGCACTTGAGCACTTCGGCGAATTCCAACGTGTCGGTGAATTTGCCAGCCCGGAAACGCAGACCAAACCAGCGATGGATCAGCGGGTGGCTCTTGAGATTGGGAATCAGGCCGAAAACGAGAAAAATGGCTTCATCCGGTTTGAGGCAGCCGGCGAGACTGAGGACCGGTGCTTCATGCCGCCCAAACGCGGCAACGACCTTGTCGTTCACCCAGTTCACAACGGGATGCAGCTCCCAGAGCAACGTCACTTCCGGCCACGCGTTTTCTTCCTTGCGACAGCGTTTGATCTCCTTCTGGATAAGGCTGCGATCAGTGGTCATGGCAAATTGGCCATCGTCCGGCGAAATTTCACGGGGGAGAAATTGGAGGCGATGCTGGAGTTCCTTCGGAGCAGTGAGCGTTATAAACTGCTTCTCCGCGTCGAACTCGGCCTGCACCGTCTGGTCACGGCGAATATAATCAATCGCTTCCTTGAAGAACTGGAAATCGTTGGCGAACAGGCTCGGCATGGCGGCTTTGGCTGAAATCGCCGTCTGGCCCGTGGGGGTGACTTGATCACCCATCAGCAGGGCCAAAAGGTCCACGGGCTTTTCTTTAAGGCTTTTTTCGAATTGCTCGGCCGATAGGCCGGTCTCGATGGCGCGAGCGGTGAACTTCTCCTCTCCCGCAATATCATAGACGTCCATGAAGGCGGAGGGATCGCCGACATTTTTGGCGGCCTGCTCGTCTTTCTGGATGAGGAGTTCCAGAATGCGAGTGTCGCCCTTTATCTTCGGATTCGTGCTTTGGGTGGCGAGGTAAACGATTTGTGGCTGCTGCTCTTGGCCGTAACGGTCAATACGTCCGTTCCGTTGCTGAAAGACCATCAGTGACCACGGGATGTCGAAATGGATCATCCGATGGGAGAGGTAGTGCAAGTTGATGCCCTCGGAGGCCACGTCCGAAGCGATGAGCAGGCGGACGGGCGAACTTCCATTGCCGAATTGCTCGACAACGGATTGCTGCTCGATGTCATCCATCGTGCCGTGCAGCGTAACGATCTGGTCAGCATCCAGTTTGAGATCGCGCTGAAGATTCTCGTGGAGAAATTTCAAAGTCTCGATGCGCTCGGTGAAAATGACGAGGCGGTCATTGGAATCGCCACCGTTCCAACCGAATGCTGGGGTTGGATCTTGGATAACGCGCAGGATTTGCTGATATTTCGCAAAATCTGCCGAGGTGATGTTCTGAAGTTCTGCCGCAAGCCTCTCCAGCACGTTGATGTCGGCCGCGAAACCCTTGGCATCCTCCTTCTGCAAACGATTCACGCGATTGTGAATCGTCTGGAGACAAGCAGATGGGCTGGAAAACAAAGATTTCTCCAGAGTCGTCTTGAAAAGGTCGCCCGCAGTGCGCTTTTGGTCGAGCCGCGTAAACTTGATGTCGGTGAACAGCTCGAAGACTCTTTCCTCAGCGTCGGTGGCCTGGGGTTTGGCGATGCGGATGATGCGCTCCTGAAATGAGGCCGCAACCTGATCTTTGATGTCCTTCTTGAAGCGACGAATGAACAGCCCCTTGATGTCATCCGGCCCGTAATCCTCCGGATTGGCGATCGCCGTGGGATTCAGCATGTTCATCAGGCTGGCAAAGGACTTCGCTTTGCCGTCGTGCGGTGTGGCCGAAAGCATGATCAGCGTGTCCGAACGGGAGGACAGCAGCTTGGCGAGCTTCGAGCGCATGGAATTCGTGCCGCGCTCGGCCACGTTGTGCGCCTCGTCAATGACGATGATGTCCCAATAGCTGCGCTCCAGGTAGGTGCGGTATTCCGCGTCCTGCTTGAGCGTGTCTATCGAGATGATCGTTTTGTCGTAGTAATAAAATGGGTTGTGGTTGGTCGGGATGCGGTTGCGGATGCGCTGAATGCCCACTGAATCAAGGCGAACGAGCGGAATGGTGAACCGTGCCCAGAGTTCCTTCTGGAACTGCGTGAGCATGCTTTTCACCGTGCAGACGAGGATGCGTTTGCCCCGGCCGCGCCGGATGAGTTCACTCAGCAGAATGCCGGCTTCGATGGTTTTTCCGAGACCGACCGCGTCGGCCAAAAGAATGCGCTGGCGCGGTTGCTGCAATGCCTGGATGGCGGGATCGAGCTGATATGGCACGGCATCCACTGCGCCATTTTGACCGCTGTACAGCTTTTCGTCGGTGGGCGGCGTTTGCCGCAGCAGGCTCTCGACGTAAAGTAGCGAGTCGCGAAAGGACGAAGAGGTATCGGGAACGAGTTTGGTCTCGGCCGGGTCCAGAACTTCAATGCCGTTGCCGTTCTGAATTTCGATCTCTTGAAGAAAAACCGCTTCCTTTTCCTTTACCAACTCAGACAAGCCGACGACGGAAAGTGCCTGGCTGCCAGTTGACGTGCGGTCAACCCGGCGCACCAGCCATTCAGCATCGCGCACGATAATTCGTGCTCCCGGAGCCAATGTTCCCGTGTTCATAAAGTTTCGTCACTCAGGATGCGCAAGTTATTATCAGATAGGCTGTTGGAACGCCAGCGTTTGTGTCGGCACATAAAACGGCCAGGTTCGTGCGGTTGGTCGCCCAAGTGATTCTTGTTCAAAGCTGCCCTTGTCCCCAGCTTGCAACATCCGCCGCAAAAGTTCGTGTTCGGGCCTCATGAGGGGTGATTCCAAAAGCCGTTCGATCAATCGCCGGTTTCCAAGATCAAGCTCCGGCCCAGAGGCAGACGGTCGCCAGTCCATGAAAAGCGATTGAAAGGGGCGACCACTTCGAGAGCGCAAGTCGCGCAGGATATCGAAACCTTCGGGGTCACTGTCACCAAAATGCCAAAATTCCAATGCGGCTGGCAGCTTTTGCAACAAGGCGAGCGTCGCCGAGCCTGGATAACTGGTGCAAATCATCAATTCGCCGGAGTTCAGCTTGGCCAGTTCGTGGAAGCTGGTTTCGTTTTCCACAGTGAGACAACGACGGGCCGGAGATTCGATCCGCGTTGCGCGAAGGATGTCCGTTTCGGAAAGGCGACATGGACCTTGCAGCAGCCCCAGATTCAGCCACTCATTGTCCAATTGCAGACGAAGCGGCCCATGCACAAGTGCAAAGCGCGGGACTTGCAGGATGCCAAGATCTTCCAATGAGTGGATCTGACCGTCGGTCACTTCTTCGAGAATCAGTCCGAGCTTGCCGCAAAGCTTGCCAGCCTCATTCTCGGCGGCAAGCTCACCAAGCCGCTTGGAATTTCCCGTCAACACACAACTGGCAAATCGCAGGAGGGATTCCCCGCCTTGGACTTGCCACATCAATAACTTGGGGACAAGGGCCAGCAGCTCGGCGTTGGTGGCGTGATCATCCCGGGAAAACGGGGCAATTCCGGCTCCTTGCGTGGCGGCGTGTCGCAGACGTGTGCAATAGTTTTGCCATCCCTCGCGCCAGCGATCCGGAACCTCCGTCTCGGCCGCGGCAGCAAATTGGTCTGCCAGCCGATGACGGCGCTCCGAGGGCGAAGACTGGTTCAAGAGGGCAAACAGACCGTCTTCATTCGCAACAGGAAAACGAACTTGGTGAATGATGTCGGCGTCCCGGCGCGGGCCTTCGAGTTGCAGCAGCTTGCCATTTTGTTCCCGGAGTTGGCGGATTGCCGTTTCACGGTCGTCGCCATCTTCACAATTGCAGACGGCCAGCAGTTTTTTCAAATCCACCAGAAAGTCGCGCTGCCCCGACCCGGTGCGGCCTGCCTTGGACTCCGAGTAGAGGCGGGCCAGGGCTTGAAGAACGGGTGAGGGTGAATTCATGTCAAATGTGTTCAGGCATGTTCCTGCATCCATTCCTGCCCCTCTTCGGAATCCCGGAGAATGGTCACCGGGACATTGCGGATATGCGGACGATTGCCCCGGCGTTCTTCGTGGCGGGAAACGACGATCAATTGTTGGCACAAGCTGAAAGCCGCAGGCACATTGCCGGTGCTCATGGAGAAAGCGCCCTGTAAATCGAGATCGCGGATGGCCTCGATGCAATCCTTGATGCGACCGGTGTCCATCTTCGAGAAGGCTTCATCAATCGGCACGAGTGCCAGCGAGGGATCTTTCCAGCGGCTTTCGTGACGTTTGTAGGCACGGAGGTAGCTGGCAAGGATGGCAACAAAATATGGCGACTGGTTCTCGCCGCCGCTCATCTTGCCGCTCTGCTTGTCCACGCTCACTGGTTTTGACTGCGGGTCACGGTCGTCCCACACGAGCAAGTCGTAATCGAAGTATTGGCGATAATCCAAAAGATGCGCGGCCTCGGCGCTGCTCTGCTCGTTCGTCAAGATGTTCAAGAAATGATCCAGGGCCTCTTGAAGCGAGCCCTGCACCGCCTGGTAAAACAGGCCGTCGTCCTGAAACTGGGAGTTGAGGTCAATCAACTGGCGATAAAGGCGGAAGTCCGGATTCTGGCGCCGGTCAATCTGGTAACGGTCGTTGCCGATGGGCTGTTTCAGGTGTTCATTCAGCAGCAGGATGGTCTCGTTCACCCGGCGCAATGCCTGATCCATGCGTTGCAGCACATTGCTGCGGAACAACTGCTCCCATCGTTTGCGTTCGGCCTCCGCCTTGGTTTTGTATTCCGGAATGTTGGCTTCGGCAATCTGGTCAAGCAACTTGGCCCAGGGTTCGTTTGACGGGTTGTCAGGTGCCAGGTCTTCAAACTTGCGATAGGCCTGCGCCAAATCGTGGCGGGCGGACTTCAGTTCCACCCATTTCACATCCGATTCCTTGTCGGCTTCCCGTTCAATTCGCCCAAACTCGCCAACCGCCACCGCCAAATCGGGAAATGCGGTTGTGATCTCCTTGCGTAATTCATTGAGCCGGGCGGCATGTACGGAAATATCGCCTGAATCCTGCTTCACCTTTTCAAATGCCCGGGAAGCCTGTTCCGCCTTGGACTTTGCTTCATCAAGAACGCTCTTCAGGTGATCGATTTCGCCCTTTTTCTGGCTCCGCAGTAAATCATCGCGCTCCTTGTTCCAATTTCCCAACTCATCATTCAACAATGTCAGTTGGCGCTCCTTTTCTTCAAAGCTTCCCCTGTCAATGGAGTTCAATCTAGCCTGTGTCGTTTGCAATTCCTCCAACAGCTTTGGAAGCCGTTGTGCATCGCGCAGATCACCCAAAAGGGATGTGTGGGCAGGAATAAAATCGCCAGCCCGGTCGCAGATTGCCTGCACTGCCGCCACCACGGGAGCGAGCCGCCGTTCCTCCACGTCCAGGTCTTTCCATTGCGCTTGCTTGAGGGCAAGCTGCTTTTCCAATCCGCGCAGTCCGACGAACGGCATGCCGTCGTAGTGCCGACGCCGTTCGGTAAATGCACCTCGCGACATGAAACCGTCCTTCAAAATGGCGAAGTCGTGTTTTGCCAGATCTTCCGTCCGATGAACACACATCAAGTCGCCGAACAGATGACTTATGATGGCGCGAGCGACCGGATGTTCGGTGTGAAGCTTTTCAGCAAGCGAACCGGTCTTCACTTGTCGTTCAAGCTTTAGAGCCTTCTGTGGATTCACCAAAGATTCCTGCGGCGAGTCGCTCTTCACTGCATGATAAAGTTTGAGAGCCGCGGGATAATTTGCCTCGTTCACGATCACCGCGAACTTGCGGGAAAAAGCCACCTCGATGGCGGGACGCCACTCCTCATCCGTGACCTCGCAGAGTTTGCAGAGCGGCTGAGCCGGGAACATTCGGCCTTCGGTCGGCAGATCCTCATTGAGCGAGTTCAGCACCGTCGTTGGGAATGGAAGCTGTCCATTTTCCAGAAGCGTAATTTGCTCGCGCAACTGGCCTTTGCGATCGCGGATTACGGTCAATTGTTGAGAAGCCGGGCGGATGGCCCGGCTCAAGGCGGCTTTGAGTTGCTCCGCCTCGGAGGCGACGCCCGCCAGCGCGGCGTCGGTTTGGTCAATGGTGCAGGACTCAAGTTTTTTGATCGCAGCTTCCATGGCGGCCAAGGGCACGGCTTCGGTAAGCGGAGCGGAAACCACTTCCTTGAGCCATTGACGGGCCTTTTGAACGCGATTCCTCAACGCTGAATCCACCGTGTTGCCGATTTCTTGGAGCTGGGTCGTGTCTCTAACCAACTTTCTCACCTGTTCCTTTAGATCCAGATAAAGCGCTCCGCCTGGCATTTCTCTCAGGGCGGCCACCTCGCGCGTAATCTGGGCGGTGCGATCACGGATGCATTCCTCCAGTTCGACAGTCCTCGATTTCTCCTTGGCAAAGGCAATTGTTTCCTTTGTCAACTTTGCCTCTTGTTCGTTCGCATAAGCAGCGGCATGTCCGTGATGCAATTCTGCCGCCAGCCAGCGCGCAACGACGCGGTCGCGCGAGGCATTGGTGTGGTCGCGGTGAAGATCGCGAATTGCTTCCAATCGCGTTTGCTGGTCGAACAAGGCGCGGAGGTCGTTTTCGTAGGCCTTGAAGTTCCGGTAGCTGGCGACGACATCGGCAACATTAAGTTTGTCATCTGGAAGGATGAACCGCCGGCAGAACTCGTCGAAGCTTTTGAGGTTGGTGAACGACATCGCCTGTGGAAGCAGCAAGCTCAATACCGCCCGGTTGAAATTGAGGTGCTGGTCGTTGGCCATGTCCCGCAGGTATTGTTCCTGCGTCTCAAACAGTCTGCCATCCTGGGCCTTCTCGATGAGATGCTTGAACTCTGCTGATTCCAGCGGCCGGCGCTCGGGATTCAGAAAATCCGATTTTGTAAGCGCATCATAGACAACAAACGGCTTGATGTGCCCCTGATTTTCCGCCGTATTGCGGAACTCGATGCGCAACCCCCATGTTTCGACACGTTCCTCTTCGGCCACCTTGCGCGGCCAGGTGAATTCGAGGGCGATGTAAGTGATGGCGGCGGGCCGGAGATATTGCGGCACCCCGTTCTCCTCTCGTTTCGTATCAAGCAGGCAATAACTTTTGAGCGTGCGGTCGGATTGGCCGCCGGTGGCGGAGCGGTTGAAATGGCGGTGGGCGGCGTCCGTGCCGACCAGTACCGTCATCACCAAATCCATTAAAACGGATTTGCCCGAGCCTGTGACGCCCGCCAGCAGCAGGTTTCCTTCGACCGGCAATGAATCATTGTAGCCATACCAGTTGATGGCATGAATGCGGGTCAGTTTGATGGCACGGCTCATGATTCGGTTTCCTCCACCTCGTTGGTGTTCTCCCCGGCCTCGTCTGCCGCCGACTGGGGATGCTTGTGCAAGTCAGCCACGCGTGTCCATTCCGCAATGCCGTTGAACTGGATGACGCGGGGTAGCGTCTTGAGGACCTCGATTCGCGATTGCTCGAATGGCTGGGCGGTTTCCAAACGAATCAGATTGAATCGTTGGGCCTGGCGCAGGATCTCCTGCATTCGTCCCGAACTGGGCTGGCTCTTGAGGTCGGGAAGCAACTTTTCTTTGAGCAACTGGTTCAGTTGCTCGACCGACAACCACACCTGTGCCGCGCCTTGATCCCGAACCTGGGTGTCGTATTCATACCAGAGGGCAAGCAGCACGATGGTGGCATCCTGACGCAGGTTGAGCGTCAACGCGGAATGCTCGGGAACAGCCTGGATAAGCCGGCTTTCGTGTTCCATCCGTACGTTCAGGCCGGCAAGTGTCGCCGTCTCGCGAACCCAGTCGAAGTTCTGCCGGCACCAGGCATAGAGGTCGCCATCGCCCGCTTCGAGGCCGAGTATTGATCCGTGTGCCAGCAGGGCTTGTAAAGCTTCGCCGAGCCGGACACGGTCCGTGTCGGCAAGGCGCAAGAGCGGGGCTGGGGCAGGTGAGTTAAGGTCCAAGCTCATTTTTTTATGATGAAAAAACGGTCCAGTTGGTAGGTTAATTTGTGATCCTTTTCAGGTGGTTCGGCATCGTCTCGGACGGAAGGCACTTCAACGCGGTAGCGGGATTCGGAAGACTCGGCATGAAGCAGCAGTGCCACCACATCGTCCAAGTCATCCTCGTTCCGGATGGGCAGATCCTGGCTGGCAAATCGTGTGCCTTTGCCACCTGGGAGCTGCCCGACGAACCGGTTCGCACGGGACACGGTCAACGAATTGCGCATGGCCCCGCCGAGTTGAGCCTTCGCCAGATCGCGCATCTTTTCCGTGATGTCATCGTCCACGGGCTCATTTTCTTCCAGGGACCGCCGCCGGGGCGGCTCATATAGGGAATCCCTACCGGCGAGGAGTCTGGCATTGGGCAGCAGAAGTGGAGGCTGGTTCGCCAATTCCGCCAAGTCCACCAAACGCCGCCCGGAAAGTGCTTGGTTGATTTTTTCGAAGAATTCCTTGATCTGGCCACGACGTTCGCCAACGACCTCCTGCAAGTATCGCGACCGTGCCAGAGAACGCCGCGTGAATTCGGCCGTACGATGGTCAATCTCGTCGGCCAGCGGCTGGACAAAATCGAGCTTCTCTTCGAGGTCTTGAAGATGATTGCGAACCCGGGCCATCGCCGGAGCCGCCTCTGAGTTCTCGCGGCGCATGACTTCCGCCTGCATCCTGTGGAGCAAGTCTGTGTCGCCGAGAATCTGGCGGATGCGTTCCTTGGCAGCGTCCAGACGGGCGGGTAACTGCGCACGAATCAGTCCTGTGTAGCATTCATGGCCGACTTGTTCAGCATACTGGTCAAACACGACCGCGTAGCTCTCCCCCAGCGTGCGCGCTTCAAGCTGGCGCTGAATGAACCGTTCAATGCTCTTGCCCACGCCTTGGAGTTCGCGCAACCCGAGAGCAGCCCCCTTGAGACAGTTCTCCAAGTGCGTGAAAGGTTCCTTGGCGAAAGCATCCACATTTCCCAGGGTGGCGCAGACCCCGACGAATGGGTCGGTGAAGACGGCGGCGTCCGGCATGGCAATCCGCCGCAGGGCGTCGAGCAGCGTGGCTCCATGGGCATCGAAACGAATCCGCCGCTGCCAATCAGGGAGCTGTATATCCTCGATCCAATTAACGTCCTTCCGGGCCAGATAATCCAGAACACGCCGTGCCCGTTCCCTTGGCGGCAGGGAGGCGAAGTCGCAAGGTGCATCGTTTTGCTGTTCGGGTGTGTCCGGGGTGAATTCGGGATATTGCAATAAAACCTCACCCACGATGTTCAAGGCCTCCTCGCGGCTCATCCCATCGTGCCGTTGGGATGATTCCCTCTCCAAGGAATCGAGCACGTCAATGTAGGCCGCGGCATTCCTGCCGCTCAGAATTCGAAATAGTCCGGGGCGTATTTCGCGAAACAGATCTGTTGCTAGTGAACCCATGGTGTTTTGATTTTAAGGATTATCGCTGAATTCCACCAGCCCACCCCCCACGGCAAAATGAATCCACAGCCCCAAACAATGACGGCCATTCTCGGCGAGGGCTTGCCGATAGCAATTCAACTGGCCGCTGTAGCTCAGTGCTTTCGCCGCCCATTCTTTTCGCGGTCCGGGGAATGTCTTGTGATCCACCACGATCCAGCCCGCCTCCGTCTCCAGCAACAAATCCATGAAACCCGCAACCCGCTGCCCGGCTTCATTAACGAATTCAAATGGCACTTCAACCAGTACCGACTTCGGCCGGTAGCGCCCCTCCGCCCACTTTTTGAAACGATCAACCATCGCCAGCACGTCCGAAACCTCCACAGTGGATTGCAGATTGAATCCCTTGAGAATTCCTGCGGCCGTCGCTGCCCGATCCGCATTACTGGGATGAATCATTTCCGCCGCCAGAATGGCGTGCAGGGCGTCACCCAAATGCTCTTCGTCATAATTTTGTTTCAGCGGCACCCTCGTACCGAGTTCCACGATTTCTTTGATGCCAGCCCTTTGAACTGGTGACTGATGTGACGGGATCAATTGGGCGGGAAGCATGGCCGTGCCCGGCTTGGCCGCCGGGAACCAGGTGTAGTGACTGGCCGGTGGCAGCGAAGGCGTTGCTGTCGGTGGGACTGCCTTGACGTGCTCGGCCAGAAGCCAGGTTTTATCCGGCAGTTGCACACCCGACTTGACCGGCTCCAACCACGGAGCCGCCAGTCCGTCCAACCACGCTTTCGGTTGCGCCGCATCCCAGGCCAATATAATGCGATCCCGCGCGCGGGTCAGCCCGACGTACAACAAACGCAGTTCTTCCTGCAACGCCTGCCGTTCAGCCCGCATACCCCGCACACTCTGGGCGGCTCTGATGTCTAGTGGAATGCCGCTGCTCAACTGACCAAAAGGCCAGGGCCAAAATCGCATCCGCCGGTTGCTCAATGGTTTTTCATTGTCAAACGGAAGGTCTAAATTTTGAGGTTCGACAACCACAGCGTCCCATATTCGGGGCCAAGGTGCCGTTGCCAAACCGGTGCAAACCACCACCGACCATTCGAGTCCCTTGGCCCGATGGTAGGTTCCGACATGGATCGCGTTTGCCTCCGGGTCCAGTCCCTTCAAATCGGATTCACCTTTTTGTTCACACCACCAGAAAAAGCCGGCGATGGTGGCGGGACGGACGCTCGCGGCGCTGTTATTCTCATACTCGCGACACAGGATGCGCAACGCTTCGAGATTGGCCCGCCGTTGCGAGGCTTGTCCGTGGTTGAATCCCCAGGCAGAAACCAACGCCGGCGCATCCGCCAGCGACAAGGCCAGATCCAAAGCCTCCGCGGGAGTAAGCACATTCAACTTGGGGCGTGCTGCTTCCAAGCCCGCGATGATTGGATGGCTGAGAGGTTGGTTCACACCCCAGTTGTCTCCACCCTTGTCCTGCCCCTTCTTAACTGTCGCCAGATATTCCAGACGCCCAGCCAGCCACTCCTCGGGAATCAAGCTGCCGCCGAGAGCCATGATCTCCGCCGTGGCCAGCGTGTCTTGCGGATCGGCCAGCCGGCGCAGACACGCCAGCGCAAATCGCACCTCCGGAGTGGCGAAAAGTCCGGCTTGTTCCAGATTCACGCTCACACCGCGAGCGGACAGTTTTGACGCCAACAAGGTGGCTTCATCATTTTTCCGGCAGAGGACGGCCACATCCCTCGGTTCCAAATCACGCCACAAGCCAGTTGCCCGGTCGCGAACTTGAACGGGACTTTTGGATTCAAACCATTGTGCAACCTGTTCGGCTAGCGTGGTCCAGAACAGGTCATTGGTCAATCGCTTCGGTTTGCCATTGCCCTTGTTGACCTGACCACTCGACAGCTCCAGAAATTCGAGGGCCGCCTGTGGCTCTTTTTTGGCCCCGGCTTTGGCTTTCAGGCGAACCTGGTTTTCGGGAAGGCCCAGCGAGGCCGCAAAGGCTGGCACAAAAAGGCTATTGGTCAACTGAACCAAATCTGGCAACGAGCGGTAGGAAATGTCCAGCGGTTCCGCCAGCCCTCCGGATCCTTCGACGGATTTCACGACGGCATCAATCAGCACCGGGTCGCTATCGCGGAAACCGTAGATTGCTTGTTTGACATCGCCGACCCAGACGGTCTGCTTGGCGCACTCCGCCAATTGCATGAACAACGCCAACTGAATGGGACTCGTGTCCTGAAATTCATCCACCACCAGCAGATCCAGCTCTTCCTGCAACTGTGAAATGATGCCGCGATGATCGCGCAGAAGATGATAAGCCAGTTGTTCCAGGTCGGCAAAATCCAGCCAGCCACGGGATTTTTTGAGTTCCGCAAATTTGACCATAGCCCGCTGGGCGAACTCGAACACGGTCTGGATATATCCTTTGAGTTGCTCGTGAAAACGCGGATGGCTTTCGTAGCGCCCGGCTACCGCACTCACGCCTGCGGCTTGAACTTTGCTTTTGGCTCCGGGTTCACTGTTGCTCAATTTTACCCAGTCGCTCCACGGCAGGCTGCCGTCCACCAAACGGCGATGCGATTCTTTCAACAGCCCCACAAAAACCTCAGTCGTTTTGGTGCTGTCCCCGTTGCTCGAAATCTGCTTGATGGCATTTTCGAGCGCGGCATTCAACGCCGCATCAAGATCATCCTTCGTCGGCGGCTGCAATAATCCGATGAGTTCGGCGCAGCTTTCGCCGGCCATGCCAGCCAGTTGATCGGGTTCAAAATCATTGGCTTGCGCTGCATTGATAATTCGTCGGACCTGTTCCTGCCAGATGAATTCGCCTTCGGTCGTTTTTTGACCAAGGGCACCGGCCATCTTTTGCAGCTTTTCAATGGAACCCGTCGAGGTGGCGGCTTCGATTGCCTGGGCCAACAAATCCGCCGCCTGGTCCTCGGTGATGATTTCCGTCTTGGGTGAAATGCCCGCGTCGAAAGCGAACCGCTCCAACAATTGCCGGCAGACGCTGTCCACCGTGCCGATGGTTGCTTCATTCAACCTCTCGGCGAGGATGCTCTGCCCCGTGCTATACAATTTCTGGCGCAGCCGGTCTTTCAGTTCGGCGGCAGCCTTGACCGTGAAGGTCGTGGCAATCAACCCTCCCGGACGACAGTTTCCGCCCGTGAGCCGGCGGTGGATCTCTTCCACCACGCGATACGTTTTTCCGCTGCCGGCGCTGGCGCTAATGAAAGTGATCTTGGGCTTCATTGATCCGCCCTCCATCCCGTCAAGGCGTCGAAGTCGTTGTATTGAATGTCATCAGGATTGGACTGCCAGTGCTCGCTGGGCGCGGTCGAGCCTGGTTGTGAGGCATCAATTGCTTCCGGCAACGGCGCGGTGGTGACTTCAATCCAGCCCGCGTTCAACTGCTCCCGCCGCCAGCGCCAGACAGCTTCAAAATCTTTCCAGCAATTTTCCAGGCCGATTTTGTCCACGTCAGTTTTTTGCTTGGTTGCCTTGGGGAAAAAGCTGTCGGTCTGCGTCAGGAGCCGCTGCTGGCTGAGAATGTAAAATGCCGCCTCCGGCCAGGATTTGAGGCTGGCATTTTGCAGGTAGCCGTAAACCGCCAGTTGCAGTTGCCGGTTGGTCCTTAGTTCTTCCTGGCGGCGTCTGGCCCCGCCCAGCTTGAGGTCAACCACCGCGCTCTTCCCCGTTTGATTCGTCACCAACAAATCAATGTATCCCAGAAGCGTGCCCCCGAAAAATGAGGCATCGTCCGGTTTTACATTGGTGCTGGCAGCCGTCACCCTGGCGGCCCGCAGTTGTTGCAGGAGTTCCCAAAGCGACCGTTTTGCCAAATCCAGCAACGAAAGGTTTTCCGAGAGATTTCCGGGTAGCAGAAGTGTGGCTCCCTCCTGTTCCAGAAGATTCTGCCAACGCTGCGCACACCAACGATCCAGGTCCGCCCGATTGCAAGTCAGCCACTTGATTTCCAGTGGCGGAGCGGCCAGCAGCAAATCCAGCAGACGGTGCAACAAGGTGCCCTTTAGTCTGAAATCTGGAACCAGCGTCAAAGAGGTCATCGGACCGCGTTGAAGCCTGGCGGGATGATTCAGCACCCAGGAAAATGGTGTGTAAATGAACTTTTCCAGACTGGAATAAGATTCCCTGGCCCGTGGCCCAAACCATTTTCCGTCGGGCAATTTCCACCAGCGCCGGGGCGCCGGCAGTGGCCGGTGCGGCAGCGAGGCGAACGCCAATGGCGCAGTCGCCTTTTGAGAATACAATTCACGGTCGAGATCAAGCATGGGCAGGCGGGCTGGATTTCCTTCCGTCAGGGCCAGCAATCGTGCAAACAAGGGATGCTTGGGCAGAGCCTCGCCGTCCCGCTGCTTGGGCATCACCAAAATCAATTGTTTCCGCGCGGTGAGCATCGGTCGCATCCACGATTTTACTTTCAATTCGGCCTGGACTTCTGGCGTGATGAATCTGACTCCATGCGGTTCCAAAGCCTGAATCTCTGCTTTGGTCCACGGCAGCGGCTTGCCATCGGTTTGCTCGTAAAAATCCCACCAAATAATTTGGTCGGCCGGTTCGATCACCGCATGGGGATGATAAACGCAGGCGACATGGCCCAACTGAGGCTCGGAAACTTCGCCCTCCCAACCGGTCGAACACAATTCCTGCAACAACTTTTCCAATTCCAGCCGGGGAATCTTCGGCCACCCAAGCAATACTTCCGCCAGTTCGGAGGCAATGGAACTCAAAAGCTTGAAATGGCCGATCTCAATTTCGTTCGCGTCCGGCCTGGCTGAACGCGCCGCCGCCCAGCGGGACAAGTGCATGCAAAATTCGGACAGTTTGTTGCCGGGCGCTCCCGCATCCGGGTCAAAGCGTTCGATCAGTATCCAGCGTTTCAGATCCTCATCTATCTTCTTTTGGGCGGTTTTGACTTGCTCGTTGTCGCCAAGCTGGCTCAGGACAGTGCAGGCCTCTGCAATGGCATCGTTCCATTTCGGACCGCCGATTCCTGGCGATTCAGCCAGCGCCTCGCTCAAATGCCCGCGCAGGATTTTGCCCACCGGACTCGTTGGATGGGTGAGAAATTCCAGCAAGGCGCCAGGATTAACCGGTTGCCAGCACAAACGCAGGGCCAGAATCAGCAGTTGCGGAATCGGCCGCGCTGAGGAGCGCAACTTCAAGCCAAGCAATGGTTCATCCTCGGCCGCCAGGGCTTGATCCAGAATTCCGGCCTGCGAGCCAGCAATCAAAGTCAGTTGGCTTTGTTTGTCCCGCCGGCCAATGATTTGGGCAACTGCCCGTGCCAGAGTGATTTCCGAATGCGCCGTCAACACCAGCAGCGTGCCGTCATTTTTGGGTTTGAACTTGTCGCCCTCTTTGCCTGCGAGACGCGCCTGATAGAGCGCCAGATCGGTTGTATCGCCGGGTGTGGATTTCTGGATTGATGAAGGCTCAGAATCTTCCGGATACTTGGCTTGGAGCCGGTCACAGACCAGTTGCCAGAGATGGGGCAAATGTGATTTGCAGTCCAAAACTTCCAGTCTGATTTCGCCGGGGTTGCGGGTTTCCAATTCCCGATTGATGGCTGCCAGCCGGTCGGCCTCTCCCGGCGCGACCACCGTTTTGACGATGGCTTCCAGACGCGCCATGTCTTGCAAACGCGCTGGATCATTTTCCGTTGCCAGTCCATCCCAACCGGCCTCAATCAAATCATCCCGCCATTGCAGCAACACACGCGCCGTCGCCAGACTGTCCCGCTGGGATGATTCCCCGAAAAACACCGGATGATCTTTAACCGCTTCCAAAACGGCACTGCGAAATTGGAGCACGCGTTTAAACGGGGATGCAGGCAACGAACTGCGACCAAGCCGAGTTTCGAGGAGTTGCAGAAACCCCCGTGGTCCGCAGGTCAATGCGTCGAAAGCAGGTTTCGCCTTCGGTGCATGATAACCATCCAGATTGAGTCCAAAAAAGATTTGCATAATTGCCAATCCCGCTAAAGTGGAACCGATGAACGTTTTCGAGAATGC